>Ga0247730_1001359_pt1 | contig 13708 bp, 10 predicted proteins | sample UWRJL073202C2_FD_180959 | JGI IMG/M metagenome (GOLD analysis project Ga0247730, IMG submission 180959) | Plant litter microbial communities from Arlington Agricultural Research Station in Wisconsin, United States - UWRJ-L073-202C-2 | ecosystem: Environmental > Terrestrial > Plant litter >...
CACAGCGGTGGCTGGGATCGCTACGAAGTCGATCGCTGTGAGTTTGGATTTCAATGAAGGGAACGGTGTTTTGCGTGAGGCACTAGGTGAGGAAGGGCTGGAGACGGGGAGCAAGGCGGTGCGTTCATTCACAGGGGACATCGTGGTTGGAGACGGTCTGGCTGTTTCAAGATCTCTCTCTTCTTGTATGTCTTCTTCCTCCGCGTCTTCTTCGACTTCCAATACTTGTGAAGCAGGTCTTGCTAGCGTGAGACCAGATTGCACAGGTGGTTGTTGTCTTGCCCTGGGAGTGGACGGTGTGAACAGGTCGGGGGACTGGGAACGTCGGGAGGAGGCAGGGGTGGAAGGGATAATAAGGTTGGAGATCTGCACTGTGCTTCGTCTTATATCCTGAGGTGAGTGAGGGATATAGCTGGCGGGAATGGAGCTATAACTGCTGAAGGCGCCTTCGATCGAAGAGGGGGTAGGGGGCGAGGATGATCCGCTGAACCTTCGACGTGGTTGCGACTTGGAAAGCAGTAGTCTGTTACGAGGAGAGGGAGAATGAGACAGAGTAGAAGTAGAAATACAAGAGGGACGTACCCAGCTCTGCTATGGGAAGAAGGGCTGCCATATTCCATGAGAGAGAGCGCGTCAGATGACGCCAGTCCAGGCGAGGATGATGGTCGAAGGGCAAGACGGTCGCGTTTTTTTTGATCCACCATTTCGGCGCGTATAACGACTTGCCATATCCGGTCTGTTCGATCAAGGAACCATCACTCTTCGCTTGTTTTCTTAGTGCCGACATTCCTCCCCCTTGTCTCTTCTCAGCCGGCAATTGCTACCATCCACCACTGTACACGCCTCTCAATCTCTCACTCCAGGGAGGTCCAACCGTCAATGGGATGGAAAGGGCATAGCCCACCGCTGACCTCGCAGTCAATGCCTCAATCCCTTGAAACCTAGACGACGTTCATCTTTTTGTATAGGAGAAGCCATTTTTTTATTTCTTGCGTGCTGTCGCCATTAAAATGCTCTCACGGGAACCCCATCCAGGCCGTTCTGGTGCCTCCCGCCGGCTTGAACCTGCCTCGTGGGATCTAATCTCTTCATCACTTCAAACACCATTATCACGAATCACTACAACTAAACCGTCACACGACTGGTTCTCGTTCCTCTTTGTGTCATCCCTGTCTCTCACTCTCACGAGACCACATATCTACACTCAACGGATGCTGCCTCCTCCTCCACTTGCCTCCGTTTATGAGACCCTGTGATCGCTAACTGCCTCATGAAAGATCGGACTCTTCAAACCGCAACACAACGTTTAGCGATCTCCAGGTGCTGGCAAACGTTTCCACTGCTGCTGTGCGGTGTCAAAATCGCATCGGTCGCTGTAGGAGTTGTATGATATTAGGGTCTTTCTTCTAAGCGAGCGCACTCGGGATCAGTAGCAGTTTCGCAGAGAAAGTCGCCGCCATGTAACATGATCGCCTTCACATTATTCACAGAATAACATATTCCTCACTCCGTGCTCCAGATGCCGCCTTCTCTACAGACTCGGGCTGGTACACGCTCTCGATCTGACGTTCGATTGTGGACACTACCATGTTACCTGGATGCTCCCGGAATAATATTGTTAAGACGTTCCATGCGTGTCTAGCTAACATAGTTGCTGAGCATTCCTATGTCCCCCTTCAACGTCAATGTGAGCTTTACATGATCGTTATCCGCCCATTTCCGAAGTTTCAACTGTCTTCTACGATACACAGGTCCCCGATTATCAAAGCTCTCGTTCGCAGAAGGAGACATAACAGAAATACACGTGTATACTAATAACTTTACAAGAAATATAACCACGACAACCCATGATCAACCAAGGAAGAGCTCATCTACATTATGGCATTGCTCTGTTTTTGCGAATGCCGGCACTACCTATCGAACGAGAATCAATGTTAGCGCAACTGAATAACAATCGCACATGTTCGACACGAACCATCCTCCCAGAAGTAATCGTCTTCTGAATCCTCATAACAGGCCACTTCATGACTGGCCAACAAGTATCCCTTCCGGACAAGGTGAGATACTCCGCTTCCACAATCTTATAATCCGAGTCATACACCTGAGTGCATTCTACCACCTCTACCCAACCCGGTAATCCAGGCTTACGCCACATCCACTCTATATCCAACACAAACCGACAAGTTCTCGTGACAGGATCTATCACCACCGTATCCTGCCGAACATATATACACCTCTTCCAGTGCATACCCAGCAGATCAAAATAAGACCGTACTGCGGAAAGACCAGACACCCATCCAGCTGCCGTCTCCACCTCTTCTATGGGTATATGGCGAAATATGGGATCGGTAGTTTGGGCAAAGTGGCGAGTGTAGTCGTGAGATTTTAGGTTGGGAGACATCGCGTCCAGAGCCTGGACGTTTACAGCATGTAGAATCCCTTCTCGGATTTCACTAAGACTCTGAAATCGCTGTTCATGGCCAACAAGCGCACAGAGATAGTCGGAAAAGGGGATTATGGACATGGGATGCGGATAGGGGTGGTGGGGATGCCTTAAGCGAGGTTCGCATAGGCTGCTTTTATATAGCACTGGGTGGCTGCCTCACGCTTCTCCGTGGCGGAAATGACATTGGGGATAGGATGCTTGAATAATGACTTGCGTATAATTCCGGTTACGTGGTCAAAGCTTCCTTCTATATAGCATAACAATGTCCACGTCGCTCGATGAGGAGCGCTCGAATTCGCCGAGTAGATTCGGATGCATGTATAGGGTTCTATCCGCGGATCTCCTCATATCATTCCATTCTCTTCAGGACGTGAATGTCCGAACGTAGCCATGTTGTACCCAAACATAGTGCTCCATTCTGATACACCACAAACCGACACGTTCTCTGTAGACAGCCAACTTGGCATTAGATATGTCTTAATGTAACGCCCCCGCAAATACCGCACAGCAGAAGCGAGGGTATTATAGTTCAATTTGCGGCTCGGAATGAACTGTCAAAAAAACGCGGAGGTCAATCATGCATTATCATAGTGGCAAGCAATTCCGCGTTCTAGCCCTACCTACTATCCCACGATATCGTCTCGATTTGAGCCCGTACAAGTCTCAATGAACCAGCGGCTCTCTAGTATCGAAGCTGATAGACTCAGAACTGTCTTCTTTTCTTGAAGTTGCCACCATCAACTTCGAGCATAGAGCCAAGTTGTCGGCATTGAGCATGCTGGCTGTCTCCTTCGAATGCGACCCTGTACATGTCGAACAGGAGAGAGAAAAGAAGAGAAAGTGGACGAAGAATACCACCAGTACTGCACCGAAATGTCTTCCTGAGGTCACAAGAGCAAGAATCTACGTCTTGTACCTTCTCTTCTAGCTTCACTTGCTGCTCTGGATCCAAAACGTATGTGACTGGCGAGCAAGCGTAAATCACGTTAAGTTTAGAGGCGTATTATGCTGTCTACACTTTTACGTACCTTTGTTGAGCGTGACAAAGGTACGGGTGGCAACGGGTTCAAGCCGCTGAAGGGTTTTCGATAGCTGAACAGTCACTTGAGGACGTTTTTTTTCCCACGCCACTGTCAATGGTTATGGGGCCGTGTATCCTTACCTCACAGCATTCTGGGACCTACAACTAGTACTGAAATCTTGCTTGTCATTTCGGGGTAAGTACTACAGCTACACACATACACGTTTGGCTTGGTTTAAAAATACGGTATATAATATACATAGATCACAACACAGTGGAACACGAAGGCTTGGGTAGAATGTAATGGTCAGCCAGGGAAGAATAGAGCATCCACGTTATTGCAGGCCTTTAGCTCGGGATCCACTGCCTATTAACAGACGAAATAATATGAGAACGACTTCATAGCGGCTGTAGAAACTATACCACATACCTTGCGCTCCGAATGGATCGTCTTGTTCATGACTGACCAACAAGTCTCTCTGCCCGACAGTGTGATGTACTCCGCTTTCACGACCTTGTAGTCCAAGTCATACATCTGATTGCATTCGACAATTTCCGACCAGCCTGATATCCCCGCCTTGCACCATGTCCAATCTATGTCCAGAACGAATCTGCAACTCCGCTTGACTGGGTCAACCGAGATCGTAGACTGTCGAACGCGAATCCATTGCCTCCAATACAGATTAATAAGGTCAAAGTAAGACCGTACAGCGGTGAGACCGTACACCCATCCAGATGGGGTGTCTAAATCCTCTTTGGGAATATGGCGAAATATAGGGCAGGTGGTTTGGGAGTAGTGACGAGTGAATTCGGAGGACTGCTGGGTTATTGGAAGAGCTGTTGCTTCAAGATATTGGGCAGATACAGCGTTTAGAATTTGTTGCCGGACCGCATCAAGGCTTCGTTGCTGCTCCGAGAAGGTGAGAATGCAGGAGTATCTGGGGAGAGTATCCATGGATACTCCATGGAGTCACGTAAGCAGTACCTAGGTATTCTCGAAGCCGCTACCTAGGTATTCTCAGAGCCTCTACCTAGGTATTCTCATAGCCGCTACCTAGGTATTCTTCAGGGGGATACCTAGGTATTATGCTAATGTGTACCTAGGTAGAGTCGAATTATATACCTAGGTAGTCTGAGAGCGCATACCTAGGTAGCATTATATCACATACCTAGGTAGTCTATATACGCGTACCTAGGTAATCTGCTAGAAAATACCTAGGTAGTGCTCTGCGGAATACCTAGTCACGCTACGTTTTAACCAACCATTTTAATGGCTATTGCTGTTGGTCACCTACCACCATTACTATTGGCTTGCGCTGCTACCACTGCTCACCTCTTCTCTTTTTTCGATCTCGAATGACGCTTGGCTAGTCAATGTCAAGTATCGACGACGACAGTGGACCGTTTAACCACTAATAGGGCTTCTTGGCGTTCTGTTTCCGAGCGGAGGCACTGCTCTAATGCAGGCAGGGAGAACACGGTGAGCTATTACTTATTTTTATTGTTATTATTATCTTGGTCTAACGTGTGCTACGTTGCCTCAGCGTAAAGCCAGCAAATATGCGTTCAAGCAGCCGGCTATCCTCCTTTCCCACCGCCACCAATTCCTTTGCTACCGTTTTTACTGCCCTTACCAGCTTCTCAGGATCCACCGGTCTTGTATTCCAAATATATGGGCTCCACTGTGTGCCATCTACAGTCTGAAATGCTTGCCCTGCCGTTTTGGAGAGTTCAGTAGAATCGTCACCAACGTCCTACATCAGGAAAACCGTCCCGGTAATATAAGAGGAAATACACGAAAATATGCGGAAATTAGGCGAAATACCAGGAAATGGCAATATTCAGATATTGCTGAGAATTAGGTAAGTCCCTTTTGTATTTCTACGTATTTCAAGATATTTCGGGCGTATTTCTGGATAATTTTGGCATATTTTAGGAAACTACTGCACATGGTTACTTATCCGACCGTTTTTCGAACACACAATGAGAATGAAGAAACATGATAATATTATACAACTACACTACTGGCAATCGACATAATGCATAAGCAGATAAAGGCTACTAGCTCCTATGCTTCATCTACAAATACGTCGCTAGTGAACAATGCTATTGGACTTCAGGTCTGTGAGGGTTACTCTAGGCGATCCTCTAGGTACCGGGGCCGAGAACGGCGCCTGGACAAACACACACTCACGATCAAGGCGGTCTGCTCGATCGAACTAGGCAATCAACTGTGGAAGTGCTCTGGATTCGGTTCCTGGTGGCGTGTTAGCAATTTGTGTCGCAAAATAGCTCGCCTATTGCCTGTCAGGGGCATTAGCTGAAGCACAGTTTGAAGGCGTAAGAAGCTTACTAGACAAGTTATTACTTGCTGGGGGTGATAGATCCAACAGCGGGAGAAGCAAAAAAGGGAGGGCTGGGAGAGCATTGTCGTGCTAGTGGATGATGGAAGAAGGAGTAAGAAAGCGATGGCCCCGCTGATATTTGTTTTTATGCCGCTCTTGTCTGGACTCGCTCTTAGGTCCTTCTGGACTTTTCCCTTGGTGTCATTCATTCCTCTAAGTCTCGTTCACTGTGACCATATAAGACACTAGCACTCATCTGTTCCATCGAAATTTGAAGGTACAACACCCTCCACCTCCGCTTGCAATGTACTACGGTGCAAACACTATTCCGCTTAATCCCGTCGTATCCCACCTTCAACTTCAACGGTGGTACGTCTTGGAGCAAGTAGACTTATTTTAGTGCTCTTATGAGCATACACACGATGGAATGGCATGATTCTCAGTGTTCCTCTGCCTCTCTCCTTCGTACTTCCAAGTCCGGCCGCGCCGAGTGTATTCATGCGTACTTTTTCTCAAGTTCCCCGAGTTATCGGTCTCCAATCACCATCGTACACTCACTTGGTAAGTCAATCGACGCGAGTGTTTCCCGAGACGAGGGCCTCGGGGGCTACCTGCCCTTCGCTGCCTGACAGCATCTGAGTCGCCTCACGAAACAAGTCCGCCTGAGTCTGCCTCCTGCTCAAAATCGCTCAATTGCATCTACTGTAGCCCCCACTGCCAAGATTTACACTATTCCCTTGTGCTCTTGTGTTTATACTGTAGGAGACTCTGTAGCTACGAAAAATTACGCACGATTTCTAAGAACATTTGAGAATATTCGGGAATATACGGAATTACGGGTAATATGAATAGTCTCGTAAAAATTTCTCCTAATATCGTGAAATTACATGAGGAGGGTTTTCCTGATGTATGTGCCCGTTCTCTCCTTTTACATACCTGTTTCAATAGTGTAGTATACTAACGATATGAATTAATTAAATAAGTAGCATCTTAATGACCAATAACGGCGAGTCGAAGAAGAATGTGGTTAGAGTGCCAAAGCGTTGTGTACTACTTTGAGGTGTATATTCGACTTGTCAATAATAAAGAGTACACTGGCACGCGACAATAAAATGTAATCAAAACTTCAGGCTGAGACAGGCTCAAATTGGTCATATTCAGGCATACAAGGAAATGTCTAGGTAGTCAACGCAAATACCTAGGTAGTCGGCGCAAAAATGCCTAGGTACTTTTCTTGATGTTCAGCGTCGAGATACTATGGTCTGCTGTTGCCCTACTGAATTCTTTCGAATGAGAAGAAGGGTGGCATGAATAGGTGAGCTCAAGCTGCATATTAGGATGTAAGAGTACCAAGGTTCTTGCGCTTAAGTGTTGGCGAGAGCTGCGTAAAGTAAAGTACCTAGGTATTGTAGCGTGAGGACCTAGGTATGGGTGCTCAGAGTACCTAGGTATTGCAAAATAGAGTACCTAGGTATTGGCGGTGGGAATACCTAGGTATCACGGAATAGAGTACCTAGGTATGCTGGCGTAAACTACCTAGGTATACAGCTCGAGATTACCTAGGTACACAGTTTGAGACTACCTAGGTATCCTATATACAGTACCTAGGTAGTCTACAAGAGAATACCTAGGTATTGCTTACGTGACTCCATGGAGTACTCCATGGATACTCCACCCAGATACTCCGTACTTCTGGAGAAGGTGATACCTCGGGGAGAATGTGAGACGGAAGCAGTAGACATGGGAATGGGTGGGGGAGGGTGGGGAAGGTATGGCTGCAACTTCTAGTACCGTGAGGTCTTATTGGCTTATACGGCTTCCTTTATAGCATCGCTATTGGACCTAGTAATTTGTGATGGTGAATCAAGCGAAGCTGAGATGATCATCCAGCGCCCGCAGATCGTCTTGTCAGAACAGAAGCTCTAGTCCAATTGATGGATAGTCTGAGCAACACTATCACTGCCTGTGAATATATATAGTACATAGTTCGAAGCCTCGAAACCGCCGGGTTGTGCAAGCATGTGTAAAACCCCATGTATTGTCGTATGAGAATCCGTCAAGGAACATAGTTCCTCTCAGCAATAAAGCTAACTTAAACCAGCTGCGAGAAGAATAGCAGTCAGCAGGGGCTCACTGGAAATGGCTGTGAACGCCCGCCTGTCCGTCGCGGGATACCTCAGCTCCCGGAGGACGAAGCTAATCTTTCAGCATCGGGATTCTGCTAGACTAGACTAGCCTGGCAGATTGGTATTCTAGTCGCCTGCGCATGCCAACGAATGTCGACATAGTATTATGCGACCGGCGTGCTGTAGTGGGATACAGGTCGAAGTAGCATCGCACTGGATTAAGCAGCTGGGCGCTGCCTCCCCAACATAATTCTGAATCTCATCATACAGTATTACACCATGGCCTATGCGAACTGTCACCTTCCGTTCGGCCCAGAAAGCGTCAGGTATGTATGGTAACGACACCGCTCCACCAAGGAAGCCATGTTACACACCTTCTTAGATCTTGCCCTCGCAATCCTTCTGTGTGGAACATGCAAGAACCTGGCATATCTGCGAAAGTTACATCCTGTCAGAACCTCTGGTCATTTTCTTGCTTGCCTACGACAAGTATCACCGCCACAAGTCTTTGATCATATGTCAGCCTGGTATCCCATGACAAGGCTTGCATACCAAAGACTGTTTAAGATTCGGGAGTCACTATTCACCGCCACATTGAGATCTACTCGGGTGTAAAAAGAAATTCGATTGGTAACAAATCATCTGGGTGCCTGTAGAGTATAACGATAACTAGACTTGATTCATTTTCATCCACAATCCGCTCTGCAGTAAAGACTCAGTATAGGAGATCAACGATGTCGGCAAGAAACATACAGTAATTCCCATTACGGAGCTGGGAAAGTTTGGCGTTAGCCGTAGCTGGCCCGGCTTCGTCTCCATATAAGTCAGACCCAACGACTTAGACTCCTCCGATTGCAAGCTCCAATCAAGGTTGAAACTGTTGAAATTCTGCAGGATGCGGACCAGCAGATACGACATCTCATTGTATGCAAACTAAACGCACTATTTCAGCGATTCTGGGAGTAGGAAGGAGATGCTATTGCTCTCACCTGCTGTCCCAAACAGATTCGAGGCCCAGAATTGAAAGGCAGGAATATGAAGGGATTCTTGGCAAGATATTGCTTCTGCCGAGAGTCCAGAAACCGATCTGGATCGAACTTGAGAGCTGAGAAAGTTGTCAATTCTGCAAAGGAATGATATCATATATATGTTCGCATACCATCGGGGCCCCAGAGATCCTCTCGACGATGCATTAGATAGGTACTCAAGAAAACTCTGCAAAAAGGCAGGTTGAAGTAGGTGATTTACTTAAGACTACCACAAAAGTTACCTTGTGTTAGTTGGGACGTAAAGAGGGGAACCAGCTGAACTCGGAAGAACAGCAGGCTCTGTGGATATTCTAATTGACATGAATTTGAGATCGACATAGCCGAGTTATGAATATTACTTACCTAGTTTGCAGTGGACTGAAGGGGGAATCAGAAGTGAAAACCGCACCTTCGTGAGTGTACTCACAGAACGGGAAAGAGCCTCAGAGTTTCTAGCGGCACGTGAGTCCCAATTCTCAAGATTAGAACACCGATGCGCTTACCATTAAGGAAGGCCCTCAAATATTTCAAGCTGTAGAGTTCTTGATAATTTGGAGGGCGCTCAGCACCAACCAGTTCCATTACTTCTTCCCGAAGTCGTTTCGCAATGTTTGGGTACTCTGAAAGCATGTACATCGCCCATGTAAGCGTCGCAGACGTCTGGTATACACAGTCAGCGCCGATCAGGTGGGATCGGTTAGGCGTACGGTATCTCTGCCAGCAAACAGGATGCTAATGAGTTCATCGCGTACAATTTTTTCTAGAGCCAAACTGCGAGGATAATAAGAGGTGCTGACTGTAAAGAGTAGCTGACCATCAAAGTTTCCGGCAAGAGCAGCCATCAAAGAGCCATCGTCCACCTTGTTTGTTCTTTCTTCACCGAACAAGTCATCCATATTAACGTCTATTATACGTCTGTATCCCTTCGCCTTGTCTGTAAATGCTTCAAACAAACGCCAATGAGGTCCACGAGGCCTTCGCCTGCTCGTTATATCCAAGGCCTTTGTGAATGCATCAACGAAAGATCGTGAATTGTGTTCGCTTTCTGAAAGAGGCTGAGGGCAAGAAGGCGGATACGGCAATGATTCGTCCAGCGATGCAATGTCACGACCAAAGAGAAAATCGGTGGCCGTGTCCATGGAAAAGCGAGCCATCAAGTCCTAAGTAGAACTGCTATAAACAATCGCATGGACACACATGTTCAAATCCATAAGCGTACTTGGAATTCAACAGAATATCCTTCATCAAAGCGAGATTTCAGGAGAGAAACAACTTGCATGCTGTGCTTTTCGAAGATCTCGAAGTCGCTAATACGGTCCTTCGCGAAGAATGGTCGGGACATCCCACGATGCATTCTGTAATCATTGTGAGCAGATACGTGACGGCAGGTAGCGTCGACAACGAAACATACTTCCATATGGGCCCTTCAGAATGCGCAGTCAGTCTCAATCCGATGCAGCTGTGCGACTCGACTCGCCGTCTGTTGTGAATACACCTTCTCCTAAGAGTGACCCAAATGATTCCGTAATTAGTTGCCCTGCCAAACTATGAGCATCTTTGAAATTTAGTATACGTGCACGAAAGTCGCACCCTTGATGAACTTGTCGAATTGGCTGGTCATAATTGCCTGAAGCACTACTGAATCCAAGGTGGCCACGTGGGAATTGACATAGATTTACCTTGAAATGGTGTGGATCCGAAGTGACGATCTGAATGGCGCAACATGGGCTATGTTTCTAGGCATCTCGGAGAAGGACTCTTACCCTGTTCTCCCCGGAGATCTTCAGTCGATAAACATGGCCATACTGAGCCGCCCATTCCCAGAAGATATCCACTGTAAGTACAGTCAGTCATACATGTCACTAAAGCAGATGTGGCACATTACACACTTTGGCTGTGGGGTCGATTTGAAGATCTTACAATTGCCTTCATGTTAGCCCAAGCACTTCCCTGCACCAAGTTGCCTAATTCTGCACCATTTTGCCTTGCCAGCCTCGCATCCCTGGCGTCTGTATATAGGCGCGATACCAATGTAACCAGTGGGGTGCTGGCTATGCAGGCAACGGCGACTGTCCATCTAGGAGTATCACCTAAGCCATGTCCATATTGCTGAGAAAAAAGGAACACAAAGTAGGTAACGAAAGGCCAGAACAAACGCGGCGGGGTTTCGCGCGAGAGGTAGATAAGTATAGGAGGTACGTGCATTGGGAAAATGAGGTTAGTTCCGCGCTTGAGCTTCCTATATAGAGCGCTTCCTTGCTTGATTTTCCCATGACTTCAGAGATCTCTCCTGATAGAATGGGAGCAACTCATGAAAGATCCGTGCCGCCGCGGAGCCTTCGCAATGAACAGATTAGCGATCGGAGCCTGCTCGCTAACATCTGAGGTTCTGACGTCCATTCACGCGCAGAGATACTCCCATTGCTCCTGTTGTGCAGTGGCGTAAATTAGCGGTCCCCGGCTCCTCATAACAATAGATTTAGTGCATTGACATCTCAGAAGTCCAGACAAGATCATGGCGTTTGTTATCAGAATCTCATCGCCCAGATACCAAGCATTTGGCAAGCCCAGTGCGTTCGGCACTGAAGGGCCGTCTCCTCTCCTGTAGATTTCGAGGAGAGACCAACCGTGGGGCGTCCAGCGCCACAATATACACAATGCCTGAAACAACTGAAATGGTCTGAAATGGTGAGAAAGGTCCAACACACATCGAGGAGCAATTCGAAGGGATAAAATGCAGGCAGAGAGTGCTGAAACAGAATACAAGTTTCATTATGCAAACAAGTAACAAGTTCTGAGCTAGACATAAGCCTGAGGCAATATGATCGTAGTGAACGCGAACACAGAATGAGTACAAGACAGGTCCGAAAACAAATGCGATGAAAAGACGAAAGGAGGCCAGGGAAGTAGCGACGGAGAGACAGTTTCGACTGTATCTGCGGTGTCTTCTTTGGGCATGACCGTGTTCACTGGTAAATGAAGTTGTATCTGGGGCGCAATTCAGTCATCATGCTATGAGGTTGGTACACGCTGACTCACCTAGAAAGCAGGTGAGGAATTGCTGAAAGCTGCGGTCCGTATCTAGCAGGCCAAGAATGAGCATTGATGCAATGACGAAGGCAGCATACACCTACCTGGCAGAGTTATCGTAAAGTTCGAACAATGGGATAGCTAGCAATTTCATATTTTTGGGAACCGCGAGAACCTCTGTTGAGGGGTTTGAGTCCATGTCGGGGGAAAAACTGATGGCGTGAACAAACTTTTCTCAGGCATCTGGACAAGGAATAATTTCTTGCATTCCTTCGGTTTCGTGATGTGGGCCGGAATAAAGGGATACTATCAAGGGGTTGAGAGGTAGACATGGTATAATGTACAAGAATACGCACCATGAATGTCTCAAAGTTAGGGCGCCACCACTGTGCCAAACAGTCGCCTATTTCCCAGTCATTATCCACTCCATGCGATTCATTGAATTGAATGGAGTTTCCTAAGCTGAAAATGAGCTATATGGTGGGGTATATGCGCATGATAACCATACCTGGAGGCGCAAGTCTATCATCTAGTAGCCGTTTCAGTCCATCTGCCTCATCCTCTCCAGGCTTTAGGTAGTCTCCAGGTCTGCATGAAAAAACAATCAACACGCCGAGCGGAAATTGCAAATCCACAAATAGTTACAGCTTGAAGAATGCGTTCGCAATCTGAAGCATCAATATATGCGGGTGTCCATGGTCGTGAACGACCAGGATCCCTTCTACAGTCCTCCTCATACCAAAATCCTCATAGTTGTTCTGCAAGCGTTGAAGACGCGCCGAAACAGAAGGGTCTTCTTCTGGTTGGGCCTCCTTGGTTGAGAACGTGAAGTTGGATAGAGGGTACAACGCGATGGTATTGGACATAGTGATGGTAGAGAGTCAAGCGCACTCGGGTAAAGGCCTGCCCTAAAGTGCTGAGGCTTCCCCGACCGCATGCGTCGTGAGGTCATCCACAACCTCCTCCTTTACCACCATCTTCACCCTTTGCACTTCCTCTTGCTATCTAGGCGGAATTACACACTTTGACACAGCATAGGAAATCTTGAACATTATTACTTGATATTATTACTATCATGGCTCCAACCCCAAAGAACGACGCCGCGAAAGCACCCCCACCGATAAACGTGAAGCTCCTCCTTATTGGCAACTCTTCCGTTGGAAAGTCAAGGCAAGTTACACTCATCATTTCTTCACTTCAGGAACTACTCAACTTACCTGTGCCCTGCCTAGCTTACTGCTTAGATTTTCCGATGAGCATTTCCTCCCAGAAGACGAGAGCAGCGCCACCATCGGTGTGGACTTTAAAGTCCACAAGATGACTGTGAATGGGAAGAAGGTCAAGCTTAGTATATGGGTACGCTTCATCATTCTCTGATAGTCGACTAACCGTGCTGAGCGCTTTTACAGGATACTGCAGGACAAGAGCGATTCCGCACCATCACTGCATCGTATTATCGTGGTGCTCAGGGCGTCATCCTAGGTTTGTGCCTTACTTCAATACCCCTCACTAAGGAGAGCTAATGGCTACTGTCTAGTATACGATGTATCAGCGCGAGACTCCTTCGATGCTCTACCACGTTGGTACAGCGAGTTAGAAACGTATGATGTTGGGAACAAGGTGTGGCATACTGCCATGCAACTCTTGTTCCTATCTTGATGTTCCCTTGCAGGTTGTAAAGATACTCGTGGGCAACAAAGTTGACAAGGTGC
>Ga0247730_1001360_pt1 | contig 13699 bp, 22 predicted proteins | sample UWRJL073202C2_FD_180959 | JGI IMG/M metagenome (GOLD analysis project Ga0247730, IMG submission 180959) | Plant litter microbial communities from Arlington Agricultural Research Station in Wisconsin, United States - UWRJ-L073-202C-2 | ecosystem: Environmental > Terrestrial > Plant litter >...
TCCGTTTCCAGGCAAGCTGCAGAGGAAGCCAGACGCGATCGCACGCTCGCAGAGTTTCTTTTAATGTTAGACGACTATGAACCATTGGTGACTTTCTGCTTCAAGTTCAGCGACTCAAAGCTCATTGCTATTGACTGTGCTTTCAGATACCCAACGAAGTTACAGATTACTATCTCCAGAAAGTTGGATTTGAGTGTGAGGATGTGCGACTGTGAGCTATATATTCTCCCTCCTTTCCCCGCGTTTAGATCTTATAATTCTTGCAGAAAGCGACTGCTGTCACTCGCAGCCCAGAAATTTGTGTCCGATATCGCTGCTGACGCCTATCAGCATGCGCGTATACGTACAAATGCTGTAGGCGGTCGCGCGAGAGTCAACCAGCCATTCTCTGGACCAGGATCGCTTAAGGTAAGAACATTTTGTGGGAGTATCTAATCTTGCGACTCAGACCTTTACAGGACCGAACTCGTACTATCTTGACCACAGATGATCTCAGTGCAGCCCTCGCGGAGTACGGCATTAACGCTAGAAGGCCTGATTTCTTTTTGTAACCAACGGACTGCTTGACTTGTTTCTTGGTTCCTATCTTGTACAATATACGTATATGTCCTTTTTGCATAGCTTCACAGATAAAATACATTATTTAGCGAAAGAGATGATATCTTGTTCTCAGTTAAGTTGTATCCATGGCGTACCGCCGGCATTCGCAAGATGTTGTGCATCGTCACGAGGTGACAATCACGCATCCAGGCTACATCTGTACCACGACTTTCATGTCTATCTTACTCGAAGCATGACCATGGAAAGACCTGTTACATCCAAAGCGAGGGGGGTTTGTCAGTACTATACGACCGCGGCAGGCTGCTTCCAAGGAGATCGCTGCAAATTCTTCCACTACAATCCAAGGACGGACACAGAGTTTCCCAAGTTCACGCCCTATGATCTGAGCAAGAAGTGCAAGTTCTACTCTAATGGTATGTAGAGCTGAACAAACAGCTAGCATCGAGCGCTAACTCGAATGATTAGGCTTCTGTAAGAGGGGGGACAAGTGCTGGTTTAGGCACGACCTCCTCGGTGCCACCGGCGGGGCGAGCGACAAGGATCCAGATGAAGACGCCTGCAGCATCTGTCTTGAGAAACCAAGCTTGTATGGACTTTTAGGTGCGCGCTGTTATTTGCTAGAGAGTCGTATTACCCACTAACTTTGACGCCACTTGTCTCATAGATGGCTGCAGTCACGTCTTTTGCATTGATGTATGGCATTATACACAGACCATTCTTGAAATGTGGACTTACTTCATCCCAAGTGTATACGAAAATGGCGTGACTCGCATATGGGCGGAGACGTTTCGTCTGGTTCGCACAAGAAATGTCCTATGTGTCGGTCCACTTCCAAATTCGTCACACCATCCTCCATCTTCTACCGAGAAGGACAGCCGGAGAAAGACCAAGTGGTAGCATCGTATATGGGTAGTATGGCACGAGTACCATGCAAGCAAGTGATTCATCTACACAACTTGAGTATTGAGCTGACCTGTCTTGATCTAGATATTTCCAAGTATCTCGTGGTGGGGTTCCTTCGTGTCGCTTTGGGAATGAATGTTTCTATCAGCATCTGGACAAAGATGGGACACCTTATGTAGCCGAAAATACAAGGATCCGCACCAGGGCATCTGTAAGCTCAAAGCTGAAAAGTAACACCAACAACTGACATCCCAAGTAAAGGTTTCGGAGACTGCTGATTCTACATATGTTATGCCCGCGCAGGCTGAGCTACAAGCAGGGCTTGCACAGACCAATCGACGTCATGATTTGGAGGTCTGGTTGGGAGCCTTTAGGGAGGTCTTATCTTCCGGCAACGGCGTGGGCGCTGTTGCTGCCTTGAGGGATGCTGTAACCCGAATGGACGCTGCTGCTGGAAGAGGTTCGTCACAGAACAATCCCGATGCACCTCTGACAGACCAAGAGTTGAGTTTGTTTGTGAGTTTGATCGTGTTCACCATTCTGGTCATGGCCATTAACAGCCGACTTTCAGAATCTGTTAATGGACTCTATCAGGCGTGTGGCAGAGGCACAAGAGGAGGAAGGGAGGGATGAGTCTAGGTCTGAGACCGGCTCGACCGACTACGAGAGCGCTACATCGTCGCCGCGAAACACGAGACAGGCTGAAGTTGCTGCACTCCCTGAAGATGTGGGAAACACCGCAGAGGAAGACTCTAACCACGAACAAGATTACATGGACGCGCCGCCACCTTTCGTAACAGACGGTCGTGGAAGGGTCATTGGCGCCAACTCTGAACTTGTAGAGGACGCGCAGGGGAGAACGTTGATCAATAGAGTGATAAATGTATTTTCTAATATAATGTAAGTAGAAGACTTGGGCAATGAGGAACTGGTGGATTGATATAGTGACGTCACTGTATTGACGCATTCTATTCCATCAAGCAAAGAAGGGTCCAGGTTTTCAAGGGATGCGGTCGATTCCATCTTGACCCCGTACCACTACTATCCCCGCACTATAGATGTCGACAAAACCTGAACTGTCTATTCCTACGCCGTCTGTACACCCAGTCAGCGTGGATACACCCAAAACACCTGCGGACGAAGCTATCGAGTTCTTCCAGTCAGATTCTACTAAGGGAGCATCGCCGATACGCGTGTATGAGCTGGTCTTGGACCAAGACGGTGGTCCTGCGAAAGATAATTCGGTGAGCAATCTTGTATCTCACCAGCCGATCTACAGAACTGAAGGGCCTCTCCAGTATATCCGCCTTCCTCCAGCGTACACACCTTACGTTCTTCGCGTATCCATCGATGCCGGAACTCCCGCCTCGCGCAACGGAGCGTTTTTCACGAATTTTCCCTTGGACGGTGGTGTGTTTCAACGCGATCGATTCGTTTCGCGTCGGTAAGTTCGAAGCCTACATCCCTTGTTGTTGAACATGAGCTAATGTCGTTCTTTTAGTCTGCCCGTAGACTTCTCCAAACCTATTCAGATTGATTTGCCGATATCTCACGCTGGTGCCTTCATTTTCTGGGTGGAATACGATGGCCCTAATCCTGGACAACGATTGAAAGGTCGCGAAGGATACTTCAACATCGACCCCGTGTTGAAAATGAAAGGTCGCGCACCTATCCTTGATTCCCACTCCATACCTGTTTCTGCTGAACAGGACAAAATCCTGCAGAAAGATACAGTCAATCTTCCTCTAGATGGCCTTTCTATCCTAACAGTTGTTTCGAAATGGATGGGCCCTATATCCGCCTGGAGAGAGCACTTTGCTGAAGCGTCCGAACGAGGATATACTATGCTGCATTATCCACCTCTTCAACAACGTGGAGAAAGTAACAGCCCTTATTCGATCAAGAATCAGGCTCAATATGACGCGTCCATGTTTGAAGGGAGTGATGGAGGAACCGACGGTGGGCAGGAGAAAGTGAAAGAAATATTGAAGGTCGCCCGGGAAGAGTATGGGCTATTGAGTCTGACCGATGTCGTTTTGAATCATACTGCCAATGACAGTCCTTGGCTTTCTGATCATCCTGAATCAGGTCAGTATTTCGACCTTTTCTTGCTATAGGTCAGCAATTGAAATCACGCCTCAGGTTTCAGCCCATCCAACTCTCCCCATCTGACGCCTGCACTTGAACTCGACACTGCAATGTTGGAATTTTCTGCTTCTCTCTCTACCAGAGGTTTACCTATCGATGTCGCCTCTCAAGCTGACGTAGATAATCTCATCTCCGCGTTCAAGGCGACAGTGCAGGACCTGAAGCTATGGCAGTACTACGTTCTGGATGTAAAACGCGAGAAAGAATCTGTCCAAGCAGCGCTTACGAATAACGAAACTCTCGCATGGTCTGGTCCAAATGTGAACGGGAAGTCTGTGGTAGAACTAGCCGAGATTCTCCGAGCAGAGGGAAAGATTCAAGGTCTAGGTGCCTTCGGCTCGCGGTTTGGAGTGTCGGTCGACAGCAACTTGGCGGCGGGCCTAGTAAAGGCGGCATTTGTTGAGCTAGAAAATGCCAGCAGTCTTGCAGATGCGTGGATCAGAATCGTTGATGTGTTGAACGTCCCGCTTTATCAGGAATGGGAAGAAGACACCAAAGTTGCGATGGAAAGTGTCAAAAATCGTGTTGAGTATACAAGGCTAGATCCAAGTGGGCCACGCCTCGGAAGAATTTCAGCGCAGTGCGTTTTAACTTGTCTTTCTTCCCGTTCAGCCACAATCTCACGTTTCGCAGAAACCCTCTTGTCGAACCGTACTTTACTCGGTTGCCGAAAGCGGATTCTGATCCCCTTGTATATTCTCTCGCTAACAATGGTTGGATTTGGGCGGCGGATCCTCTGCAAAACTTTGCATTGCCCCCTTCGAAGGCATACTTGCGTCGTGAAGTCATTGTGTGGGGAGATTGTGTCAAACTGCGATTTGGCGCAGGTCCAGAAGACAATCCATGGCTCTGGAACCATATGAAGGAGTATGTGACCACCCTAGCACTAACATTCGATGGATTCCGAATGGATAACTGCCACTCCACTCCTCTGAATGTCGGCATATGGTTGTTAGATGCTGCTCGGGTTTCCAATCCAGATCTTTATGTTTGTGCGGAGCTATTCACAGGCGACGAAGAGATGGATCTTCTGTTTGTTAAACGTCTGGGCATTAATAGCTTGGTCAGAGAGAGTTACAATGGCTTTGACCCCAAAGAATATTCCAGGTTACTATATAGGCATGGTCTAGGAAAGCCAGTTGGTTCGTCACCTTCGCTTATGGATTTCTCCCACTTATGTCATTCAAAGGATCCATGGACGACGCCTGTTTGACAAGTGCAGAAGAGATTCCGTCTCCCACTGGCAAAGGTCCACTTCGACAGGCTCTTGTTTCTCCAGTATACGGATCACTGCCTCACGCCCTTCTCTACGATCTGACACATGATAACCAATCGCCCCTCGATAAGCGTTCTGCCGAAGATGCGCTTTCGACAGCGGCTCTATGTGGTTTCAGCTACTGCGCTACAGGCTCCGTGAAAGGATTTGATGATCTCTATCCTAAACTTCTCAACTTGGTCGGCGAGGAGAGAAAATACGAGCTCACAAGGCTTGGCGACAGTAGTGGAATTGGCAAGGCTAAACGAATCTTAAATCGCCTTCACTTCGAAATGGTTACAGGAGGATACAGCGAAGGGCATGTTCACCAGGAAAACGACGTGCGTAAGCAGTTCTCTGCTTAGCCATGACTTCTCAATTCTTTTGCAGTACATTGTGCTCTCACGTATGAATCCCACAACACGCAAAGGATATCTCTTGGTCGCCCATACGGCTTTCTCTAAAGGCACGAAGGAAAGAGGATTCAGTATGTCTTGGCATCTTGTGTCGGGATTTTATTGACCCAGTTGCAGTAAACCCTATCAAACTGGCACGGACAAAGGTGTCATTCATTTACGGGGCATCGCTTGAGATATCCTCTTACGAGGCTGTGAGCGATCCTAGTACCATTCGAGGACTTCCTTCGAAGCTTGTTGAGCTCAGCCCAGTCATCGCACCGCAGTTGCTAGATAAGGATGGTCCCTATACCGAGGTCGCTGTCCCAGACTACTTCCCTCCCGGAAGCATTATGTTGTTTGAGACTCATCTGCCGCAGCATGATGCTGAACTGGATGGCTTCTGTACGTCTGGTGTGCAGGAAGCATTCAGCGATTTGAACTTGATTGACTTGAACATTCTCCTCCACCGTGCTGATGGTGAAGAGCGCGACGCTACGGAAGGGAAATATGGCGTATATGATATTCCCAACCTTGGGCGTCTCACATACTGTGGTTTGGAAGGATGGATGCATCCGCTCCGCCATATAATGCGGTACAATGATCTTGGCCATCCGCTCTGCGGTCACCTACGGGAAGGCACATGGGCTCTTGAATATGTTACCGCCCGTTTGGAATCGTAAGTTGAAATCTCACCATGCAGAGAATGGACTTGAGCTGACTGCTATCTAGTCAATTGGCTACATTCCCCAACCTCGAGAAACCAGCGTCCTGGTTCAAGGTCAGATTTGAACGGATAGCAAGTTCTGTTCCTCCAAGCATGCGTCCCAAATACTTTGCCCTCGTCATCTCAGAAGCGTACAAGGCTGCTCGAAGAGCTGTGGTGGAGCAGCTATCAGACTTCATATCATCAGGTCACGACTTCGCTCAAGATCTGGCTCTTTGTGCAGTTCAGATGTACGGACAGGTGAAATCGGCATCACTGGATCCTGGCTTCGAGACCCCTTCCCTTGCTGCAGGCCTACCTCACTTCGCGGCAGGATGGGCACGATGCTGGGGGAGAGACGTGTTTATTTCACTCCGTGGGTTGTTCTTGACTACAGGAAATTTCGATGGCGCCAAAGCACACATACTTGCGTTTGCTTCGACTTTGAAGCACGGCCTAATTCCCAACCTGTTGGATTCCGTTCGCAATCCGAGGTGAGCTTACAATGGCGTACTAGGATCTTTATTGACTGTTACTTCAACTAGGTATAACTCTCGCGATTCTCCATGGTGGATGCTACAAAACATCCAGGACTACGTGAACCTCTGCCCAGACGGTGTATCAATCCTTTCTGAAAACGTAAAACGTCGTTTCCCAAAAAACGACTCGTGGGTTGCCTGGAATGATCCTGGTGCATATACATACTCTTCGACCCTTGCAGAAATCATCCAAGAAGTGCTGCAACGCCACGCAGATGGCATTCACTTCACTGAATACAATGCTGGCCCTAATTTGGATATGCAAATGAGAACTGAAGGGTTCAATATCGATATCGAAGTCGATTGGACCACTGGGCTTATCTTTGGTGGGAATGAGTTCAACTGTGGAACCTGGATGGACAAAATGGGCGAGTCGGAAATAGCAGGTACCAAAGGAATCCCGGGAACGCCTAGAGATGGTGCGCCTATCGAAATCACTGGACTTCTTAAGAGCACCCTGAGATGGCTCGACGAACTTTCCTCCAAAGGGCTCTTCCCATTCAAAGGAGTTGACGCCACAGGTATGTGCTTGCCTCGTTTTTCATTCTACTCTGCTTAACAAATCCGGTTGCAGTGCACGGCTCAAAACGACTGGTAACTTACAAAGAGTGGTCTGACTTGGTCCAACAATCCTTTGAACACAGTTACTACGTGCCGCAAGGTATTTATAATTTACAATAGCGCCAACACGTGCACAGGCTGAACATTTTTGTCGACAGATGCAACTTTAGATGCCAAGTACGATTTGAACACTTCATTAGTAAACCGACGTGGGATTTACAAGGACGTTTACCGTTCTGGTGCTGGGCGAGAGTGGTCTGATTATCAGTTTCGACCGAATTTTGCAATTGCCATGACCGTTGCGCCAGAGCTGTTCGATGGGCAGCATGCACTCGGCGCACTGAAGCTCGCTGACAAGGTTCTTCGTGCTCCATTGGGAATGAAAACTCTGGACCCAGTTGACTTGCAATACCGTCCTATATATGACAACTCGATAGACTCTACGGATGCAGCGACCGCGAAAGGGCGAAATTATCACCAGGTACGCTCTGGTCTTCAATAATAAGCGTGAGCAAGTGTACTGACTTGATATTGCACAGGGGCCGGAATGGGGCTGGCCTTTAGGGTATTTCTTGCGAGCATATCTTCACTTTGATAGCACTTACGGTGCAGGCAAAGATGTATGTGTTTCGTGGTAAATGCAGTGTTCGTGCTGATCTCTACTCCAGGACATTAAACACACGCTTTACCATCTATTTGAGGTGCTATTGCCAGCTCGAAGACATATCAAGCAGGATTCATGGGCTGGAATCCCAGAACTGACAAACCAGAATGGGCAGTATTGCGCTGATTCGTGCAATACTCAAGCGTGGAGTGCAAGCACGGTGTTAGATTTCTTAGAAGAAGTGCATAAAATTCACCAGGTCTGAGTTCAAGTAGAATACAGGCCGACATGTAATCATTGTCAGGATTTCTTCTTATCCTTTTTGTTCGCATGCTCCCGCTCTCCTTTTTGTTTACGATTTGGTTTATTTTCTGAGCCCTTCTCTGGCTTTGCGTCATCTTTGCCATGATCAATGGTATCAAGAATCGGTTTGGCGGCGGCACTGATGGCAGTATGCAAGGTTGAGAAAGGTTCGTCTTGCAGGGAGCCCACAAGAGAGAGCATTTCATTTGCAACAGTAAGCCTACGAAGGGATCAGGTTAAAGGAACGACCAGTGTGGAAGGACACACCCTATGACAGTGAATACAAGACGCCCTGAGTCACCACCAAGGCTATCGCCGGTGACTTTGTGCACCCATTTGCCCATGCTATGAGGAGTGTGTGAGGGGTCGTACTTGGTGTTTTCGTCATCTTCGTCTGCTGCGAACTCGGGATCATTCTCTGCAGGCCCATATTCAAACTCATAACTGTGAGTTGGAATGTGATTTCGAGGTATAGATGTGTTGAAGGTCTCGTGTATTAGGAGGGAGATGTGATCTGGGGAGCAGAGACTGACTTTGCCAACTGACCACGAGCATGAGCTTCAGCAAGGGGTAATAAATTAGGAAGCCAAGTACTGACCGAGCTGCATGCCAATCCTCGGACTCCAGACTGTTGCATCGAGGGCGACGTCGGCAATGAGAAAAGGACAATCTGCCTTGATGGTTGCAGTAGTTTGCATAAAACGCGTATTAGCATGAGTGAGAACGACTCCTTCGAACGCAGGAATATATCTGAATGCAAATCAGAACTTTGGAACGGATCTCAGACCAGAATAATAATGCAAAACCTCATAACCATTGAGTCTAACATCTCTTCCACTCCAGCCAAAGGATCTGCAGCAAATAATGGCGGTATTGACATGGTTATGGTGGCGTGTACAACTTCAAATTCCTTTCTAGATTCTGAATCAAGTCTGAGTCTTTTCGCATGATGAGCGTCTGAGTCGAGATTGGGCTGTTTGCGTTTAGAGGATGACATGGTAGCAAGGCGTCAACTTTTTTTGATGGTATACGCCGACAAGCCGGACCTAAGTTTCTCTGGCGCACTCTTGACCTCCGCGTTCAGCAACATCGATTGACAACAGCACTCGCTCATGTCGTTCTTCGGCTTTGACGACCACCAAGCCGAGATTAACAGGGATAAACGTGCATTCACTGCAGGGGCGAGCTCTTCAGAGGATCTCGCTGTTTACAATTGGGGAGGGGATGAATACGATGGTTTAGGTGATGCATTGCAGGAAGGAGGCGATGAACTCAACGACGAGACATTCGGGGCAGTGGGAAATGTCGGTTCGTCTACGACGCTTTATTCTCTGTAAACAGGTCGCTTATTCTCTATCCAGGCAAAGACTTTGACTTTGGAAGCTCAGAGCAACACGTTGCCCAGAACAACCCACAATTTCGTAATGCATCCCCTCAGGCATCTCAATCACAGGGCAATGCAAATGATAGAGGTAGTTCTTTGCTTCATATTTTTCTATAAATTCTAATCTCTTGTTCCTAGGGCGCGATCTTTGGTCTGATAAATCACCCTTCTCTGTCTTACCTCGCATGAACAGTGGCTTAGCGAGACAACGCCTCAAATCGCCTGGCTCGCGAGGGCTTGAGGACCCGCTGTATCAGTCTTATCAGTCTCCTCGCGGAGTCAGAGAAAACGAGGCAGAACTGCTGGCGGCAGCTCAGAGGCAGCATCAAATGAATGCGCAGCAATCTCGTCGTCAAGACCAGCTCTTAGCCGAACAACTTGCTGAGCAGCGGAGACATCAGCAAGAGATGGATATCCAGCATCAACAAGCGTTGTACGAGCAGGAAGCGCAGATGCATCTTTTGCGGATGCAACAACTTGAGCAGCAGCAGCAGCAGCAGCAGCAGCAGCAGCAACAGCAACAGCAGATGCTTCAGTATGCACATCGTAGCACTCCTCCTCCTCGCATGCTCCCTACCTCTCAATCACCCCGGTTCTTAGAGCACCAGCAACGTCAGATTTTGCTTCTGCAGCAGCAGCAAGAGCAACAGCAGAAGCTTCGTCTGCAAGAGTTACAGGAGCAGCTGCGTATGGAGGACCTCGAACGTCAACTACGTGGACAGCATCTTTCCCCAGCAGTTCGACAGGAGTACGGTCACGCTCGTCAACCTTCCGCAGATAGTCATCATCGTGGACGTTCACATTCTCCAGCGCAGTATGGGCCAGATGGTCAATACCTGAACTCCAACAGTCCGCAGCTACAGCAGCGTCTGCTGGCCCAGTTGGCCCAGGCGGAATTTATGAGGGAGATGCAAGGCATGAGCGAGGCCGACCAGGAAGCTCTGCGTGTCGAGGCAATGCGTAAGATCGTGGAAACGGAGAAGATGGAAGAGCGCCGTAGGAGGAAGGCAGCGAAGATTGCACATATGGTAAGTTCTTGCGTTTTGCAAGGAAGCTGTCTAACTTCGTGTACAGGCCCGCTACAACGACTTGATGACGCAATCAGACAAGGACTTCATTACTCGCATCCAAGTTTCCCAGCTTGTTTCTGCAGATCCTTACGCAGACGACTTTTATGCTCAAGTGTATGGTGCAATCATGCGTTCAAAACTTGGTCTACAGTCAGAGGACGAACGCGTCTTGAAGTTTGGTGCTAGTGGAGGAGTCGCGCTAGGCATTTCCCAGAAGGGAGCGAATCGCCGTCCAAATGCTATGCAGCGAATGGAGCAGCAAGTCGAGAGGATTGTTAGCAATGCCAAGCGGCGAGAGGAGGAAAAGCATTTGCACTGTACGTGGTTTTCTGGACCCATGTTTAAACATGCTCAATTACATCTTCGCAGCCGTTCACAGTCTTCAAGGCGCCTTAGGGAGAACGTCAGGTCGTAGCTACAAAGCCGCCCCGCGACAGTTATTGCATGTGGATGGGAACTCCACATCCTCTGCATCGCCAACCTTGTCAACAGCACAAACCCATAGCGGAGGAGATGCTGTAAGTGCTGCTGAGCATGCCGCTAAACTAGGCCAAGAGGCCTTAGGAACTGCTGTTAATGTGAGTGAATCATACCTTCCTTTGTTAGATATCTACTGAACCAACTGTGATATTTACAGACCGACGAGTCTATAGAAAAAGAACCCATGACGCGAAGGGAAGTTCTCATTAATCTCGAGAATCTTTACGAGACAGTCCTCCAAGTGGAACAGATGCGTCGTAACCAACCTCCAGAAGACGAACCTGAACTTGTCGAAGAGTGGTTAGCTATATTTATCATGATAATGTGCTTATATGTGCTTAAATGTCATGCAGGAGTGCCTCTTTCAACACTCTTATTAACAAAATGTGGGATGACATGCATGTCATGGACCCGTTAGCTACAAGGTGCGTCACCTGATTGTTATCTATTTAACTGTGTCTTAAACGTCTAACAGTGTTCCACATCCGTTCATCTCTTTACTGCAAGCAAGCAAGGGAAAGAGGGTATTACCTCGTCTTACCCGGCATCTGTCTCCGAAAATGTGTATGACAATGCTGACTCTTCTTGTTGCTTGCTTCCGTCAATTGGATGTTGTTGCGGGAGCCTCTGTTTTGGATACAGCTACGGAGACGGAGGAATTCATCGAAATGGAGCACCAAACCCAAGGCTTTCTTGCCAGCGTTGTTCAAAGTATCCTTCCAACTGTTGTCAAGGCTGAGTTAGGGGTGGTTTCAGGCCTCATAGGTCTGTTGTTCCATATGAATGACATTGCCCTCGTTGTGAAAAGCAGAGTGTGTGGACTACCGTGATATTGAAATATGACACTTACTCACCTAACTTTCCAGCCTGGCATTGCATTGTTAACTCTTTTCTTTATGAGGACAGAAGGGTTGAGACATAGCATTGAAAGCACTGACCCTGAGGCAGCTGCTGGACAACAGCAGAAATGGTGTGCCAACCATTTAGTTTCTATCACCCTGCATTTTCTGATCTGTATCCAGGGAGCATGATTTTCATAACTTCTTTCAACAACTAGCACCTCACTTTTTATCCATGTTTCCATCAACACGCATATCCCAACAGCTCTTGGGAAGTCCAATGCCCACTAACTCATTGGATTCTTTGGACCAGCCTGTTTGGCAATTGTTAGCAACTATTGCAGTGCAAGCTAATGTGGAACAGCATCAAGTGCTTGTCACCCTACTTCGAGAGAAGATCCTGGAGAATGTTGTTAGTGCTAATGCTGCATGGACCTCAGAAGAAACCAGACAACTCAAGCTTGCAAACATCAGTAAGTTCTATAGACTAATTACACACTGCATGGCTAATTGGATATCCAGACATTTTTCTTCATGCATTGGGGCTTGATAGCTCACAAATATCTATGTAACTTGCCTATACAATTTCTCACATCCTGTAAAATCTGGTGTAGTTATAATTCTGTGAGTGCATTAAATATCATGAAATTTTGAATCAACACATCTGAAATTGCTTGTCACTACCAATATGATTTAGTATTTCATAAGAAAAACTCCTTTTTATTTCTGTGTTTCTTTGAGACAGATGAAATGAACTCTTACAGCTGTTTGCAAAAAGGTTGACAGTTGCTCAATTGCGAGAATAAGAGAGAGAATAAGCGGGAGCCCCACAGATAGCTCTGGCTGACTACAGTTGGTTGTAGTTGAAGTTGTATTTGATGTCAGTTTTCACTTGTCGATCGTTGACCCAATGATGATGTAGACCGCTTCTCTCTCTTATACTCTTCTCTTCGGCTACTGTCAACCTTTCTGCAAATAGCTGTAAGCCCTCTTAAGCCCTTAAGCAAGAAAAACTAAGAAATATAAGGAAACCAGAAGAAATATAAAGAAAATGGTCAAAGTGCAATTCCAATCTTCTTTGTGTTGTGAAACAACCAGAGAGGCCCCATTTATTTTCTTCATTTCTTTCACTTTCTATTCTTTTATTCTCTGGGATCACACAAAAGACACAGGAACAAGTTCATTGGCAGGACTACAACTACTCGTATTGAGGCTTCTTCACTGAATACGGCTTACTACCAGCCTGTGTGACTAGCCGGGTATCCCGCTGTTGTGGAACGATCAAGAAGGCCCTATTTATTTTCTTTATTTCTCTCACTTTTCTATTTTCTTTCTATTTTCTCGGATCACACAAAGACACGGGAACAAGTTTGTCCGCAAGGATTACAAGTGTCGTGAAACGACCAGAACAGCCTTATTTCTTTCTTTCTCACTTTATCTTTTTCCTTTATCTTTTCATTCTTATTCCTTAAACTGACCGTAAACATGGACATAAAGCATATTCATACAGCATATACAAGGATTACAAGCTAGTCTACATCTTCCATACAACTACGATGACTACAGAAGCCTCTTACCCGGGAAGACGGACCGGGCAGACACCTGCACCTCTCCTAGGACTAGGGGCCCGTTGGACTTGGTCCCGCATCACCCGAGCACTCAAGGAAGGAGCCTCGGTCTGACATGGAGCGCTAGTACGACGAGCCATCTGTGTGTTGTTCAGATGGGTCTGGAACATCCGTTCCATCCGATCAAGTTGCGCTATTTGCATGGAGACGATGGTTGTTAAAGACCGGTTGCTGATTGTTAGGTCCCGAATCTGACGAGCTGAGTCACGCTGTTCAGATAAGGATTAGTACAAGTCCATAACGGAGAAGTTACAAAACACTTACTCGGGCATACCGGAGCTCATTCCGGATTACTCCGACCTCCATCTCAGTATGCTTCACCA
>Ga0247730_1001361_pt1 | contig 13687 bp, 21 predicted proteins | sample UWRJL073202C2_FD_180959 | JGI IMG/M metagenome (GOLD analysis project Ga0247730, IMG submission 180959) | Plant litter microbial communities from Arlington Agricultural Research Station in Wisconsin, United States - UWRJ-L073-202C-2 | ecosystem: Environmental > Terrestrial > Plant litter >...
TTCATCGTGCTCAGGGCCGGCAATCTTTCCACGACTGGTTCAGTACAATGTTCCCATCAATTGCGAGGGTCGCTGTGAGAGCAGCTAGGTGAGTAGGAATCTATAACACATTTATATCCATTCGCACTGATGCTCATGGCAGTAAACACTTCTCGCAGTCGCAAAGATCTAGATGTGCCGGGAAGAACAAGGTGTTGATGAACTATAGAACCTTGAAGTCAGGCAAGTTGTCTGATCGTCGGCTTCGCTCGAGTGCCGGACGTATACTTACGAGAACTTTCTTAGAGTTGCCGGCTTCTATGCCCCCAGAAGCTGTAGATTTGGCCATGCTCAGCAGCTCGGATGAGTCCCAGTCAGAAGAAGAAGATACAAACCCTGAGACGGATGAAGACGAAGATATGGAACCCAAGCTGAACGTATGTTCTTCGTTCAAATCCCATGCCGATGTTGTTGAACATCTGTCCAGGATGAGGATAGTCGACGGGCCATCCATCAGACTATTGCCAGGTCGCCGTTCATCCGAAAGCCGTCAGCGATGTATGAACTCGGTACTCCTGTGCTGGAGACGCCCAGTCGACCCTCGACCCTGTGTACGCCTGGCCGATGGAACAATCCGATCTTCGTTGAAGACACACCCACGCGCTCTCCGACCATCGCACTTTCACAAAGCACTCAGCTCTTAGCGGGTGTTCCTGTTACTCCTGTTTCTGCCAGGGTCAAGACGTTGTACACACCCGGAAGAGCAGAAAACCCTATAATCTTATTTTAATTCCCGGAGAGCTTCACGCAGCACATAATGCGACATACATATATACCAATTAGGGCTAGTCTTTACAACACTTGGATTGCATTCAAATACGGATTTCAAATACAACTACAGCATCTATCTATCTCTATAAGGCGGTTACCATCTGTGTTAGGTCGTTCATGCCAACCCCGTGACAAGGGTTTCCATGAGCGCTCATCCACCAGAAACGTCTTCTAGAGGACAATCGACTACACACCATGCCAGAGACCAAACGCTCGTCCCGCAGAGCATGACTCGTAGGATCTCCAACTTGCTACCAAGTGCGAGTCGGATAAGCCTTGGAGGTGTAAGGGGCAATGGCCAGTTAGCTACCGGTGATCATCCAAAACGTGCGTCCACGACGTCTATTTTGCTGGAAACTGCGCTGAATTTTAAAATCCACTGTTTTAGTGACTTTCAAATGGGTACGAGGGGACCTGATAGGCAAAGGGAGCTATGGCAGGGTATATCTGGGGCTCAATGCTACTACCGGAGAGATCATGGCAGTGAAACAGGTCGAACTCCCACAGACTCCCAGTGACAAGCTCAACACTCGATACCATGAAGTTCAAGAGGCTCTGAAGCTCGAGAGCGATGTGCTTCGGTCTCTGCCGGAGCATCCAAACATTGTGCAGTACTTGGGAATTGAGTCCACCCATGAACATATAAGCATGTACGCGCTGCTTAGGAGTCTTTCGTCGGCCTAGCAATATCCTAACGTCTTTCGTCATTCTCTAGCTTCCTGGAGTACGTTCCCGGTGGTTCCATAGGCTCCTGTCTGCACAATCACGGGAGATTTGACGACAACACCACGAGATCTTTCACAGGGCAGATCGTCGACGGTCTAGTCTTTCTACATAGTCAAGGTGTCATTCATCGCGTGAGTATCTTCTAGCATTGCTATGCTTGTCGTTCATATTTTCCAGGATTTGAAAGCGGATAATATCCTCGTCGATGAGTCTGGGGTGTGCAAGATTTCTGATTTTGGTATCAGTATCAGTACTCTGGATGGAGAGGCGAAGACAGGCCTGAGAGGAACCGTATACTGGATGGCTCCAGAAATCATTGACGTCCAACGGTCAGGGAAGGGGCGCGGGTATAATGCCAAAGTTGATATCTGGAGTCTCGGATGTGTTGTTTATGAAATGTGGACTGGTGTGAGGTACGCGCTTTGACTGGTATATGACCTGCGCTTTGGCTGAGCATTATCTTCAGACCTTGGCATGGCATGGAGCCTATTCAAGTAATGATGAAAGTGAGCAGATCCATTCTTGTTCTGAGATAACACTAAGAGTATTGCTTTCAGGTAGCCGTGGAGAAACGCTCACCAGAATTACCTGCTGACCTCAGAATCGACGAAGACGGTCGTAGATTCACGGCACTATGTTTTATTGTGTACGTTTTCCTCGATATCCCGTGTCATTCCCTTTGCTCATCTGTGCAGAGAGCCTCAAAGGAGACCATCCGCTGCAGAATTACGTACCCATCGGTACTTGGATCTGCCACGGCGGTGGGTATTCAATTCGTCCAACATCTCTATACGAAAGAAGAGCGTTCGAAAGTCAAAATTCGCGTTCCCTCCAGGAGATATCCCCCCTGTTCCATCTTTACATCCAATGGAGGAGTCCACGCTGAGGCCGAATCAACGCACGCTGAGACCTTCTGCTTCTAATGCACGACTCAACGTTCCCTCACAACAAGGAAGGCAATACTCTCCAGACAGTCGTCCACCCAATAGTAACGATAATGGACGACATCGTCGACACATCTCAACTCCCAATTTCCCTGACAGAAACGATGGTCATAACCAGCGGCCAGTTTTGGATGGTCCACCCATTGTTGTCATTAAGCCAGTCCAGAATCCATTTGGACGTCGTGAAAGTAGCAGTTCGCGTTACTCTTACGAACAAACACCACGTGCTGCATCCGACCAGTCGTCCGATAGGTCTTCAGGGAAAACTCGTCGGAAGTCATTCTTTGTCGCAAATCCTGACGACGACACCGCCCGATCAAAGGCTCCCTTTGTCTACATACCTCCCGAATTGCCCCCTTCTCCCCCACCACCACCGAAAACTCAATCTACCTATTCCTTGAGCCCATTACCATCTTTGAGTCACCACCGATCACAGCCCTCTCTAAAACCTAACCCTTCGATAAGGAGCGAAGCTTCTAGTACTAGTAACTATTACTCTGACGATGGTAGCGACAATGATTCGCTCTGGCAAAAGGCGCCAGTGCAAACTTCAAAGAGGAAGAGCATAATTGCTAGCAAACGAGAAGCCCCATGGGCACGACCCGACCTGGACACCGTATACCACAAACTTGACCAATTCTTCCCAGACCATGATATTGATCAAACCATCGAAACGCCTTCCATCCCTGACAATTCACGCAAACACGGCAGGCGGAGAACCATCCGAGTGGTTGCCCAAAGTGCTCAGGAGGAAGCCAGACGAAGTCGTGCACAACAACGCAGACAGACGAGATTATGGGATATACATGCAGAAGAGGTGGCCTCTAGTCGGCATGGACATGACGCGGATTGAAACCAAGTACATGTATATAGCCACACTTTGACATAGAACTCCTGGGATTGTACTTTTATTCTTTAATTCTGTATGCACTACTTGGCTATTGACACAAGCTACACTGACGATACATCTACGCTTAGAAATGTTCCTACATAACTTCATGGTCAATGCTGAGCATGACAAGATCGCAAGTGTATGGCTTACCTTCGCAAAAGTAAACTCAACTGACGAGTTCGTATGATGAGAAGTGGCTTCCTTCAAGGCCTTTGCGATAGGTGCAGGACCACAGAAGTAGGTCTGAGAAGGGATGTCAGTATAGGTTCTCGAAGAGCCAGATGAACATAACACACCCCGACTTTCGTTCTGAGTTGCGATTTACTACCGGGTATATATTGACCAGACTCGATAGCTTGTCTCATTTGCCCGTAGATTGACATCCAGTCGGGGCGTCCGAACAAAGTGCGGGTTCGAAGCAAGGTCAATGGATCGTACTCAGCCCCAGCATCGTTAACAGCAATGTTCCACAGCATGTCCTCGTCAATCTTTTGCGTCAAATAAATGTTGATACGAAGGAAATTCGCTGAAGTTCCGATGAGTTGAGGAATCATAAAATGCAGGAACCACACTCACGATCTGCCTGAGCAGCTTCTACTTCCTGCAGAAGACTCTGGAACCATCCGAAAGAAGGTGCATCACGGCAAACCCAGAAGAACTCAACTCTGCGAAGAGTTCCAAGTTTGCCTCGCTGTTGACAGTACCATATGTGTTTCAATATAGAAGCGAAAGGTGTAACTCCTATAAACCTGGTTAGAGCTGTCGATGTATATGTATATCTGAACATACCAATGCCGGCACCAACCAGCACAGCTACCTCAACATTGAATACGTCTTCTGCAGGTGCACCGTATGGGCCATCAATGCGAACGGAAGGAAGATTCATGCTTGCTCCAAGGTCAAGCTCGATAAAGTCGCCTCGCAATCCCATTCCACTCGAATCATTCTTCTCAGAGCCTTTCATAGCTTTGGAGGTCATGGCAGCAACAACATTAGCACCGACTCCCATACGATCACCTAAAGCGCGAGTAAAGTCGCCGACTTGACGAATATGCACGGAAACGTATGGATCTTCCGGTGCAGATGTAATAGTAAACTGTTATCTATAAGTACGGCCAGAACTAGGATAGAGGACAAAGCTTACGGGGTGCCATTGCCATCGGGAAATTTCTGGGACTTGTATGAAGAGCCACTGCCCAGCGACATATTTGAAGCTTGGCTTTGCGATACGCAGCTCCATTGCCCCTGAGAAAGAAAAAGAAAAAGAAGAAAGAAAGAAAAAAGGACTATCAGATTCTGGAACGTCTCGCGTGTGTCGAAAGAACTTGCCGCTCGGATGTACCAAAACCTTCGACAGCTGCGTCGACCTTCGGGCCCTCACTTCTCGCCAAACACGCTCCCCGAAATACAGTACTCCTGGCCAGATGATGAACCTCCAGCTCAGGTATCCAAGGCAATGCTCGGTGGAGTAGAATGGGAAGACTTTCGTGTAGTCTGGGTCCACAGAGTCTCTCACAAAGCACCCGGTGGCATGGGTGTATAAACCCAACATGAAGAAAAAGGCTAAGTGATGAGTGTACCAAAACGCCTCAAAGCATTGAGTACGGATCTTCTGGTGCGCAGTAGAATACATCAGGACCATTATGAAGAGCATGAAGTGTCCGGTAATGCCACCAGGCTGAGTGTAATGGATATCGAGAGCCTTCTGTTTCCGGACCTCTGCACAAAAGAAATGTTAGCATATCAAAGCGGTAACTTGCGCAGGTCACTTACGGGTTCGCTCAACATTAAAGAAGTTCACGTAGTGGGCTGTCGTATGTACCATGGCCCAGAACGCCATAGAATAGGCAACCTGACGATGGAACCAAATATTCTCGTCTGCGGGGAACAACCATGAAAGCTTGGGTCGTATTACACGAAGGATGTTTCGGAGCATGGGTAAAAGAATGAGGCCTCCATCGAAGGCGAGCACTAAGCCAGCACCTCGAGACGACCACACAGACCAAGTCAGGCCGTTCAGTGCTGCGAGTTTGGTATTTGTAGCCTGAAAGCAAGTGGGTATAAGCAGTAGAGCCAAGGAAGTTATGAGAGACGCACCTGGCTGTACCATCCATAGCCAAAGAGAAAGAAATGGAGGCCATAGAATATGACGTTAAAAGCGAGTCTCCTGGGCGTGAGGAACTCGCGGCGGAACCATTCAACAAAATCCATGAGATCGAAAGGGAAGGGAAATCTGAGCCTGCAGATTGGAAATCAAGTCGAAAGGAATGTGGTCTGGCTGAGAGACACGAAAAAAAGGCTCGAGACTAGCTCAGGGCACAGAGGGACAGACACAGGCAGAACAAGGGAAGAGGAAACGGGTCCGAGTCCGAGCATGGTCCCCATGCTGCTCATATATATTTGTTGGTTACCACCATCACTCCCTCAATATTTGCATCTGCCATGAACATAAGCAAGTAACCTATGATGGCCCCAGTGCCATGGATTCGGGCTCACCGTTATGCTAGCCGTCGTTGTCGACTCGTCGTTCGAATCTAACAGGGCTACACGAGTGCTGATGCCGCGATGAATGATTATTATAATATGATTGCAGAAAGACAAGAGTAAACACTTCGAACACTCCATCAATAACCTACTGCTCGTATCGGTATGCTACCATAGCGTCGATACGATGCAGGTCTGTGCTGAAGCTCCTCATCTTCACTTGCTGGCTCTTGCTTGCCTCTATGGCCAATGCATCCGTATCCTCCCACTCACCCGCAGGCACATCTGCCGACTCCGAGGTATACGCCAGGATATTGAACACACTAGGTTCTTGGATCACGGGTAGGTAGGTTACCATTGAGATGATTTGCTTGAGAATTGCTCGAATCTCTGCCTGAATTTCTGTCTCGGGCTTTGGTGGGGCACTAATGGTGGGCATAAGCACTAGTTAATAGCAAGTCAGGTGGATAACTTACGATGTGCTTTCCTCGCCCGAATGTTCGACCAGCTTGATGTCGAAAACCCAACGCTCAAGTGGCGTTCTCGTATCCTTGGAAATGATGGCAAGTACAAGTTGTGTTACAGACCCGGTGATTAACCATTCTGAGAGTATAGCTTCAGTGGAATTCTGACAGAGGTGACACGGTTGACATACTTTGGACTTGTTTCAAGATTCTAGATAATCATTAGGACCCGGATCACTGCAGACAGAGCATATTATGCACGCACCGTTCAAGGTAATTCTCCAATGCAAGATCCTGCGTTACAAGCAACGTTTGGCCATACTTCTTGACCATATGAAAGTCATCTGAAGGATACACCTCTCTCTGGAATAGGATTCTGCACAAATTCCTTCAGCAGTCGATGGCGTGGCAAAGGCGTGGACGGTGAGCACACACGTGTTGATTGAATATTTGAAGAACTCTGTCACTAAAGCAGAGGAGCCTTTAAGTGTGATAGCCTGCTTGCTTGCTTGTTTTGAGGCCATTTGGAATTGTGAAGGAGACGAAGAGGTTAATGGCGATGTGAGAGTCTGAGTACAAGAACACTTTGTAGCCTCGATGCATTTGGCAATTTCCTCGCGACGCGCTTGTCACGTGTGCATGTTCAAAGTGTCTATATCGTCGAAAATACCAATACCAAGTTGACAACCAACCAGCTTAGGCTGTGGTTTGCATTTTTGCATTTGAAGTTACTTTCTATAAATTTTGGACACCAATACGGTGCGCTATTCGAATGATAGCCACAGAGTACGCCCTCGTCACGGTGGCCCTAGGAACTACTCACATCGTTAAGCTCGACAGCAAGATGGAAAGACGCATGGTCGTAATAATCCGCCAATCTAGATATGTACAAACAGCAAGGCAGTTAATCTGGATAGATCCCCGATGTATCTGGCGAGAATCACAAAGGGGCAGTGGCAATCCTGATCTGGAAATCCATTGTTCTTTGAGCCTCTTTGCCCACAAAGGTGGCCAGGTGGTCCATCTTGAAGGGTCCAAGGCCACATAAAATTGTATATAAAGCCTCAGAAAGCATTGAGCATCACAACGCGCATTTCCATCCAATGTGTCCGGGTGAAGCCAACGCGCTGACTGCTCTTCTAGCCTCCTGTACATCCTCTACCTCCACACTGCAACGGAGAAACTCGAGGTTGTATCGACGTATTATGAGCGCTCGCATAGAGCATGCCACCCACATGGAGTATCCACGCAAATGCTCTCGTCGATTGCGAATGCGCGGAAGCCTGGGAAAGGGTGCCTTCCTTAAAGACGAAATCTTGCGGCGAGCACGAGACCGAGTGATTGTTCGATGCCCTAGTAGCAATGACAGTGCATTCGCATCACATATTCCATCCTCTCCGGTATATTCTTCGTCTACGTCTTCCTCAGGAGAGTCAGACTTTTGGATGGGTGATGGTCACTCCGACTCAGAGGAGAGTTCCACGAGTATTGAGAGTGAAGAGTCGGCAGAGTGGGAGTTCGACCAGACGAAACCAATGACCCTCGAGAAGCTGGAGCAGATCTACAAGCACATCGGCTTCAGTCCTCCGTGGATGGAGTCACAGCTACAGCTGTACCCACGACTACTAGACAATAAACCAGATGGAATTAGAGAGTCAGCCAGAGACAGATGGAGAAGGATGGTTGTATAGTGTATCAGAGAATGCGCGGACTTTTTGCGACGATTATACCCAACAATGTAGCCTTAGCAGAGTTAGAGTAGCAGAAGAGAATATTTGTTGAGTTTTATTTTGAATTTGCCACATGGCAGTGGGAAACAAACACGACCACATCAATTCACTTCGTTCAGTCTGCCATCGCCTCTTGCACGGTCCTATTTGCGAAAAGTAATCTTTAACTCCTTCTTCTACAGTCTTTCCTTCAGTCTCTTATCCCCTTTTCTACGCGTCTCTAGATGTCTGACTCCTACGCTTCCTCCCGCAATGGCGACGCCAACGGCCACGCTGACGACGCGAGCCCTATCAGTGCTGGCAACCAGGCAGCAGCAATGTCCAATGTCATCCGCAAAAAGCTCATGGGATACGTCGGTTTCGCCAACCTGCCCAACCAAGTACATAGGAAAAGCGTTCGAAAGGGCTTCCACTTCACGGCAATGGTTGTCGGTGTGTACTTCTCTTTTTTCCTTCGTCACGCTGCTGCTTACGCGACCTCTGCTTCCCTAGGCGAGTCTGGTCTCGGAAAGTCGACGCTCGTTAACACTCTTTTCAACACATCTCTCTTCCCTGTCAAGAAGCAATGGCCCCCTTCTGCTGAACGACCCAAGACAGTTTCTGTGGAGAGCATCAGCGCTGGTCAGTATCAATCATACATTTTCCGACCTGGCAACCTGACAGCTAATGCATCATCTACTTGAAGATATCGAAGAGAACGGCGTTCGTCTTCGTTTGACCGTTGTTGACACCCCTGGCTTTGGTGACTTCGTTAACAACGATGAAAGGTGCGTGCTTTAGAACTTTTCATGGGATCACGCCTACTAACGCGCTCTAATAGCTGGAAGCCGATTGTTGAAAGTATCGAGTCCAAGTTCGACAATTACCTCGAACAGGAAAACCGTGTGAACCGCTCAAAAGTCATGGACAACCGTGTCCACGCTTGCTTGTATTTCATTCAACCCACCGGCCACTCGTTAGTTTTCTATCTATCCAGTTAACTACCCAGATGCTAACCTCCTATATCACACAGCCTGAAACAGATTGATATAGAGTTCATGCGTCGCCTGCACACTAAAGTTAATCTCATCCCTGTCATTGCTAAGGCAGATACAATGACAGATGAGGAAATCGCTGATTTCAAGCAACGAGTGAGCCGCATGCACCTATATCGACGAATGACTTGTTTATCTATTTACGGTAGATCCTTTCGGACATCGCCCACCATAACATCCACATTTTCCAAGCACCCACCTACGATAACGAAGATGAAGAGACCATTGCTGAGGCAGAAGAAATTGCCAGCAAAATTCCTTTCGCAGTCGTCGGATCTGACAAGTTTGTACCCTCACCAGACGGCCGTGAAGTTCGTGGACGGGCATACCCATGGGGTGTTGTCGAGGTCGATAACGAAGAACACTGTGATTTCGTGAAACTCCGGCAAATGCTCATTCGCACATACATGGAGGAGCTCCGCGAATACACCAACGATGTTCTTTATGAGAACTGGCGAACGGAAAAGCTGTTGGGCATGGGTGTTGCCCAAGATTCTTCAGTCTTCCAGCCAATCAACCCCGCTGCTCGCATGCAAGAAGAGCGCGTCATGCACGAAGCAAAGCTGGCCAAGATGGAAGCCGAGATGAAGATGGTCTTCCAACAAAAGGTGCAAGAGAAGGAGGCCAAGTTGAAGCAGTCCGAGGAGGAGCTTTACGCGAGACACAAGGAGATGAAGGATGCTCTCGAGAAGCAGCGTGTCGAACTAGAAGAGAAGAAGCGCAGGATCGAAGCTGGTCGTCCTATTACTCCCGAAGGCAAGGGTGCGGTACGTGACGTTCTCCGCCCTGTACGGCAATGTCTGATTGTTTTCGTTTTCACAGACCGGCAGGAGAAAGGGATTCTTGAGGACATAAAAGACTCAGCAATCGCAGGATTCTGTTTCGTTGGCGGTGTCCCAGACTTTTCTTTGTTGATATTTTGTTCGTTTATGTTACACACCTTTGGTTTCGAACCGACCTACTCTCGTTTCGCGGATAACCCATTATATTGCTCTCTTCCTTTTAGTACGATTTTCTCGAGTAACATGTCGCGTGGAATCGGATGTGGGGGTGTATTCCAGGGTTTACTCATGACAATATACCATTTTTTGCGACTATTCCCATTCTCGTAATATTGTTCGCGATGGGACTGGAGATAGCTTAGTGTTGGCGGTGCTATTTTAAGCATGCGAAAAGGCTCTTTCGTGAATATATACACTCAATTCTACATGTCCATGATACATTTTTGCTACACATATACAATGCTCCTAATACATATTTAAAAGGCTCGGGGTCCGTCAGCGGAGCTACCAGAGTCCGAGCGGTCTCGAGGACGTATCTGCAAAGGCTCAGGAAGTCAGCAATACGCCCAAGACATCTTACGGTAGGACAAACTTACATCGAGCATCGTCTTACGACGAACAACCTCATCTGCCGACCTCTGAGTTCTCATAAGCTGAGATATAGGTGATGTAGGCTCTTCTGAAAGGTCAGAGTGGCCTGCAGATGAATCTGGCGGAGTCAAAGGTTGATACAATGCTTGGAAGAGACCTCCTCTCAAGACGGATTTGGGTGGTCTTGTTGGTGGACCTGGACTCGCTGCTGGGGGCTCTTCCTCTTCGGTTGCATCATCCAGAGTGTGATGACTAGGAGGATACAATGAAGGACTGGAAGCGCGTGACTCTGATGCGACGTTGAATCTGTCGTGGAAAGGGCTTTCCACTTCCGGTTGTCGTTCACGCACTGGCGGCATATAAAGGGAAGGCACGACAATTCCACCTTCCCGCTGCGGTGTGAGTTGTTGTAATGCTGCAGAAGCAGAAGTCATCGGAGGCGGGAAGATGTTTCGATTGAACGAAGCAGTGGCTGGTGTTGCGACCTGTATCATTGGAGGAGGTACTGGTGCCGGTCGTGGATCAGCAAATGGATCAACGCTTTCGCTATCGTCGTCGTCGCCGTCGTGGTAGGAGTTGGATGGGCGAGGAATATTCGAGAGCCAGCGACTGCGTCTCTGTTGAAGCCGTCGATGGCTTCTGCGACGTAACAGGGCGAACAGACAGCATATCAGCGCAATCGTTACAATGCCGGCCGCTACGAAAACGCCTGCGACCTTTCCTTGATCATCCAGGAAGCTGTAACGCAGTATTTAACGAGAGTAGGAAGAGAATGGAAAAGCGACTTACGACGATCCTCCGATAGGTTCCACACTTTTCGGTGCTCCTGGACCAGGCGTCGAATCCCCTGTGTGGATCGGAGTATACGATGAATAGGTTTCCTCGACTCCTGAAGACGTGGCATCTGACGTTTCAAGTGCTGGATTATGGTCAGACGGTGATGTCTGTCCGCTATTGTTCGGCGCACTTGTAGCAGACTTAGGCTCTTCTATCTTGCCTTCCACAGAGCTTGGGGTGCTTGGACTCGATGGAGTAGGACTGGCTGACTTCTGTTCTGCTATTTGCGGATATTCTTAAGAATTAAGCGGCGAAATAGGGTGGAGCCAAGTACTTACGGATAGTTGTCGGGACTCTCGCAGCGCTAGTGCCCACAGTAGACTGCTGGCGAGGAGCAGAGGCAACGCCTGAGGACGTCCGAGCTGGAGTCACAGAGGGTGGCTTGGTTGTTGTTCTTTCGGCAACAACAGTGACAGATGAGCTAGTAGAGCGCGAGGAAGTACTGGTCGATGAGGTGGTGGATGAGGATGTGGAGGTGATAGTGGAGCTTTCCGATGTAGATGAGCTTGTCGTGCTCGACTTGCTCGTCGTGCTAGACTCAGAAGAATCGTCTTCGAATTTTCCGTCCTCAGGGGTGGATCCAGACGGTCTGCAATACCGAACAAAGTAAGCATACTATCGAGACACCAGACCAACGTGCACCATACCTGGCAAATGAGCCTGTGCTCGACATCACCCTATCCGATGGTGTTACGCTCTGTTCCACTATCGACGAAGCCACAAAGCTTGAAGAAGATAAAGCGCTCGGAGAAACCACAGAGCTTGAGGAAGGCAAGACTGTCGATGCACTCAATACAGATGATGCTGCTGAGGAGGACAGTAAGGCTGATCCTGAAGACGAGGCTCCGACGTTAACCGACTAGGATGCACTGTGAGATTCCAGGCGGTCTCGAGAGCAACTACAAATATTCACCATATAAACGGTACGGTCCTTTATGGGATCTGTTTCAACAGGTAAGCCTGGCAGCTCATAATAGACAACACGTCGCTCAATAACATATACCTGTCAGAGTCGTTCACATTCACAGTCTAGCAAGCAGGCATCACACAGACCGGCACTTGCAAGAAAGGGGGGAAGGCAGAGACAACCTCGGAAAGACTTCGACTACATTAAGAGCCCCTGTTATATATTCACCTGGAACGGTTTGTACGTGGCAGCCCTAGCCGCCCATGCGGGACGGTGAAATGTCAATTGAATGGTCAGTTCTCATAGTCAGTTGATAACGTGCGAGCTTCGGTGCTTGTGCTCAGGCTCACCATGAGGCTAGTCACCTTGGGCCGCGTTGACCTCTGTGATTGATAGTATGTGAAATGTAATCACAGTATACACTCATTATTTCTCTCAAACTAAACTGCGTTAACTGCCACAGCAGATCTGTCCACATCAACGTCTTTATTGAAGCGTAGAGAGAATAAAGACTTAAAAGGCACGGAGAATGTGAGATCGCTCGAGATGATGGTGCAAGCCACCCGCATGGTTGAAGCTGTATAGAAGCCATCAACCACCATGGACTGTCTATCAGCAGCATTTGCTTCCAGGGATACATTTCTTGTAAATCATTCCGATTTGACTGTTCCCCATGTTGAGATTGCTACAGCCCGGCCAGCCTGGGTTTGAGACTATGTGTTGCAATTCACTTCTGCTTCTAGCTCTCTTTGAAACTAATGTGGGGTATTCATTCTGGTGCATTAGCTAGGGGAAGGAGATCGATGGCCGTTCAATGTAGCGTTACATTCTTCTCATGGTCGCCAGGCTCAACACCTCTCGATGTCTTATCAATCGTAAAAATATCATATTGTTCCTTATCAGTCTCCCCTACAATCAAGGCTAATGTCTTTTCCGTGGCGAATAAGTGTTATGTAAATAGTGCATATACAGTCTTTGAAACAACTGACAGAATATGTGAGCAGGACATCCAAGGTTTGAGCAGGTAGAAAACCCACATTTGAATATTTAGCTGAGGACAATCTTCCGCGCGAAAGAGCCACCGTGATCAGCCATAGCAAGGAAGCTTGTGCCATCCAATGTCATCAGCCCTGGCCAGTTGCTCTGAACATCCCCAAACTGGAGCTTATTACCCCACGTTGAACCTCCGTCACCGCTAGTCACCAACTTGGCCGACGCGCCGTTGATCCAACTATGCAACTGAGTATCCTCATCCGTCATAAAGCTGACAACCAGCGTCCCGCCAACATTGATGATCTGAGGAGCACCGGCATTGTTGTTCGAACCAGTAGCAGTATACACTCGTCTGCGGTTACCCCAGGTCTTTCCATCGTCTGAGCTGGTAATAGAGTTGATAGTGAAAACGCCTCCTTGGCCTGTCTCAAAGACACCAATGAGATTACTGCCGCTGATGGTGGCAATACCGAGCATGCCATCTCGCGCATTG
>Ga0247730_1001362_pt1 | contig 13683 bp, 14 predicted proteins | sample UWRJL073202C2_FD_180959 | JGI IMG/M metagenome (GOLD analysis project Ga0247730, IMG submission 180959) | Plant litter microbial communities from Arlington Agricultural Research Station in Wisconsin, United States - UWRJ-L073-202C-2 | ecosystem: Environmental > Terrestrial > Plant litter >...
GGCTGGCACCTGCATCCATTTGCTTGATCCAGTACTTGAGGCCCGACAGGTCGGGTTTGCGATCAAATGCCGCCTGGTAGATACGATAAGCGGAGCCGGCGTTTTCACCGGGCTTCATGTCCAGCGCCAGCACTGATCCGTCACCCAGGGCAATACGCTCGATACCGCTCAAGGTGTCCACCTTGCCAAACGTGCTGACCTTATAACCGCTGCCACTGGCGTTAACCGTCACCTGGCTGCGCCCGCCATCGTAAGCCACTGTGTCCACGCCCAAACCGCCGACAAACGTATCGTTGCCGGTATAGCCATAGAACGCATCATTGCCATAGGAGCCAACGATCGTGTCGTTGCCTTTCAAAACCTCCGCCATAAGACCCATCGGCGTGGAGTTGAGGATCTTCGTAGAACTGAGGTTCAGCCCGGAAATACTGACAACCGGCGTGCCGCTTTGCGACCAGAAAAGTCCGGTCACCACGCCACTGGTGATGCCGGTGGAGTTGTAGGTAAAAGAACCATAGAAATCAATGGCGTGAACACCGTCTGTAACCTGGGCATACGACGAAGTCTGTATCGAGCGATACCCTCCTCCCCAGTTGGCTAAGTCATAACTGTCTTGCGGGCGATGGAAAGTCAGCGTCGTCATGGAGGGTCCTTCTCCTTATGTTTTGAAAGGCCATCATGCGCCGAAAACAGGCGTTTTGGCGGGTTTATCCGGGACAATGTGTGCCATAGCCTATTGCCGTGAACCTTTGTTGGGCCAACGGGTTGGCGAGGCGTTGATCCTGCGAAGCCGGGGACACGCCCTGAATCACCTCATGAGGAAGTCGCTGGGATTTTATATTTCCCAAAGGCTTGGCGTAGGAGGCGTTGCATGGGCACTTCGAAAAAGTAGTGGCAGCCATAGCTGAGGGGGATGAGCACGGCCATGAACAAAGCCAGCATCCAGGTGCTGTAAAAAATGTCGCGTTGCCCCCCCATGCTGTCAACAACCATGGCGAAGATGATCTGCAGTGGGAAGTGCAGGAGGTAGGACGAGTAGCTGATATCGCCTACTGCTGCCAAAGGGCGTAAAAAAGCTGGAAAAGCGCAGCTGATCGATGCAAACAGAATCACCAGTGCAGGAAATGCCACGCCCATCAGAAAATACATATTCAGAGTCTGGGACAGCAGGACAAACAACCATGCAGCCGTCACAAAAAGAGCGGCGATGACCAAGAAGCATTTGACACCGACCAACTTCATCAGGCGGTCCATGAAGATGAACGCGACCCCACCGCAAAAGAACGTGAAGATGCCGCTGCCCAGTTTGTAGTGACTGGGGTAAACGTAATAGCCCAGCACGATCAGGCAAGGGATGATGAGATATCGCAGCTGACGGGGCAGGCAGGTGACGAACATGATCGCGTACAGCATGAGCTCCACAGACACTGACCAAATGGGCGCGTTGAACGACCAGCCCGTTTCAAAACCCCAGGCCGGGACTAGCAGCAGATTCAGAACCGCGTGATAAAGGTCATTTTGCTGATACACGAAATAAGTCGTGTGGCTGCTCGCATAGCACACCTGAAGCACAGCGACGCCGATGAATGTTACGAAGTGCAAAGGATAAAGTCGGCTAAACCTGTCCATGAAAAATCTAGAAGCAGACAGGGTTCTATTAGAAATCTTTTGCGAAAAAAGCCAAAAAAACACGAATCCGGAAATGCAGAAAAACAACTCTACTGCGAGTTGCCCGTATTGGTAAGCCAAAGCGAAAATATCAAACAGCGGCTGTCCGAAACCGTTGAAATCCTTGGCGCTGTCACCCACGTAGAAAAAATGCTGCCAATGCCAAAAAACCACGCAAAGCGCAGCGATCCCCCGAAGAACATCCAGAGAGTAAATTCTTTCAGGGAATAAGGTATGCGGGGTGTTCATTGTGATTCCACGATTTCAAAAATAGCGGCACCTGAATGCCGTGACTGGAAAAGGATTCGACCCCAGCAACGCAGTCGGTGATGCCGTCTCCTCCACTATCCAGGCCGAGAGTCTGACGAACTGCAGCGCATTGGTCGAGGTCGGCAGACAGAGTAAAGGCGCAATGACCTTGGCGGCTTGTCTTTCTCACAAATCCAGCGTTGATAAACATTGCATCAGCCAACCGGTGCGCACTATGGGGCATTAATGCTGGCCAATTCGGGGACGAGTCCCATCCTACCGGTTGACGCAGATTCGGTAGGACCGGACTTGTCCGGGAAGGGGTGTGGTTACAGGGAATTTGCACACACTGACCTAATAAGCTGAACAAGCTTCTGAGGCGTCGCCTAGGACGTCGAACAGGCTAACCCTGACCATCGCACTGCCTGACGCTGATTGCCCGTCGTTACACCCTGCCAAACATTTACCACACCTTTCGGCCCGGCTGGGCTATCCGCTTCGTGTGGAGGGATTCGCGTGGCTGGCATTTGGCGGGGGGGGCAAGGGAATAGCAAAAAGGCCTCACGTCGATAACGTTGCACCCTCCGGCCCTAGATATTCATCCTTCAGGGCATGCCTTGAGTGACGAGCAGAAACTGCCATTTGTGGATTCTTGTCATAAGGTCAAGAGATCTTTGCTGACCTCAAAGCCCTGGAAACCGAAGGGCGCGCAATAGGATTTATCGTGATTGATAGCTGATTGCCATACACAACAACCTCCCCTATATTCTCCACTCTGACTGGCGCAAGACCGAACAGGATGCAGTCCGGCGCATGCTCACAGTGCGCCGAGTTCCCGGAAGTCCTCATTTATGTATGGAGTGCAACAATGGCTAGCCAGGCATCCCTCTCGAAGGTGCAATCCCTTTATGTCGCCTATTATGGTCGCCCAGCTGACCCAGCGGGCCTGGACTTCTGGGCAAACGAGGTCGACGCCCATGGGCATGGGGGCGACGTCAGCGTCATCATGCAGGATTTCGGCAATTCGACCGAGTTTCAGGCGCGCCTTGGCAACCTGGACACCACCACCCTGGTTAACAATATCTACCTACAAACGTTTGGTCGTAACGCCGAGCCTGATGGTCTGAATTTCTGGGTTAACGTTCTGGCCAACGGCTCGCAGACGCGTATCCAAGTCGCCCAAACCATTCAAGCCTGGCAACTGCAACTGACCTGCAAGTCCTGACGGGCCGCGTAGAGCTGGCCAGCGCTTTCACCAGTAGCCTGGCGACTAACCCACTGGCACTGGCGTATTTCGGCACGGCTGCTGGTCTGCAAATCAGCCGTGATTACCTCAACCAAGTGAAGAACACAACGGTAACTAACGTTTCTGCCTACGTTACCAAAGCCGCCGAAACCGTTGCGACATTGCCGCCAAGCACAGGTGTGTATGTTCCTTTACCCACCGTGCGGCTCGCTGTCGCGACGGTATCCAGCCTGAGCGCTGATAATGGCGTATCGGCTACAGATTTCATTACCAACACTGCCCTGCAGACCGTAAACGGTACTTACACCGGAACGCTGGGCGCGGGTGAGCAGATCCAGCTCAAGCTTGATAACGGGACTTGGCAGACTACAACCCTGCAGCCTGGGACCAGCAACTGGTCTCTGTCAGGCGTAACGCTGGCAAAGGCCTCCGGCACCCTGGCGATACAAACTATTAATGCGGCGGGCAACGTCCTTGCGGGGAATGGTCATTCTTATGGTCTGGACACAACCAAACCAGCCGCCAGCTCAATCGCCGGCCAAGAAGTCAGCGCAGTCAATGTGACGTCAAACGAAGCGGGTACAGCGGGTCTATATGACGCTGACTCCACGCTGATCGCAGGTACTACTCCAACACAACTGACTTCCGACGTTCAGGGCACGGTTGCTCTTGCAGCACTCAGCGTTCTTACCGTTGCTACTGTGAAAGTCCAGGACGTTGCTGGAAACCTCGCTGACGCTGGCAGTACTGCCTTTGTACTTGGAACGACTGGCGCAGATACCTTTTCCAGCACCCTAAACGCTTCGACACCTCGCTACGGCTTCGCCGGTAATGACAACTTTGAGTTTGTGTCTAACGATACCTTGAGAGACAGTGGCGTCCAGGTTTTTGGCGGTGACGGAATTGATACCGTCAAGTTCACCACTGCATTCGATGCGCTAAACAATGGCAACTTGAACGCGGACGTTGGTGGTCTCCATAGTGTAGAAAAACTTCAGCTGTTTGGCGCTAGCTCAATCAATATGGGTGGCGAAGTTGCTACGGCTGGCATCAAAACAATCCTGACCGGCAACGATAACACCACCATTCGCTACGATAATTCTGATCTCGGGCAGATGACGGTCGACGGTACAGCGCTGGCGACTGGCAAGTCTTTGATCCTGACAAAGTTTAGCGCGACTGCGAATTTCGTCGTCACCAATCTGCACGGTGACCTGGACTCCACTGCGCTCGATGACAACATTACAGTAACGGCAGTCAGCAGTTCAGGTGTAAGCATCTCAACCGGTTCGGGCAATGACACGCTGACCGGCAGTGCAGGCAATGATGTGATCAATGCAGGCAACGGTACCAACTCCATTACGGGCGGCAAAGGCGTCGATACGTTGACGGGCGGTGATAACGTGGACACGTTTAACTTCATATCCGGCGATGCTGCGGGTTATGTTTTTACGGCGTCAAATAGTGCAGATACCATCATCTCTGACGGGGATACATTCTTGCTCGGCACTGGCGGTACTGATGTAATTAGCAACTTCGCTACGGGCACTGACAAGTTTTCGATTACCGGTGTGAGTTTAACGAGTGGCTACCTGGGTGGTGGCAGCGAAGCCGCCGCCAACGCCAGCAATGGTCATGTGAGCTTTGTGCTCGGTAGCTATGACGCCGCCAGTCACACGTTCTCCGTGAATGCTACTAGTGGTAGCGCAACACTGGTCATTTTCAACGCTGCCAATAGTCAGGAGAGCATCGTACTCACAGGCGTGACTAACTTGACGGCCTCTGACTTTAATGGCGTTAGTATCGTTGTTTAACAGGCATAACCCATCACGCTGAGGGTGGGGCATCACTAAAGCCTCGAAACCTTAATAGGCGTCGGGGCTTTTTTGTAGTGGTCAACTGATCCCGGACACGACGTTAAGTCTTTTTTCGGGCTGAGCTGGCGCCAGTCCGTAATTGTACTGATGTGGCCGAATCCAGTTGAGCGATGCATCAAATAATGACTGATGTCTCGCTGTGCCTCTTGGGCCATCATGTAGCCAACGGTCGGTATCCACTCAGTTTTTAGACTCCGGAAAACACGCTCCATCGGCGAGTTATCGTAGCAATTACCTCGACGACTCATGCTCTGACGTATGCGATATCGCCAGAGCCGTTGGCGAAATTGTCGGGTGTCGTATTGCGAGCCCTGATCCGAGTGAAACAGCAGGCCCTGAGGCTTGCCGCGTTGTTCATAGGCCATATCCAGCGCCTTGATCACCAGATCAGTATCCGGTTTGCTCGACAATGCCCAGCCCACCACTCGGCGCGCGAAGAGATCCATAACCACAGCCAGGTAATGCCATTTCCCTTGCACCCAGATAAGTGATGTCGCCGCACCACACTTACACCGCCAGCAGTTCAGCAATGGCAAAAGGATACGACCGCCCAGTAGTCGGCGTAAGGTCGAAAACTACTTCAGGGGAAATTCGTCTTCCCTCTCCCCAATGAAGGACAACGTTTCAGCCAGCCTCGTACCGTCGGACTTAAAGTCTGCAAATTCCTGTTTTGTCGCAGAACCCTCAGCCAACTGGACGTCGCCGTGAAAACTTTTCTGCCAGGCCTTCTGTTTCAGTCTGAAATCGTTAAAAACAAGTTCAAAACGATCGCATTGGGCCTTATCTTTTGTCGCCTGGTAGTCGGCTAAACAGCGTTCCCCAACGTCAGCAGCAATCTTCAGGGCCTTGGCCATTGACTTGAAATTGTCGCTTATCCCATCGCCAAGCGCGGTAGTTGAGCAGGCAGTAAAAAACAAAAATAACAGAGGCTTTCGCACGCGGTGACCCTCAAGGAAAAAGAAACTTTATCATCGACATGGGAAAGTCTACATATGAGGAACCAAATGATGAGCACAAAAAACCCGGCTCAAATATGGCCGAGCTCTTCATCTGACTGTCTACGTGTCGCGCTGGTACAGCTGAACACCGTGCCATGAAAACAGGTCTTTATCAGTGCGGAAAGACTTATTTACGCGGCGTTGGCAGAACGATCCATATTCCCGTCAATCCACGCAACCCCGGCCTTGATCAGCTCCCAAGCCTTGCGCTCAGACATGCCGTGCACTCTGGTAATACGATTGGCTGGCCACTTCGCCCCGAAGTAATACCAGACAAAATCACCCATCTGCTCTTCGCGCGCGGTCAGTCTGGCAAGGGTGCCGTCCACGATCAGCGCCACCTCGTCCGTGATGACGTACGTTTTAGAGCTGGCAGTCGGACGAACTGATCCATGACCGCCCCGAGCTGGGAAACGTATTGGGGGGAACACACATTCCACACATCCGTCAGGAGCCCCACTGCTCCAACAGAAACTCAGTGTTGCCCAAGGGCTTATCGATGTATGTTCGCTTCTTCATGCTGCTTTCCTCGAAGTGGGTTCATTCATGCCGAAGAGTGCTTTCAGCAGCTTTTCCGCGATGTTGCTTTTGGCGTTGCCTTCGTTGATCTAGAGTCGGGCGAACTGCTCAAATCCGATGGTTGCCCTTGATGCGTACCAGTCAGCAACAATGTCCATGACATGCCGCTGATCCGATCCGGCCATTGGTCCTTTCCAGCAGCTGCCGGTTACCCAGCTTCAGGAACTTGCCCAAGTGCAAATTTGAGGCGCGCCCACTTTGTTCAATTCAAGTGAGACCCCTCCCGCGGACCGGCAGGTTATTTTTAGATGCATAGGCTTAGGCTCTGATACGGGTCAGCAGGGCCGTGCCCTGTGAAGTGCCCGTCAAGGAGGAATGGAGCTCGGAGTCCGCACACAACCGATGCGCGAGCATACCGGGAAACCCGAGCAAGCGCTCTTGGGTGGCGTGCAAATTGTTCCAATTCAGGCCATCTCTATTAGGTCGGCCATCGCCTCAGCCAGCAACGCCTCTCGACGGCCTGGTTCAGCTGTTACGGCCATCACTGTATAGGCCTGATGTGCTGCGCGGCTCTTCATCATATGGCGTGCCCCGGCCTTGGCCCGCAGCATCGCTGAATGAACTGTTGTGAAAGGCTACATGCGCAGTCATTGCCCTGCCCCCGCGCCAGAAGGTCCCGGACCTCATCGGCTGGCCAGAGGAGAAACCGATTAGGCGGTCGCACGGGCGAACCCCACAATAATGGCCGTCACCAGCCTATAACAGCACATCCTCGGACGCGCACTAGATCAATCCGGTCTTGATTTCTGGACCCACCAGCTGGATAGCAACTCATTGAACAAAGCAACCTGCTGGTGAGCTTTTCGGAGTCCAGCGAAAATAAGATCGCGCTTACGGACAAGTTTCCGGGGCATTGAGTACATCGCATAATCACTTCCAGATGAATCATCTAGAACGTTTGATAGAGCGCATGTCGAGGTGACACTGAACTGGCCAATGGGACGCTGTCAAGGCTCTGCGCCAATGAAAAAACCGCGCGGGGCTGCAATGGCTGAAATGTGTAATCGATAAGCACAGTCCCCGCTGTCTTAGCCATAGCTTAATGCGCCTTACCAATGGCATCATTGGGCCATCATACAAGGATGGACAGGCATGAGCATCACCAGAGAGCAGGCAATTTCCGTTATCACCTACCTGGGAAACAATCTTTCCTTCGAACATGACAATCCAAGCTTTGAGCCATGGCATCAAATCTCTGGCGAGGACCCGGCGGACTTCTACCTTAATTCGTTCAAGGTTTTCGAAGCCGTGGGTCTGGATTATGCCTACAACTATGAGGTAGAAATAATTTACATGCGGGCACTTACCTGGGGGAACGCCATCCCTGGAAAGTACAACCTGCCAATGGGCGAAGTACAGCGCGCTGCCTTCAACAATGCGGATCCCAAGGATGTTGTCAAATACCTCTATCCGAATGCCGCACCAGCCACCGCAAGTGCATTGGTTGCCGCGATAATCTCAGGTGATATCGAAGCATTTTGGCTGACAAAGTCAATAGGTTTGGGCCATATAGCCTCTCACGCGCCTTCAGCAGACGGATTGATCACCATTGCCAGGCTTCTCGAGTTTGGATACACCCCCACCAATACAGACTTAAAGTCACTGTTTAGCGCGGCTGAAAAGCCAGTCATTGAAAAGCATGACGGCACGGATGGCGCTCTAGATGTCGCCTCTATATCGGGCAGCAGTGCCGGCTTCAACCTGACAAAGTCAGATTCAAAGCTGTTAGTCATCAGCACCGACAGCAAGCAGCAGCTATTTTTCAAGGGCTATGAGCGAGTCAAGTTCGATGACAAGATCGTTGCTTTCGATGTTGGAGGGAGTGCGGGTCAGGCTTACCGCCTGTATAAAGCCGCATTTGATCGGGCGCCAGACAAACAGGGCTTAGGTTTCTGGATCAACCAACTAGATAAGGGCGCTTCGCTAGAGAGTGTTTCCGCTGGATTCTCGAGCAGCCAGGAATTTCAAGCCATCAATGGCGCGTCACCCACCAATCTTCAGCTCGTTGCCAGCTTATATCAGCACATCCTCGGCCGAGCGCCAGATCAATCCGGTCTTGATTTCTGGGCCCACCAGCTTGATAACCACTCATTGAACACCAGCAACCTGCTCGTCAGTTTCTCTGAATCCAACGAGAATAAAGTTGCTCTCACTGGACAGGTAGCAGCGGGTATTGAGTATATCGTCTAGGCTACTTTGGATTGGCAACCGCAAAACCGGCAGCTAAGCAGCAACGCTTTGACTGTCGGCTGCTCATTTTCATACTGTAAGACGTCCTTACCCATCCACCTCTTAAACGTGTATGCGATCTGCGTGAACGAACCCCATGAAAGACAGGACACCGTCTCCCCCTTACGATAAGGGATAGGCAAACGGTTATGTTTATGAGTAGTAGCAACGAAAAGAGTGGGGAGCTTTTGGGCCAGGAGCGGTGGCGCCGCTGGAGCCCAGAGCAAAAACTGGCCATGGTTCGCGAAAGTCTTGAGCCAGGGCAAAGCGTTTCGGTGGTGGCTCGGAGTAACGGCATCAATGCCAACCAGCTGTTCCTGTGGCGCAAGCTGTATCAGGACGGCAGCCTGTCGGCGGTCAATGCCGCTGAGCCGTGGTGCCTGTCCCCGAGCTGAGCGATGCGCTCAAGCAGATCCGTGAACTGCAACGGATGCTAGGCAAGAAAACGATGGAAGCAGAAATCCTCAAAGAGGCCGTGGAGATCGCCCGGTCGCGAAAATGGATTGCGCACTCACCCTTGTTGCCGGGGGGACGACCAGTGAAGCTGGTCAGTGAATGTCTCGGTGTGGCGCGCTCGCAACTAACGGTTCGAATCAAGCAATCGGTATCGCCCCAAGTACGGCGAAGCAAGCCTGCGAACGATGCTGCGCTGATGGACGAAATTCAGCAACAGGTCAGCGAACTACCCAGCTATGGCTACCGTCGCGTCTGGGGATTCTGCGTCGCGCCCGTGAAACCCAGTCGCTACCGGCGATCAATGTGAAGCGGGTTTACCGGGTGATGCGTTATCATAATTTGCTGCTTGAACGCCGAATCAAACAGTCCGGCGTGCCGTCGGCACGAAGGCCGTATTGCGGTGAACAACCAGCGATACGCATTGGTGCTCGGACGGCTTTGAGTTCCGCTGCGAGGACGGCGCGAAACTGAGCGTGACCTTCGCCCTGGATTGCTGTGATCGCGAAGCCATCGGCTGGGTCGCGAGCCCGACCGGGTACAGCGGCGACGATATCCGTGACTTGATGCTGGAAAGCGTGAAGAAACGCTTTGGCGATCAACTGCCCACCAAGCCGGTACAATAGTTAAGTGATAACGGCTCGGCGTACACCGCCGAACAGACAAGTTTACTTGCTCGACAGATCGGTTTTTAACCGGTGACCACCCCAGTTTGCAGCCCGCAGAGCAACGGCATGGCCGAGAGCTTCGTGAAAACGATCAAGCGTGACTACGTGGCGCACATGCCCAAGCCGGATCGAGAAACAGCGCTGCGCAACCTGGCAATTGCCTTTGAACATTACAACGAGCAGCATCCGCACATCGTTTTGAACTATCGCTCACCGAGGGAGTTCGGGCGCTTGGCAGCAGCACCAATTTAACAGGGAGTTGGTGTCGGTAGGGGCAAATCCAGTTAGGCACTAACGCCTTTATCCAACAGCCGGAATTTTGCTGCCAATGAGTATCGGGCCCGGTCGCCGGTTAAGTGTCCAGACCGTTCGAGGCGTTACTAGCTTGGTAGACCTACGAGATAAGCCTCGCCATCCCCGGAGCAAATCGCCACTATTCGCCAGTGAAAAATTAGGGCCAACTAAATGCTGCATGCCTTTCGTCGTGAGAAGAGCCGTCTGTACAAGCGCTACCTCGGGCATCGAGAGGAGGGTGAGCGGCGCGTATGTGAGGAGGACGAGATTACCGCGTTGATCCTTGGACCTATGGACTATCTGCCCCCTGCAGCCGTCGGTATTTTCTGGAGAGCAGTAATCGAGCAGGGCAGCCCTGAGCTCCCTCTCGCGTTCCCGCCTGGGCCGGTAGTTCGCGCTGAAATGCATTTCTGGCCACGTCGGAACATCGAGCCAGATCTGCTGATTGAGTTGCACTGGGCTGGTGGCGTTCGACGGCTATTATTGGTCGAACTTAAATGGAACGCCGGTCTCAGCGGCAGCGATCAGCTCCAGTTGCAATGGCGTGAATTCCTGACATCCGCTGAGCGTGAAGTTGCCTACCACGTCTTCATTGCCCCGGAAATCAGCGCAGGCGTCACCGCGTTGAGCAAGGAGAATATCTGGGGTGGCAGGCTGCTGTTGCGTTCGTGGGTCAGCATTCTCCATGTGTTGCAGCACCTAGGGAGCGCTCCGGATGACGGATTTGCTAAGTGGAAAAGCCAGGTGGTCAGTTTTCTAGCCCGGCTGGGGATCAAGCCATTCCGTGGCTTCGCCGGCTTTAATGTTCCGCAAAACACCTCTGGGTCGCCGATTTTTTGGAGCTCGCTCAAGGGCTTTGCCCCGCTTTTGCCTCCTCCAGTACCAACGCCTACTAGTAAGCCGCTATTTTTCAGCTGGAGTTCAGAGACATGAGTACACCCTTTGATATTGGCAAAGGTATTAGTGACAACATCAGCTTCATGACTAGGGTTGGGGCCGAGTGTGACCACCTCACCCGACTGATCAGAGAAGAGTTGAGCCGGCTGTTACTGGACCCTGAACTCGTTGCACGCTATCGCGCCGCCGGAGGGTGGGAAGATGCCGACGATTATGACAACCACGACTGGGTCTGCACGGATAGGGCCTATTCACTACCCATGACCATCAGACCCAAACGTCAGGCCAGCCGTTACCTGGCGTTTCAGCTGAGCCTCACTGGCATCGGCGTCGAAGCCAAGGACAACGTCGAGCCATTGCTGCATATCGCTTGGTGGAGCACCCCTATCGATTTGGGCGATACCAAAATGGGTTTTCCGCTGGAACCCGGCGGTTATGATCTGACCCTGGAAGCGGAGCGTCTATTCCGATGGTCACACCCGCAAGGCGATACCGAGTGGTGCTATAGCGTCCGCTTGACTGACATAAACAGTCCGCTGGATGTGCAGACCAGTATCGTGAATCCCGTCAAAGCGCTGTTGCTGAACGACCAGGCTCAGGCTTTGGTGGGAACAGCATCTGTACGGTACGTAGCCGTGGAAGGTGAGCCTGGACAGTTCCAGGCCCTCCCTCGTTAGGGGCAGAAGACACCCAATGATGGTGCGCCGTCCCTTTGGGCAGGCCGGTTCACAGGGGCCAGGGCACTAGGCGTTACGTTGATGAAGCGTCCGATTGTTGTCCGAATCCAGTCCGATTTGTCCGAAATGTTCTGACTCCAGAGTGTCCGAATCGTCCGAAGTGCCTAAGAGGGTTCGGACTTTCGGACAGCGTCCAGCAGGAGGAACACGTCCGGTCCATCCAAGCGGAGTGCCCGACGTTTCTCCAGCGCGTCTCCGGCTTCTTTGTATCGATTGCGCTGAATGCCGCCCTCCTCGCACCGTTGCCGCCAGTCTTCATGTTCGATTAGCACTGGGTAGTTATCGCGCCCCTGTCGAGCCAGGCGATCGGCGATTTCGATGTGCATGCCCTCTAGGAGCGCAAACGCTCTTTGCTGATTTTTGCCGATGCCGGACTTGGCTGGCGCCTGCGGCAGACGGTACGTCACCGAACTCAGGGCCGCACCACTGATCGGGCTGCCGGTAGTGTGTCAAGCACTGGAACGCTCAACAGTTCAAAGGCAAGTGGCGGCGGCTCATCCGCATCCTTCATCTTGCGAGCGGTGAGGCGGATCGGGGGAACGGGTGCTGAGAGCCTTACCGACCGGCAGCAGGTTGCCCGCACTCGTCGTCGCTACCACGGGCTGGCCGGTGGCTTCATGCAGCGTGGCCGCCGTGGCTACTCCTTCGACGATGTAGATTGCACCCGGGGCCAGCAGGCAGCCAAACGGGCAAAAACACCCGGCTTGCCGTGCTCCTTTCTGATTACGTTTCTCGCCCTTGAGCTGCGACACGCTGTTAGGCCGTCGATGCAATGGCCCTGACCATGTACCCTGGGGGTGTCACTGATGGCCATGCCTGTAAATATTCCTCGTATCGCCCTAGAAGCTGCGCCCAGCTTGCTAGCTGATTGGCTTCCTGGTGGAAGGCTCAGAGAGCACAAACTGGCCAACTAACCCGGTGCGCGGTGACCGTCAGCCGGGATCGTTCAGCGTTAACTTGCTAACTGGGGCCTGGCATGACTTCGCCAGTGGCGACAAAGGCGGCGATCTAGTTTCGCTACTAGCGTTTGTACAGGGCTGCCGACAGGGCGAGGCGGCGCGACTTATCGCACATCACCTGGGATTGGAAACCGGCGCTTCTCGGTTCCAACAGGATTATGCCGCCTCAAGCATCGGTTTCGCGGATCAAACCGACCCCACATTAAAAGTCCGGGGCTAGCTTAGCGTTAGTTCATTTGCGGGCCTCTGCTTTGCTCGGCCCGCCAAACGCCGGGCCCAGCAGGTCCACGGCGGTGTTGACCGCCGCCAGCAGCGTGTCTTGCGACAGGTGGCTGTAACGCTGAGTGGTTTTGATCTGCGTGTGGCCGAGAATCTTCTGCACCTCGTAGATCGAGCGGCCGGCGTTGATCAGGAAGCTGGCAAAGCTGTGCCGCAGGTCGTGAATCCGCACTTCGGGCAGGCCAGCCTTTTTGCGGGTGGTGTCCCAGGTGTAATAGATCGATGAATACGGCTTGCCGGTATTCGGATTGGGGAACGCCCACAGGCTACCACGCTGCGCCAGCGGCCAGGTGGCGTGTTCGGCGCGCAGTTGATCCAAAAGGCCCACCACGCCTTCGGACAGCGGCACATACCGCGCTTTACCCGACTTGCTCAACGCAAGACGCCACACCCGCTGTTGCAGATCGAAATCCCCCCAGCGCGCATCCAGCACTTCGCGTTTACGCGCGCCGGTCAAAATCAGCATCGGCACGATAAAGCGCAGCATCCGCGATTCGCTGTGCTGCACCGCGTCATACAGGCGCTGCGCCTCTTCCTGAGACAAATAGCG
>Ga0247730_1001363_pt1 | contig 13677 bp, 14 predicted proteins | sample UWRJL073202C2_FD_180959 | JGI IMG/M metagenome (GOLD analysis project Ga0247730, IMG submission 180959) | Plant litter microbial communities from Arlington Agricultural Research Station in Wisconsin, United States - UWRJ-L073-202C-2 | ecosystem: Environmental > Terrestrial > Plant litter >...
CCGCACTGCGCTCCACAGTCGTCGTCGAACGACACGGGGTGGTGGGAGCGTGAACGCCACCAACCGCGGTCTCAACCGCACACTGCTGCTCGTCGTCGGGATCGTGCTGCTGGTCGTCGGAGCGGCGGTCGCAACGGCGGCGGCCGTACCCGACTGGCTGGCCGCCTGGAAAGACGGCTTTGCGACGCTCGACCTCGCGTTCGACCCGTCGCGGCCTGCGACGCTGGCGATCGTGCTCGCCGTGTGCGTCGTGGTGATCGCGCTCCTCGTCGTCTTCGTCGTTCGGCAGGGCCGCGGCCACGCCCGCACCCTCGTGCACCGCGGCGGCACGGCCGGCTCGGTCGACGTGGACGCCAAGGTCGCGGCGACCCTGATCAAGGCCGCGCTGGCCGACCACCCTGCCGTCTCGTCCGTCGACGTATCGGGGTATCGCGTGCGCCGAACCCCGGCGCTGAAGATCGCGCTCTCGCTGCGCAAGGGCAGCTCGCCGAGCGACGTCCGTGTGGCAGTCGACCGAGTGGTCGAGCGCTGGGACGCGGTGCTCGGCAGTGAAGTGCCCGTGCTCATAACGATCGACTAGCGCTCCCGCCGTTCGTGGCATGATCGGAAGATGACTGAATCACTGCGCTGGGGCATCCTCGGCACCGGCTACATCGCCGAGATGTTCGTGTCCGACATCCTTGCGAGCGGCTTCACCGTGGCCGCCGTGGGATCGCGCAGCCAGGAGTCCGCCGACCGGTTCGCCGCGAAGTTCGACATCGCCACCGCTCACCCGACCTACGAAGAGCTCGCCGCCGACCCGCAGGTCGACATCATCTACGTCGCGACGCCGCACCCGATGCACGCCGAGAACAGCATCCTCGCCGTGAACCACGGCAAGCACGTGCTCGTCGAGAAGCCGTTCACGCTCAACGCGGGCGAGGCCGAGCGTCTCGTCGACCTCGCCGCCGAGAAAGACATCGTTGTGCTCGAGGCCATGTGGACGCGCTGGCTGCCGCACATGGTGCGGCTGCGCGAGATCATCGCGGCCGGCACCATCGGCGACGTGCGCACGGTCATCGCCGACCACAACCAGAAGCTCCCCAGCGACCCCAAGCACCGTCTGAACAACCCCGACCTCGGCGGCGGCGCACTGCTCGACCTCGGCATCTATCCCGTGTCGTTCGCCTGGGACGTCCTGGGCGAGCCGACGACGGTCACCGCAATCTCGAGCCCGACCGCGACGGGTGTCGACCGCCAGACCGCCATCCTGCTCGGCTACCCCGACGGCCAGCAGGCCGTTCTGCACACCGCGCTCGACACGGCCGGCCCGAACCAGGCGTCCGTCATCGGCACCGACGGCTGGATCGCGCTCGAGGGTACCTTCTACGCGCCGACGAGCTTCACGGTCTACGACAGCTCGGGTGCGGTCGTCGAGCGGTTCGACGGCGCGGTCTCCGAACGCGGCATGCAGTTTCAGGCGTGGGAGGCCGAGCGGCTCGTCGCCGCGGGCGTCACGGCCGGCGACGTGCTGCCGCCCAGCCAGTCGGTCGCGATCATGCGCACCCTCGACGAGATCCGCCGCCAGATCGGACTGACCTACCCGGGCGAGTAACCTCTTCTGAGCAACCGATCGGAAGGATCACCTTGTCAGACCACGCCCGCGTCATCGGCCACCTCATCCGCCGCACCATCCAGCTCGACGTTCCGCGCGAACGCGTCTGGGCGGCGCTCACCGAGCCCGAGCTGCTGAACCAGTGGTTCGGCGAGGGCTTCGAGATCACCGCGTTCGAGGTCGGCGGCACGGGCCGCATCATCTACGAAGACTTCGGCGACTTCCCGATCGAGATCACCGAGATCACGCCGCTCGAGACGCTCGCGTTCCGCTGGTCGGGCATCCCCGCCGACGCGCTCGACGAATACTCGACCCACGTGGCGTTCACGCTCAGCGGCGACGACACGTCGAGCGAGCTCACCGTTGTCGAGTCGGGCTTCGACAAGCTCCCCGGCGGCACGCGCTACCGTCGCGACCGTCTCGAGCAGAACCGCGAGGGATGGGACGTCGAGCTCGACGAGCTGGCGATACTCCTAGAAAGCTAGGCCTCGTACAGCTCGAGCGGCAGCCCGTCGGGGTCGAAGAAGAACGCCATGTGCTTGCCCGTGTACGGGTCGACCCGCAGCTCTTCGTGCCGGATGCCCTCCGTGTCGAGTTCGGCGAGCGTGGCCTCCACGTCGTCGACCTCGAACGCGAGGTGGCGCAGCCCCGTCGCCTCCGGCCAGGTCGGGCGCACGGCCGGCGTCGGAAACGAGAACAGCTCCACGATGTACTCGCCGTCGAGCGCGAGGTTTCCCATCCACGAGTCGCGCTCCTCGCGGTACACCTCGTCGAGCAGCTCGAACCCGAGTACACGGGTGTAGAAGTCTTTCGACTTCTCGTAGTCGGTGCCGATGATGGCGATGTGATGCACGCGACGCAGCTTCATTGGCCCAGTCTCCCACGGCTCGGAGGCCGCTTTCGGGCGCGCCGTTTATCATTGGTGGGTGAGTGAGCTAGAAGAACAGAAACCGACCCCCCGCACGGGCCTGTCCGGTCTCATCGCGAAGCACCCCACCGCGTGGTTGACGACGGCTCTCGCCGTTGTCTTCGTGCTGCTCGGCACCGGCGCCGTTTTCGCGGGAGCAGCCGTCGGCAGCAACGAAGCAGAGTCCGAGTCCGATTCCGAGACGGTCGTCGTTCCGGATGCGGAAGAAACCGTCACGCCGACCCCCACCGCCGACCCGGGACGCGCGGTTCCCGCCGCCCTTCCTGCCGCCACGCGCCTGCGCACGTGCTCGGTCGCCGGACCCGCCGCCGACCCGCGGCTGATGAACTTCAAGGGCTACGTGATGAACGCCTCGACCGGCGAGGTGCTCTTCTCGCGCGAGGGCGACGTGCCGAACCGCACCGGCAGCGTCATGAAGGTTCTCACCGCTTCGGCCGCCCTCTCGGTGCTCGGCCCCGACTACCGCCTCAGCACCAAGGTCGTCGCCGGCGCCACCCCGAATAGCATCGTGCTCGTCGGCGGGGGAGACCCCACCCTGAGCGCCGTCGGTTCGAGCGTCTACGCGGGCGCTCCCAAGATCGCCGACCTCGCCGCGAAGGCCAAGGCCGCGCACGACGCCGCCTACCCGGGCACGCCGATCACCGAGGTCGTTCTCGACGCCAGCTACTGGAACCCCGCCGACAAGTGGGATCCGATCTGGAAGCGCACCGAGCAGACCATCGGCTACCACTCGGAGGTCACGGCGCTCATGGTCGACGGCGACCGTGCCGACCCGTCGAAGAACACCAGCCCACGCAGCACCGACCCCGTCGCCCGCGCCGGCGCCGCGTTCGTCGCGGCCCTCGGACTCCCGGGTGTCACCACCACGACCGGCACGGCGTCGTCGCCGACCGTGTTCGCCGAGGTGCAGTCGCAGCCGGTGTCGAGCCTCATCCCGTTTATGCTGCTGACGAGCGACAACACCCTGGCCGAGATGCTCGCCCGCGTGGTCTCGGTCAAGTCGGGCTTCGGCGGCTCGGCCGCGTCGCTGCAGCAGGCCATCCCCGCCGCGCTCAAGGGCTACGGCGTGCCCGTCGACGCGCTCACGATCAAAGACGGCTCCGGACTCAGCGAGGCGAGCGCCGTGCCGCCCGAGTACGTGGCCAAGCTCATGGTCAAGATCCTCGCGGGCGGCCAGAACCTCAACATCGTCTACAACGCGCTGCCGGTGTCGGGCAAGTCGGGCAGCCTCGCCAGCCGGTTCACCGGCGCGAACGCCGTCGCCCGCGGCGCGGTGGTCGCCAAGACAGGCTGGATCGACACCGCCTACACGCTCGGCGGCGTCATCAAGGCAGCCGACGGCACCCCCTTGACCTTCGCGTTCTACGCCATCGGCAACGGCATCAAAGACAACGCCAAGGCGGCCATCGACACCCTCGCGACGAGCGTCTACAGTTGCGGCGACAACCTCGCCAACATCTAGCTCCACCGTTCTCTCGAAAGGTACTGCAATGAGCAGGGCGCTCTTCATCATCGACGTGCAGAACGACTTCACGGAGGGCGGATCCCTCGGGGTCGACGGCGGAGCCGCCGTCGCCGCGGGTGTGTCGAAACTGCTGGCGCAGCATCCGCACCGCTATTCGCACGTCTTCGCCTCGCGCGACTGGCACGACCCCGACAACGACAACGGCGGCCACATCTCGCAGACCCCCGACTTCGTCAACACCTGGCCGCCGCACTGCATCGCGGGCACGCCGGGCGCCGAATACCACCCGGCGCTCGACCTCGCCCCCATCGACATCCACGTGCGCAAGGGCCAGGGCCACCCCGCGTACTCGATCTTCGAGGGCACGACCCAGCTCGGCGAGACCGTCGCGCACACGCTCGACCAGTTCGGCATCACCGACATCGACGTGGCCGGCATCGCGACCGACTACTGCGTGCGGGCGAGCGCGCTCGACGCCATCGAGTCCGGTCGTTCGGTGCGCGTGCTCGCCGACCTCGTCGCCGGAGTCGCCGCAGACTCGAGCGCGGCCGCCCTGGTCGAGCTCGAAGCCGCCGGTGCCGACATCGTGGAGGCGGGCGAATGATCGCAGAGGCAGACCTGCTCGCCAAGGTGCCCGACCGCCTGTTCATCGGCGGCAAGTGGGTGCCGTCGACCTCGGGGCGCAGCATCGACGTGCACGATCCGTCGACGGGCCTCGTGATCAAGACCATCGCGGACGCCTCGCCCGAAGACGGCATCAGAGCCGTGGATGCCGCGGCCGACGCACAGCAGTCGTGGGCCTCGACGGCTCCCCGCGTGCGCGGCGAGATCCTGCGCGGCGCGTTCGACCTGCTGCAGGAGCGCACCGACGAGTTCGCTCTGCTGATGACGCTCGAGATGGGCAAGCCGCTCGCCGAGGCCCGCGGCGAGGTGACCTACGGCGGCGAGTTCCTGCGCTGGTTCAGCGAGGAGGCCGTGCGCATCTCAGGCCGCTACGGCTCGAACCCCGAGGGCACCGGCCGCATGATCGTCACCCACCTGCCGGTCGGGCCGTCGTTCCTCATCACCCCGTGGAATTTCCCGCTCGCGATGGCCACGCGCAAGATCGCGCCCGCGCTGGCCGCCGGCTGCACCGCGATCGTGAAGCCCGCCGAGCTCACCCCGCTCACCACCCTGTACTTCGCGCGCCTGCTCGAAGAGGCGGGACTGCCCGCCGGCGTGCTGGGCGTCATCACGACGTCCGCCTCGGGCGAGGTATCGGCGCCGATCATCGCCGACAAGCGCCTGCGCAAGCTGAGCTTCACCGGCTCGACCCCCGTGGGCCGCAAGCTGCTCACCCAGGCCTCCGAGAACGTGCTGCGCACATCCATGGAACTCGGCGGCAACGCCCCGTTCCTCGTCTTCGACGACGCCGACCTCGACAAGGCGGTCGACGGCGCGATGCTCGCCAAGTTCCGCAACATCGGGCAGGCCTGCACCGCCGCCAACCGGTTCATCGTGCACGAGTCGGTCGCCGACGAGTTCACGGCGCGCATCACCGCGCGGGTGAACGAACTCACGATCGGCCGCGGCACCGACGACGGTGTCGCCATCGGCCCGCTCATCAACGCTGGCGCGGTCGACAAGGCCGACGCGCTCGTGCAGGATGCGATCGACCGCGGCGCGACCCTCGTCACCGGCGGCTCGCGCGTCGACGGCCCGGGCAGCTTCTACCAGCCGACGGTGCTCAGCGGAATCGTCGCGGGCAGCGACATCCTGCGCGAAGAGATCTTCGGACCGGTCGTCACGATCGTGCCGTTCACTGACGAGGCCGAAGCCGTCGCTCTCGCCAACGACACCGAGTACGGCCTGGTCAGCTACGTCTTCACCCGCGACCTCGCGCGTGGACAGCGGCTGATCGAGACCCTGCAGACCGGCATGATGGGGCTGAACGTCGGCGTCGTGTCGAACGCGGCGGCACCGTTCGGCGGCGTCAAGCAGTCCGGCATCGGGCGCGAGGGCGGCTCGGAGGGCATCCACGAGTACCTCGAGACCAAGTACGTGCTGACCCCCGACCCGTTCAGCGCTGGTTGAGTAGGCCGCCCGCGGCCGTATCGAAACCATGACAGACAACACCGCCTCCTTCGGCACCCTCGACGACCTGCCCGAGTCGGCCGACGTGCAGACCCGCGCGCCGCGCATCGTGCTGCTCGTCGTCGCGCTGCTGGTAGCCGCCGTGCTCGCGGTCGTCGTGGTGGTCTTCGCCCTGGGCACCGTGGCGCACGTGATCACCGTCGGCAGTACGCCGACGGTCGCCGATCTGAGCACCGTCGAGCAGAACACCGGCATCGACCTGCCCGACGGCACCGAGGTTCTCGCGTCGAGCAACTCCGACGGTGTCTTCAGTGCTGAGGTGCTGCTGCCGGCCGACACACTGCCCGACTTCCCCGTCGCCGGCTACGGCCCGGCCGACGCGCCGAGCGCCGAGCTGGCGCCCGCACTCGAGGGCGAGAACGTGCGGGAGTACCTCGCCGCCGAGAGCGACTCGCTGCGCGCCAGTGCGGCGATCGTCGACCGCGACGGGGGCGCCGTGCTCTTCGTCGACGTGCGAGCGGTGGGCTAGTGCCCGTCGTCGAGATCGCCGACATCGCCGACCCCCGCCTCACCGACTTCGCCCACCGCACCGACGTCGCGCTGAAGAACGGCAGCAACACCGAGCACGGGCTCTACATCGCCGAGTCGGCCCTCGTGCTCGAGCGCGCGCTGCGGGCGGGGCACAAGCCGCGCGCCGTGCTGGCGCTCGGCGGCACGGTCGACGAGGCCGTCGCGCTCGTCGGCGACGACGTGCCCGTCTACTCCGGTCCGGGCGAGCTGCTCGCCGAGCTCACCGGCTACATCCTGCACCGCGGCCTGATTGCGTCGATGCACCGCCCGGCGCTGCCCACCCCGCAGTCGCTGCTCGAGAACGCTCGCCGCGTCGTCATCCTCGAAAACGTGGTCGATCCCACGAACGTGGGCGCGATCTTCCGTTCGGTTGCCGCGATCGGGGCGGATGCGGTGCTCGTCACACCCCGCTGCTCCGACCCGTTCTACCGCCGCGCGATCCGCGTCTCGATGGGAACGGTGTTGCAGGTGCCGTGGACGCGCATCGGCGACTGGCCGTCGACCCGCGAGCTGCTGACGGCGAACGGATTCCACGTCGCGGCTCTCGCGCTCACCGACGACGCCGTGTCGCTGCGCTCGTTCGCGGCCGACGCGCCGGAGAAGGTCGCGCTCGTGCTCGGCACCGAGGGCGAGGGGCTCACGCCCCAGGCGATCGCCGCGGCGGACACCGTCGTGCAGATCCCGATGGCGCACGGCATCGACAGCCTGAACGTGGCCGCGACGGCCGCGGTGGCGATGTACGCGCTCGCCGGTTGATTGCGTAACTCAGGCAGAAAAAGACTCGCGGATGCCGCGGGCCCGGTTTTGCGTGGATCCGCGCGCGGGTGCACCAAGGCTCCCGATTTTCTGCCTGAGTTGTGCACGCGGCGTTCACGATTCCGGTCGGATGCGCCCAGCCGGTCGACCCAGCCGCGGTAGTGCGCGGGCGGGGGGCTGCGCGTGCCGAGTTTCTCCGGAATGACGAACACCCGCCGGCTGATTAGCGCTCTCTGCGGCGCGTATCCCGCTCTGCGCGGCGCCCCGATTGCATAACTCAGGCAGAAAAAGACTCGCGGATGCCACGGGCCCGGTATTGCGCGGATCCGCGCGCGGGTGCGCCGAGGCTCCCGATTTTCTGCCTGAGTTGTGCACGCGGCGTTCGTGATTCCGGTCGGCCGCTGGCGCTTCGACGGGCTCAGCGACCGGACGGTCAGACCAGCAGCTGGTGCTTCGCCAGTTCCTTGTAGAGCGGCGTCGACACCACGAGCTCGGAGTGCGTTCCGACGCCGACGACGCGGCCGTGGTCGAGCACCACGATCTGGTCGGAGTCGACCACCGTCGAGAGCCGGTGCGCGATCACAATGAGCGTGCGGTTCTCGGCGACCGCGTCGATCGCCTCGCGCAGCATCTGCTCGTTCAGTCCGTCGAGCGACGAGGTGGACTCGTCGAGCAGCAGGATCGGGGGAGCGGCGAGCAGCGTGCGGGCGATGGCCAGGCGCTGACGCTCTCCGCCGGAGAGCATGACCCCGTCTTCACCGACGGCGGCATCCAGCCCCAGGTCGTTGCGCTCGAGCACCTCCATCAGGTTGACCGAACGCAGCACTTCGACGCACTGCTCGTCGGTCGCGTCGGGGGCTCCGAGCAGCAGGTTCTCGCGGATCGTTCCGGCGAGCACGGGCGCGTCCTGCTCCACGTAGCCGATCTGCGACCGCAGGCTCTCGCGGTCGAGGGCGCGCACGTCGATGCCGCCGAGGCGCACGACGCCGGCCGTCGGGTCGTAGAAGCGCTCGATGAGGGCGAGGATGGTGCTTTTGCCGGCACCGGACGGGCCGACGAGGGCGGTGCGCTTGCCGCGCTCGGCCGAGAACGAGACGCCGCGCAGCACGGTGAGGTCTTGCTCGTGCTCGATAGGCAGCGCGACGGGCGAGGTGGACACGACCTCCGCCACGGCCTTGGCGATCTCGTCTTTCTTGGCGCCCTCTGGATAGCTGAACTCCACGGCGTCGAAGGTGATGGCCGCATCGGTCGTGATGTCGCCAGCCGCGGCATCCGCAATCTTCGAATCGTTCTGGTTTTCTGTGGGCAGCTCGATTATCTCCTGGATGCGGCCGAGCGCGCCCAGCGCCTGGTTCACGGAGTTGAGTGCGCCGAAAGCCTGGCCGAGCGGCATGATCATCATGAACAAAAAGAGGATGAAGGCGACGAGGCTGGCGATCTCGATCGCGCCGCTCGCCACCCGGAATCCGCCGACGCCGAGAACCACGAGCAGCGACACCTGCAGGGCGATGCCCGCGATCGGAACGACGAGCGCCGAGATCTTCGCCACCTGGATGCCCATGGCCCAGGCTCCTTGGGCGTCCTTCTCGATCTTCACGATCTCGCGCTCGGTGGCGTTCGAGGCGCGCACCGTGCGGATGGCGCTGATCGCGCGCTCCACGGCGGCGGCGAGGTCGCCGACCTTCTCCTGTTGCTTGCGGCTGACGACGCGGATGCGGCCCGAGAGCAGCACCACCGTGATGATCGACACGGCGATGACCGCGACGGTGAGGCCGAGCAGCACGGGGTCGATGATGAGCATCGCGATCAGCGCGCCGACGAAGAGCACGGCGCCACCCAGTGCGTCGACGAGGCCCTGGGTGATCACGGCGTAGAGCAGGGTGGTGTCCGAGCCGACGCGCGAGACGAGGTCGCCGGTGCGGCGGGTGTCGAACTCGCTGATCGGCAGGCGCAGGATGCGCTGCACGAGCTGGCGTCGGGCCGAGAGCACGACCGAGGTTCCGGTGCGCTGCAGCAGGTAGTGCTGGAACCCGTTGAGCAGGGCCGACAGCACCACGAGGGCGACGAGCACCCAGACCAGGTTGCCGAGGGTGTCTCCCGCCTGCACCTTCTTCACGACCTCCTGCACGAGCAGCGGCTGTCCGAGCGAGGCGCCGGCCGCGAGCAGGCTGAGCACGATGACGACGCCGAGCACCTTCTTGTGCTCGAACAGGTAGGGCAGCAGCTGGCTGAACTTGGCGCGGGGGCCGTCGTCTTTCGCGCCGCGTCCGCCGCGCCCTCCGCGGGCCGAACCGGTTGCGCGTGCGGGCCGCGCTGAAGTGGGAGTGCTCATGGTGACTTTTCTCTTTCGGCGGCGCTACGAGCGCCCGTACTTCTTGTGGACGGCCTGGCGGGAGATGCCGAGCGCGAGCGCGATCAGCTGCCAGGAGGCGCCGGCTATGCGCGCCCGGCGGGCGGCGACGGCTTCGACGCGATCGAGTTCTTTTCGCAGTTTCGCGATCGCTCGGAGGGCCTCGATCGGGTCATCCGAACCAGCGCCGGCGGCGAGGGTGTGAATGGTGACGTGGTCCATGGGTGTCAACCGTAGTTGACGACCAACGGCCTGTCAACTTGAGTTGACAGGCCGTTCGTTCGCAGCGAAAAGTGCGTCAGAGAGTTCTGGATGACTCGCCGTCGGCCGCACCGGCGGTGGGCGCACTGGCTGCCGGCTGCGAGGTGTCGGTGGCCGTGTCATCCGGCTCATCGTCGTCTTCCATGCCCTCCATCACGGGAACCGTGGAGGCGAGCGGCACCTCCTTGATGAAGAAGAGCATGACGAGGGCGATGATCATCAGCGGCACGAGGAAGAGGTAGATCGGCGTGAGGGCGTCGGCGTAGGCCGTGCTGATCAGGTCGTGCAGCTCGGTCGGCAGCTCGTTGATCGCGGCGGGGGTGAGCGAGTTCGCTCCGGCGTTCTCGCTGTTGCCGAAGGTGTCGGCGAGCTGCTGGGTGAGGCGGCTCGCGAAGACCGAGCCGACGACCGCGGAACCGACGGTCGCACCGATCTCGCGGAAGAACGCGTTCGCGGCGGTAGCCGTTCCGAGTACCTTGTGGGGCACCGAGTTCTGCACGATGAGCACGAGCACCTGGATGGTCAGGCCGAGGCCGGCGCCGAGCACGAACAGGTAGACGCCGGTGACGAACGGGCTGGTGTCGGCGGTCAGGGTGGAGAACAGCACGAGGGCCACGCCGATGAGCGCGGTACCGGTGATCGGCATCCACTTGTAGCGGCCGGTCTTCGACATCAGGATTCCGCTGCCGATGGCCGTGACGAGCAGGCCGGCGAGCATGGGCAGCAGGAGCAAGCCCGACTCGGTGGCGTTGATGCCGTTCGCGATCTGCAGGAAGGTGGGCATGTAGCCGATGGCGCCGAACATGGCGACACCGGTCAGCAGGCCGGCCACCGTGGTGATCGTGAAGTTGCGGTCCTTGAAGAGAGCCAGTGGGATGATCGGCTCGACGGCCTTGTACTCGGCGAGCACGAAGAGCGCGGCGGCCACGACGGCTATGACGATGAGCGAGATGATGACGAGCGAGTCCCACTCGTACTCGGTGCCGCCCCACGACGTGACCAGAACGAGGCCCGTGGTGGCGATCGCGATGAGTGCGGTGCCGAGGTAGTCGATCTTCGGCTTGACGCGGTTGGTGCGCTTCGGCAGTCGGATGAAGATCGCGGCGGTGACGATCGCGGCGATGCCGAGCGGGATGTTGAGCCAGAACGCCCAGCGCCAGGTGAGCGAGTCGGTGAACAGGCCGCCGAGCAGCGGGCCGACGACCGAGGAGAACGCGAAGACGGCGCCGATGAACCCGCCGTACTTGCCGCGGTCGCGGGGAGGCACGACGTCGGCGATGATGGCCTGGCTCAGGATCATGAGCCCGCCGCCGCCGACGCCCTGGATGGCGCGGCCGGCGATGAGCAGCTCCATGTTGGTGGCGAAACCGCCGACGATTGAGCCGGCGATGAAGATGCTCAGCGCGATCAAGAAGATGGTCTTGCGGCCGAAGAGGTCGCCGAGCTTGCCGTAGATCGGCATCACGACGGTGGCGCCGAGGATGTACGCCGTCGCGACCCAGAGCATGTGCTGCACGCCGTCGAGCTCGCCGACGATCGTGGGCAGCGCGGTTCCGAGGATGGTCTGGTCGAGGCTCGAGAGCAGCATCGCGACCATAAGCGCGACGAAGATGGGGATGATGCGGGGCTTTGCTGCCTCCGCGCCCGGCACGGTTGACGGGTCTTTCGCTGTGGTGGTCATTCGGTCTTTCCGGGGTTGGTGAGAATAGTGCTGATCGAGGCGACCGCGTGGTCGAAGAAGGAGACAAGCTCCTGGGCGGATGCTGGCTCCCGGCTCCACCTGATGAAGGCGAGTCGGGCGGCGGCGCTGACCGTCACGGTGATGGCGAGTGCGAGGTCGTCGCGTTCGATTCCGGCCGGCATGCCGGTGGTCTCGAGATAGCGTTCGAGATGGCGGGTGATCGAGCCCTCGATGAGTTCGATCTTCTGCATCTCGCGGGCGAACAGCGCGGGATTCTGGGCGAACACCTCGCGTCGCTTCGCGTCGGTGTCGACCGTCGAGTCGTCGAGCTGCGCGATGCCGGCGCGCACGACGGCGGCACCGAACGCGAAGGGCGAGTGTGCCACGATCGCTGAGGCGTCGATGTCGGGCACGAGCTCGTTGTCGCGGGCGATGCCGAGAACCGCGTCTGCTTTGTCGGCGAAGTGGTTGAAGAAGGTGCGCGGCGTCACGTCGGCGCGTTCGGCGACGGCCTCGATGGTCACGTTGTCGAACCCGTGCTCGAGCACGAGGTCGACGGCGGCGAGCTCGATGGTGCGGCGAGTGTGCAGCTTCTTGCGCTCGCGCATTCCGGGCTCGATGGTTTCCATTGCGCCTACACTACACGCTCACTTCACAGTGTGAAACGTTTCTTGGTGTGAATCTAGATCAGTCTCCGGCACCGCGCCCGTAGAAGCAGTACTCGGGCAGGCTGTTGTGCGCTCCCCATCGCCCCGACCAGAGCGTGAGCGCGAGGTCGTCGAACGCGGGGGAGGGCGTCGCTACGCAGTCTGCTACCGAGGTGAGACCGGTCGGCAGACCCATCGCGTCAACGGTTTGCGCGTTGAAGCCGTACTGCGTCAGGGTGATCCCGCCATCGCCCACGACCGCGTTGTCGAGATTCCAGTCGGTAGACGATGCGATCACCCGTGCCTCGCCGGTCCCGGGCCGGGTGACACGAGAGTCGCGATAGCACGGGTCGGAACCGTGGGCCTCGGCTTCCCAGATCGGACCCGAGTACAAGCTGCCGGTCACGACGATGCCGCGCGCATCGGTCCAGCCGGAGAATCCGGCGGATGCCACGGACTCGACCTCCAACGTCACGACGCGTGTATCGGGGTTGGCAAACGGGTCGAACGCCGGGTTCGCCAGGCCGCAGCGGCTCGCGGCGTAGTCGGCACGGTCTTGGTCGCTGGGTGGGCGTACGGACGTCGTCGTGAGCGTAACCGCGAGCGACTGCCCCTCCGCGTCGGCGACGGTGCCGGAGACGATGAGCAAGGGATCGGGGGCGGGTTCGGGCGTCGCGCTGGGAGTCGCGCTGGGCGTCGGCTCGGCGGAGTGTGACGTGGCGACCGACTCCGCGGGAGCCGGCGACCCGCATCCGGTCAGTCCCGATGCGACGACGGTAATCGCCGCTGCGAGTCCGGCAACGCGGAGGTGACGATTGATCATATGGTCGAGCGTATCGAGTGTCACCCCTCTTGACTAGGCTCGACAGCGTGCCAGCGCCTGTCATCACCGCCTCGTCCCTGACCAAGAAATATGAGGAGTTCGCCGCCGTCGACGGCATCTCCTTCGAGGTGGCGCCCGGGGAGTCGTTCGGGCTTCTCGGACCCAACGGAGCCGGCAAGTCGACGACCATGCGGATGCTCGGCGCCGTCTCCACGCGCACCGGCGGCGACCTCAGCATCCTCGGGCTCGACCCCGACCGCTACGGGCCCGAGATCCGCTCGCAGCTCGGCGTCGTTCCCCAGACCGACAACCTCGACCAGGAGTTGCGCGTGCGTGACAACCTGATCGTCTACGGACGCTATTTCGGCATTCCGCGTTCGGTGGTCGCCAAACGCGCCGACGAGCTGCTCGAGTTCGCCCAGTTAACCGACCGCGCGAAGGCGAAGGTCGACGACCTCTCCGGCGGCATGAAGCGCCGGCTCACGATCGCGCGGGCGCTCGTAAACGAACCCAAAATACTTCTGCTGGA
>Ga0247730_1001364_pt1 | contig 13677 bp, 9 predicted proteins | sample UWRJL073202C2_FD_180959 | JGI IMG/M metagenome (GOLD analysis project Ga0247730, IMG submission 180959) | Plant litter microbial communities from Arlington Agricultural Research Station in Wisconsin, United States - UWRJ-L073-202C-2 | ecosystem: Environmental > Terrestrial > Plant litter >...
CTTGGTGTCCTCGGGCTCGTCGTCGCCGAGCTCCTTGCGGATCGCGGCCAGCTGCTGGCGCAGGACGAACTCGCGCTGGTTCTTGTCGATGCTCTCCTGCACGGACTCCGAGATCTTCTCGTTGACGTCGGCCTCCGCGAGGTACTCACGGGCCCAGGCGATGAGGAGCGTCAGGCGCTCGTGGACGTCCTCGGTCTCGAGCAGCTGTCGCTTCTGCTCGTTCTCGAGGTAGGACGCGTAGCCGGCGGTGTCGGCGAGCTCGCTGGGGTCGGTCAGGCGCTGGATGCCGTCGATGACCTGCCAGGCGTTGCGCTTCTGCAGGATCGTGACGAGAAGGCCCTTGTAGTCCTTGGCGAGGTCGAGGACGGCCTCGCTCGGCTCGGCGTCCTCGATCAGCTCGGCCTCGACCCAGAGCGCGGCACCGGGGCCGGTGACGCCGCCCTGGATGTGGGCGCGCTGCTCGGCGCGGAGGACCGCACCCGGTCCGCCGCCGGGAAGCCGGCCGACCTGCTGGATCGTGGTGATGACGCCGTGGGTCGCGTACCGGTCCTCGAGGCGGGGAGCCACGAGGAGGCGGTCGTCGTTGCTGGTGCGGGCTGCGTCGACGGCCGCACGGGCGGCGTCGTCGAGCTCGATCGGGACGACCATGCCGGGCAGGACGACGACGTCCGCCAGGGCCAGGACGGGGAACTTCTGCAGTGCACTCATGGTCTCTCCTACAAGTTGAGTCTGATGGGCTCAACCTGCGGTGGAGTGGTCTTGTTCCGGAGGGCGGCTCCTGTTCGCTGTGGGCGGACGCGTCGGTTTACCACGCCGGCAGGGCAAACAGGATCCGGGCGCGGGAGACTTGCCGCGCCGGGAACACGGGTGCCGTGCCCGGAGCACGTAAGCCGTGCCAAGAGCGAGAATCGCTTGCCGCGTCCGGAACGTTCTTGCCGTGCCGGCGTGGTAAACCGTGAACCGTCAGTCGGCGAGCAGCTTCCGGGCCTCTCGCGGCGTCATGGGGGTGCACCCGTGCGCGACCGCTTCGGCGACGATGCGTGGCTCGTCCTGCATGAGGCGCCATCCGCGACGTACGAGGACCCACGGCGACTTGCGGCCCTCGCGGAGGTCACGGAAGAGGCGTAGCGCGAACGTGACCGAGCGGTGGCGGTGCAGGCAGATCGCCTCGCGCAGCAGCCCGGCCTCCCGGCAGGCGTCGACGATGACGGGGGCGAACAGGCCCTCGGCGATGAACGTGCCGTCCGGCGCCGACAACGTCTGTGACCCCGTCCGGCGGCTCGTCGCGATGTCGTACACCGGCACCTCGGCGACGCCGGACGCGCAGAGCTCGGCGATCGCGCCGACGGCCGCGACGGCGTCCCAGGAGTCGGGGTGGTCCCAGTCGACGATGCCGAGCGTCGATCGCGGCATGTCCGGGGCGTCGATGTCGCGGTAGAAGTCGTCGAGCCGCAGGACGGGCCAGCCCAGCCGGGCCGCGAGGTGGGACTTGCCGGAGCCCGAGGGGCCGGCGAAGATCACGACTCCCTGCGATGCGGCCACCGCACGAGCCTAGTGGTGCCTCCTAGGATGGACGACATGTCCTCGACCGTCACCGTCGCCGAGATCGCCGCGACCATCGACCACGCCATCCTCAAGCCCGAGCTGACCCGCGCCGAGGTCGACGAGCAGCTGGCGCTCGTCGCGCGGTACGGCGTCTTCAGCGCGTGCGTGCGTCCCAGCGACGTCTCGCACGCCTACCAGGTGCTCGAGGGCAGCGGCGTCGCGGTCTGTGCCGTCATCGGCTTCCCGCACGGCACGACCGACACGCAGACCAAGGTCGCCGAGGCCACCGAGGCGCTCGACAACGGGGCGTCCGAGCTCGACATGGTGCTCAACATCGGACGGCTGCGCAGCGGCCTGCTCGACGACGTCGAGGACGACATCCGGGCGGTCGTGATGGCCGCGGGCGAGCACGTCGTCAAGGTCATCCTCGAGACCGCGTACCTGAGCGACGACGAGATCGTGGCCGGCTGCCAGGCCGCCGAGCGAGCCGGTGCGGCGTTCGTCAAGACCTCCACGGGCTTCGCCGGGGGAGGCGCGACGGTCGAGCACCTGAAGCTCATGCGCGCGACCGTGAGCGAGGCGGTGCAGGTCAAGGCGTCCGGCGGTGTCCGCGGCCTCGACACGCTGCTCGAGATGCGCGGTCTCGGCGTCACGCGCTTCGGCACGAGCGCCACGGCCACGATCCTGGACGACGTCGCCGCCCGCGAGAGCGGTGTCGAGGGGTCCCGGACGACCGACGAGACGTCGTACTGACCCACGCCCGTGCTGCAACAGGCGTTTCACGACCAACTTCACCGATTCGACATGTTTCGTGTTCGTAAAAGGCGTTGACTTCGATCTCCGACCGGGGTGTCCTGTGCAGACGGCTTCCTGAGAGTTCTCTCAGGGGGTCTCATCGGGGGATGAGCCGCAGTGGTTCCTCACCGATCGACCCGGAGAGGTACCCGCGTGAGTTCTCTGTCCCGCCGCCTGCTGGCCGTCGCCACCGCGACGCTGCTCGGCGCACCGTTGTTGGCTGTCGCCCCGGCCCAGGCGGCCGATCCCGTCACGATCAACTTGATCGGCATCAATGACTTCCACGGGCGGATCGACGCCAACACGGTCAAGTTCGCCGGAACCGTCGAGAAGATCCGCCAGGAGGGCGGCTCCGACAAGTCGCTGCTGATCTCGGCCGGTGACAACGTGAGCGCATCGCTGTTCGCCTCGGCGACGCAGGGCGACATCCCGACGATCGACGTGCTGAACGCCATCGGCCTCGATGCCTCCGCGGCCGGCAACCACGAGTTCGACAAGGGCGCCGACGATCTGGTCGGTCGTCTCTCGGACGCCGCTGACTTCCCGTTCCTCGCCGCCAACGTGTTCCGCAACGGAGCGCCGCTGCTCGACACGTCGGCCACCTTCGACGTCAGTGGCGTCAAGGTCGCCGTCGTCGGCGCCGTGACCGAGGAGACCCTCGCACTGGTCAGCCCCGGCGGGATGGCCGGCGTCACGATCACCGACCCGACCGACGCCATCAACGACACCGTCGCCGAGCTCGAGGCCCTCCCCGCCGCGGAGAAGCCCGACGTCATCGTGGCCTCGATCCACGAGGGTGCTCCCGACGGCACGCAGACCTACGACTACGAGGTCGCACACAGCGCGGTGTTCAAGGAGATCGCCGAGCAGACGTCGCCCGACGTCGACGCGATCTTCATGGGCCACACGCACCAGACGTACACCTACGACGCGCCGATCCCGGGCAGGCCGGGCAAGACCCGTCCCCTGATCCAGACCGGCAACTACGGCGCGAACGTCGGCAACATCAAGCTGACGGTCGACCCCGACACCGGCGAGGTGGCCTCCTACACGCAGAAGAACGTCGCGCGCACGACCGACAGCGACGACGCGCTGGTCGCGGCGTACCCCGACGTCAAGAACGTCCAGACGATCACCAACGCGGCGCTGGCCTTCGCCGACCAGAAGGGCAAGGAGGTCGTCGGTGAGGTGACGGCCGACATCACGACGGCGTTCACCGGCACGACCCGCGACGACCGCGCGAGCGAGTCGACGCTCGGCAACCTGGTCGCCGACGCGCTGGTGGCCAAGGTCAAGGAGTCGCCGGCCGGTGACGGCGCTACGATCGGCGTCGTCAACCCCGGAGGTCTTCGCGACGAGCTGCGGTTCGCCGGTGCCGGTGGCACCAACGTCGACGGCGCCATCACGTACGCCGAGGCCAATGCGGTGCTCCCGTTCGTCAACCAGCTCAACGCCGTGAACCTGACGGGTGCCTCCTTCAAGAAGGCGCTCGAGCAGCAGTGGCAGCGCGATGCGGCGGGCAACGTCCCGAGCCGTTCGTACCTGCAGCTGGGCCTGTCGAAGAACGTCCGCTACACGTTCGACCCGACGCTGCCGGAGGGAAGCCGCATCACCTCGGTGACGGTCGACGGGCAGCCGCTCGACCTCGCGAAGACCTACAAGATCGCGACGTTCTCGTTCCTGGCCACCGGTGGCGACAACTTCCGTGCGTTCACGGAGGGCACGACGGCCGACACCGGCCTCGTCGACTACGAGGCGTGGATCGACTACCTGGGCGAGGCCAGCCCGGTCTCTCCGGACTTCGCGCGCCGGTCGGTGCAGACCACGGGCGTCAAGAGCTCGTACGGCGTCGGCTCCGCGGTGTCGTTCACGCTGGGCAAGCTCGACCTGACCTCGCTCGGCAGCCCCGCGAACACCTCGGTGTCGTCCAAGCTGCTCTACGGAGACGGGCAGACCAGGAGCCTCGGGTCCAGGTCCGTCGCGGGTGGCACGAGCGCCCCGATCGCCTTCACGCTTCCTGCGGGTGCCAGCGGAGCCATGACGGTCGAGTCGACCGTCTACCCGAGCGGCACCAAGGTCACGGTCCCGCTGGACGTCACGGGTGCCTCGGTCTCTGCACCGTCGCTCTCGGCGACGTTCGGTGACGAGGTCCCGGTCGCCGTCTCGGTGACCGGTCCGGTCGGCACACCGAGCGGCACGATCGTCCTGAAGAAGGGCGACACCGAGGTCGGCACGGGCACCCTCGCGGCTGGCACGACGACCATCCCGGTCGACACCGAGGACCTCGGCGCCGGGGTGAACGCGCTGACGATCGCCTATGCCGGCGACGGCAGCTACAAGGCCACGACCGGGACGGTCACCGTGACCGTCGCGCAGGCCGGCACCACGACCTCGGCGCCGGACCCCGCTCCGACGAAGGTCAGCGACGATGCGGCCGTCGACGTCACGGTGGAGTCGGCCAACGGCACCACCCCGACCGGCCAGGTCACCGTGTCCGAGGGCGGCACCGAGCTCGGCTCGGCGACGCTCGAGGGCGGCAAGGCCACGGTCGACGCCGAGCTGGCAGGCCTGACGATCGGGCAGCACGAGCTGACCGTCGCCTACGCCGGCGACGCCAACCACGTCGCGTCCACCACGACCGTCACGATCGGCGTCCTCAAGGGCACGTCGGGCCTCACCGCCAGCTCGGGCGGGGCGCCCTACGGCACCTCGTCCGTCGTCCAGGTCACCGGCCAGCCCGGGGCGACCGGCCTGGTCTACGTGAGCAACGGCGCGACCGTGGTCGGCGTCGGCTTCCTGGTCAACGGCACCGGTTCGGTGGCACTGTCCGGGACGGCCCTGACACCGGGCAGCTACACGCTGGGCGTCTTCTACGGCGGGAGCGACTCGTTCGACCCGTCCAGCACGTCCGTGGGCGTGACCGTCACCAAGGCGTCGACGACGCTCAAGAAGGTCTCGGTCAGCCCGAGCAAGATCGTCGTGAAGCGCACCAGGCCGTTCGTCACCCTGTCGGTGACCGGCAACGGCTTCACGGTCGACGGCGGCACGGTCACGCTGCGCCAGAGCGGCAAGAGCCACTCGGGGACGGTCAAGGACGGCAAGGTGCGCATCCGTCTCGCAAAGTTCACCTCCTCGGGGTCCAAGAAGAAGATCGTGGCCACCTACAGCGGCAACGGTGTCGCTGACGGCTCCTCGACCAGCTTCACGGTCAAGGTCCTCAAGAAGTAGATCCAGTGACATCCCCGGGGCGGTCGCACGACCGCCCCGGGGCTCGGCACCGCCCGTCATCAGCGCGCTCACGTCCAAGAACTCGGGGAATCATGAAGAAGTCGATCGTCACACGATGGGTGGCCGCAGCGGCCGTCGCCGTCGCCTCACTCGTCGCCGTCCCGGCGGCACCGGCCACGGCAGCGCCGGGCGGCTCCGGCATCGTGATCAACGAGCTGTACAACAACGGCTCCGAGAGCACCTCGGCCGCCTTCAAGAGTCGGTACTTCGAGCTCTACAACCCGACGGACGGGCCGATCAGCGTCGACGGGTGGTCGCTGCAGTACAAGTCGGCGGGCGGCGCCACGTTCAGCAGCAAGACCAACCTCGTGGGCAAGACGATCGCCGCCGGCGGGTACCTGCTCATCTCGGGAGGCGCGGCGGTCGGCGGCAACGGCGCCGACCTGCCGACCCCTGACGTCGTGGGAGCTCTCAACACCTCCGGCAGCAACGGCGTGGTCGCACTGTCCAAGACGACGACCCTGCTGACCACCGCAGGCGCCCCGACCGATCCCAACCTCGTCGACCTGGTCGGGTACGGCACGGCCAACCTGTCCGAGGGCACGGCGGTCCCCACCGGCGGCTCGCCGACGACCTCGATCACGCGCAACGCCGCCCACGCCGACACCGACGTCAACAGTGCCGACTTCACCGCCTCGGTCCCGCCCACGCCGTGCTCGTCGACGGGCTGCTACGTGCCGCCCGTCGATCCTCCGGCCGATCCGCCGGTCGCCAGGACGATCGAGGACATCCAGGGCGACGGTGCGTCCAGCCCGCTGGACGGCACACTCGTCACCACCACGGGCGTCGTGACGGCGGTCTACCCCGAGGGTGGCCTCAACGGCGGCTTCATCCAGACCCCGGGCACGGGTGGCGCGGCCGGCGGCACGTCGCACGGCCTGTTCATCTTCGACTCGGCCTTCGCCAAGGGCGTCGAGAAGGGCGATCACGTCGAGGTCACCGGCAAGGTGTCGGAGTTCCAGGGTCTGACCGAGGTCACGACCAAGGCAGGCGACTTCACGGTGCTCGACACCCCGGCCGCCGCTCCCGTCCCGACTCAGGTGACCTTCCCCCTCGCAGCCGCGGCCAAGGAAGCGCTCGAGAGCATGGTCGTCGCGCCGCAGGGCGAGTTCACGATCACCAACAACTTCTCGACCAACCAGTACGGCGAGATCGGTCTGGCGCCGGGCGACGAGCCGTTCCCGAACCCGACCAACGTCGTCGACCCGGGCGCACCGGCGCAGCAGCTCCAGGCCCAGATCGCCGAGGACGTCGTCACGCTCGACGACGCCTCGTCGATCAACTTCCTGAGCGCGGCGACCCCCGCGCTCAAGAACATCGCGCTCCCATGGCTGACCGCGACCAACGAGATCCGCGTCGGTCAGTCGGTGACGTTCGACGGTCCCGTGGTGCTCGACTTCCGGAACTCGCTCTGGAAGCTGCAGCCGCTCCAGCAGGTCACGGCTGGCGGCGCCGATCCTGTCGTCTTCGGGCCCTCCACCCGTGACGACGCGCCCGAGGACGTGGGCGGCAACGTCACGATCGGCACGTTCAACGTCCTGAACTACTTCACGACGACCGTGGCGGACTTCGAGGCGGCCGGTCTGGGCGACTGCTCGACGTTCGACGACCGGGCCGGCAAGCCGGTGACGGCTGACAGCTGCGACAACAACGGGCCACGCGGTGCGGCGGACGACGACAACCTGAAGCGTCAGCAGGACAAGATCGTCCACGCGATCAACGCCCTGGACACGTCGGTCGTCTCGCTGGAGGAGATCGAGAACTCGATCAACTTCGGCCCCGACCGCGACCAGGCGCTGAGCCTGCTCGTCGACGCGCTGAACGCCGACGCGGGCAGCGCCCGCTGGGAGTTCGTGCCCTCTCCGGCGCAGGTCCCGACGGACGAGGACGTCATCCGCACGGCGTTCATCTACCAGCCGGCGACCGTCACGCCCGTCGGGTCATCGAAGATCCTGATCGGCGCGACCGCGTTCGACAACGCGCGTGAGCCGCTGGCCCAGACGTTCAAGCCGGTGGGCGGCGACGACGATTCGCCGTTCGTGGTCATCGTCAACCACTTCAAGTCCAAGAGCTCCGGCACGGGGGCCGGCGACGCGGACACGGGCGACGGCCAGGGCGCGTCGAACGGCTCCCGCGTCCGGCAGGCCCAGGCACTCGTCACGTTCGCCGACGACTTCTCGGCGGCGGCCGGCACCGACAAGGTCTTCCTGACGGGCGACTTCAACGCCTACAGCAAGGAGCAGCCGGTCAAGGTGCTCGAGGCGGCGGGCTACGTCAACGTGCCGAAGGAGTACACCGACAAGGAGACGTACCAGTTCGGCGGCGGCATCGGGTCGCTCGACCACGTGTTCGCATCGGCCGCGGCCGACGCGAGCGTCACCGGCGCGGACATCTGGAACATCAACGCGTACGAGTCGGTGGCACGCGAGTACAGCCGCTTCAACTACAACCTGACGAACTTCTACGACGACAGCCCGTTCCGTGCCAGCGACCACGACCCGACGCTGATCGGCTACGACGCCGGCAAGCTCGAGACGAGCACGACGGCGACGGCGCCGGCCTCGGTGCGCGCGGGAGACGACCTGACGGTGTCGGTCGACGTCACGGGCCCCGACGAGCCCACCGGCACCGTGACGGTGACCGAGGGCGACGTCGAGGTCGGCAGCGGCACCCTCGTCGACGGCGGGGTCGACATCGTGGTCGACGACCTCCTGATCGGGTCGCACACGCTGACGGTGTCGTACGCGGGCGACGACGGACACCTGGCGTCCAGCACGACGGTCGCGACGCAGGTGCTCAAGGCGACGGCGGGACTCACGGCCACGACCGGTCCGGGCACGTACGGGACGAGCGCCACGCTGACGGTGACGGGAGCCCCCGGGGCCTCCGGGCTCGTGTACGTCGCGGCCGGTGACCAGGTGGCCGGCTTCGGGATGATGGTCGGCGGCTCGGCAACCATCGGCCTGTCCGCGACGCTGCCGGTCGGGACGACCCCGCTGACGGTGTTCTACGCCGGCAACGGCGACGTCGAGCCGGCCTCGACGACCACCTCGGTGACGGTCGCCAAGGCGTCGACGTCGATCAAGAGGATCTCGGTCAGCCCGAGCAAGATCGTCACGAAGCGCACGAAGCCATTCGTCGAGCTGCGGGTCAGCGCCGCCGGCTTCACGGTCGACGGCGGCACCGTGACCGTCCGGGCGAGCGGCAAGAAGTACACCGGGACGGTGCGGGACGGCAAGGTCCGGATCCGTCTCGGAACGTTCACCTCGTCGGGCTCCAGGAAGAAGGTCACGGCGACCTACTCCGGCAGCTCGGTCGCGAACGGATCGTCGACGACCTTCACCGTCAAGGTCCGCGCGAGGTAGCGGCGCGGAGGGGAGTCAGCCCGCCCTCACCACGGCTCGGTGCTGGCTCGGGCTGACTCCCCGGACGCGCTTGAACGCCACGCTGAAAGCGAACGGGCTGCTGTAGCCGACGCGGTGGGCGACGGCCGCGACGGTCAGGTCGGGCTCGGCCAGCAGGTCGGCGGCCAGATCGAGGCGTCGGGTCGTGAGGTACGACATCGGCGGCTCGCCGAGCGCATCGGCGAAGCGGCGGGCCAGCCCGGCTCGGGAGACGCCGACCTCACGGGCGAGCAGGTCGAGCGTCCACGGACGTGCGAGGTCGTCCTCGAGCAGCCGCAGGGCCGGGCCGGCCACGGGGTCGTCGGCGGCGCGGTGCCAGGCCGGTGCTCGACCGGGATCGGCGGCGAACCACGCTCGCACCGCCTCGATCAGCACGAGGTCGAGGAGGCGGTCGAGATAGACCTCCTGGCCGAGCCCGTCACGCGTCATCTCGTCGCACAGGACGTCGACGAGTCGTCCGTTCCACTCGTCGGCGCGCAGGACGAGGATCGCCGGCAGGCTGCGGAGCAGGCGGTCGCTGACGGCCTTCGTCGTCTCGTAGGTGCCGGTGACCAGGACGGTCGTGCCGTCGACGTCATTGCCCCACGTGCGGGTGCCCAGGGTCATCGCCTCCTCGAGGCTGTTGCCGTCGGCGTCGACGCAGTGCTGGCCGGGGTTGATGAAGGCCTGCGGGGGCGTGGCCGGGTCGTCGGCCACGGTGTACGGCTCGGGGCCCCGCGCGATCATGACGTCCCCCGGTCCCAAGGGAACGGGGGCGTCGTGGTCGCCGAGCACCCAGGCCGTGCCGCTGACGACGACGGCGATCGACAGGGGTGCCTCGTCGCGGATGCGCAGCGACCACGGCGGGCCGAGCACCGAGCGCATGAGGAAGGCGCCGTCGGCGCGGGGACCGTTGAGCAGCGCGCTGAGCGTGTCCATCTCGCGAATGTAGACGATGGCACATGTCGTTGGGTGGATCAGCCATGGAACGTCTCACCCATGACCGCTGAGATGGTCGCATGACGACGTCACCGATCGCGCTCGATGCCGGCGTCGAGCGACTCGTCCGGCTCTCGGGACGAGGGGAGGAGGCCCGATGACCCGCGCGGCACTGGTCGTCGCCACCGGCCTCCTGGGCCTGTCGGCCGGCCTGTTCGGGACGTTCTCGTACGTCGTCATGCCCGGTCTCAGGCGGACGGGTGACGCGACCTTCGTCCAGAGCATGCGGGCGATCAACGTCGCGATCCTCAACCCCGTGTTCGCGATCGTCTTCGGGGGTGCCGCCCTCGCGACGGTCGCGGCACTGGTCGCGACGTGGGGCACGGATGCCCGTCCGTGGCTCATCGCCGCGGTCGTGCTCTACGTGCTCGGCGCCTTCGTGCTGACGGGGGCGGTCAACGTCCCGCTCAACGACGCCCTCGAGGCGGGCACCGACAGCGCGGCCGAGCTGCGATCGGCGTTCGAGGACAGCTGGGTCGCGTCCAACCACGCCCGGTCGTTGCTGACCGTCGCGGCGTTCGTGTGCGCCGCCGTCGGGCTCGCGAAGACCTAGACGGCCGGCCGCGGCGGCTTGCGCAGCGCCGTGACCAGCGCGAGCACGAAGGCGCTGAGCATCAGCAGCGCGGCCGCCCCGCCGAGCACCAGGCCGAGGACGACGTAGCGGAGCACGCGGGGATTGTCGGCGTAGCCGATCTGCACCTCGTCGGCCGTCGTGCACGTGAGGGTGTGCGTCGACCCCGGCTCGCCGTCGAGGAGGCCCAGGCGCTCCCACGAGTGGTTGCGGTCGGCGATCGTCATCGACGTGTTGCTGCTCGACGCCGAGAACGACTCCCGCGACGTCCCGTCCTCGACGGCGGAGCACGAGACGTCCGCACCCTCGGGCGAGACCCAGATCGCGAGCTTGCGGTCGCCGACGGTCACCGACGTCTCGTCGCCGTCCAGCGGCGTGATGTCGTAGCCGGAGATCGCCCGGGCGAGGATGACACCGAACACGGCGCCCACGGCGATGGCCAGGACGACCATGGCGCCGGCGATGACGTAACGCCGGCGCTTGTCCGGAACCGCAGCGGTCGACATGACACCACCCTAAGGAACGGGTGCGGCTCAGATGCCCAGTGCCTCCGCGAGATCGGTCTTGATGCCGGCGATCCGGTCGTCGGCGGTGTCGCGGGCGGCCTCGATCGAGTCGGTCACCGGGATGACGACCTCGATGTAGCACTTGAGCTTGGGCTCGGTGCCGGACGGACGGGCGATGATCCGCGCCCCGCCGTCGAGGCCCAGCCGGATGCCGTCGGTCGGCGGGAGACCGTGATAGCCGTCGGCGAGGTCGTCGACCGATGTCACGTCGAGGCCACCCAGGACGGCGGGAGGCGATGTGCGCAGGGTGTCCATGGCGCGGCTGATGATCGACAGGTCGTCGACCCGCACCGACAGCTGGCTCGTGCCGTGCAGGCCGTGCTCGCGGTAGATGTCGTCGAGGCGGTCGATCAGCGAGCGTCCCTCGGCCTTGAGCTCGGCCGCCATCTCGAGCACCGTGATGATGGCCGAGACGCCGTCCTTGTCGCGGGCGATGTCGGGGGCGACGCTGTAGCCGAGCGCCTCCTCGTAGCCGAAGACCAGCGTCGGGATCTTGCCGAGCCACTTGAACCCGGTCAGCGTCTGCTCCCACGGCTGGCCGTGCGCGGCGGCCTGGCGACCGAGCAGGTCGGACGAAACGATCGAGGAGCCGTACGTCCCCTCGACGCCGCGCCGCAGCAGGAAGTCGGCCAGCAGGACGCCGACCTGGTCGCCGCTCAGCATCCGGTACGACTCGCCGTCCCTGACACCGACGGCGCAGCGGTCGGCGTCAGGATCGTTCGCGACGATGATGTCGGCACCGACCTCTGACGAGAGCTTGAGCGCGAGGTCCATCGCGCCGGGCTCCTCCGGGTTGGGGAACGCCACGGTCGGGAAGTCGGGATCGGGGTCGCCCTGGTCGCGGACGACGTGCAGCGGAGGGAACCCGGACCGTGACACCGCCTCGACGAGGGTGTCGCGGCCGACTCCGTGCATCGGCGTGTAGACCGCGACGATCTCACGCGGCCCGTCCTGGGGGAGGGCGACGACGGCCTCGACGTACGCCTCGGCGACCTCGGGTCCGACGGTCTCGTAGTCGTCGCTGCGGGGCATCTCGTCGACGCGCCCGACGGCGTCGATCGCGTCGGAGATGTCGCCGTCGGCGGGGGGCACGATCTGGCTGGAGTCCTCGAGGTAGACCTTGTAGCCGTTGTCCTGCGGCGGGTTGTGGGAGGCCGTGACCATGACACCGGCGCTGCAGCCGAGGTGCCGGATCGCGAAGGCCAGGACGGGTGTCGGCAGGTGCGTCGGCAGCAGGAACGCGTGGACGCCGGCGCCCTCCATGATCTCGGCGGTGTCGCGCGCGAAGACGTCGGAGTTGTGGCGCGCGTCGTAGCCCACCACGACGGACGGTTCGCTGCCGTGCTCGAGCAGGTACGCCGCGAGGCCGGCGGCGGCCTGGGCGACGATGACGCGGTTCATCCGGTTGGGACCGGCTCCGAGGGCGCCACGCAGGCCGGCCGTGCCGAACTGGAGGCGTTCGGAGAAGCGGTCCTCGAGGGCCTTGGTGTCGCCGGCGTCGATCAGGGCTTGCAGCTCGTCGCGGGTGACGGGGTCGGGGTCCTGGCTCAGCCAGTCGGTCGCGCGCTCTATCAGGTCCATGTCCACAGCCTCTCGCACCTCGAGGTCAGATGCGCGGCAGGACGTCCCCGAGCAGCGCCCCCATGCGGGTCGCCGCGGCCCGGCCGGCCTCCAGCACCTCTTCGTGGTTGAGCGGCTCGCCGGTCATCCCTGCCGCCGCGTTGGTGACCAACGAGATGCCGAGCACCTCCAGACCGGCGGCACGGGCCGCGATGGCCTCCAACGTCGTGGACATGCCGACGAGGTCGCCGCCGATCGCGCGGACCATGCCGATCTCGGCCGGCGTCTCGTAGTGAGGGCCGGGCAGCTGGACGTAGACGCCCTCGTCGAGGCTCGGATCGGCCTCCTTGCAGAGAGCGCGCAGGCGGGACGAGTACAGGTCGGTGAGGTCGACGAAGTGCGCACCCTCGAGCGGCGACGTCGCCGTCATGTTGATGTGGTCGCTGATGAGGACGGGGGTGCCGGGGGACCAGGCGGGGTTGAGGCCGCCGCAGCCGTTCGTGAGCACCAGGGTCTTGACGCCGGCCGCAGCGGCGGTGCGGACGCCGTGCACGACGGCCGCGACACCCTTGCCCTCGTAGTAGTGGGTGCGGCCGAGGAAGATCAGCAGCCGCTTGTCGCCGAGCGTCAGCGAGCGCACGGTCCCGCCGTGTCCCTCGACCGCGGGAGCACTGAAACCGGGAAGCTCCGCGAGAGGCACCTCGTGGTCGGGAGCCCCCAGGACGTCGGCGGCAGGAAGCCATCCGGAGCCCATCACGAGGGCGATGTCGTGGTCACCTCCGCCGGTGCGTTCACGGAGTGCTTCGGCGGCCTGTCGGGCGAGGTCAGAGGTGCTCACCTGCCGTACATTACGACAATGCCCAAGATCATCGGCGGCTCGCTCGAGGAGCACCGCGAGCAGACCCGCCGCCGCGTCTTCGAGGCACTCTCCGCGCTGCTCGCCGAGCGCTCGTTCGACGCCCTCACGATG
>Ga0247730_1001365_pt1 | contig 13665 bp, 23 predicted proteins | sample UWRJL073202C2_FD_180959 | JGI IMG/M metagenome (GOLD analysis project Ga0247730, IMG submission 180959) | Plant litter microbial communities from Arlington Agricultural Research Station in Wisconsin, United States - UWRJ-L073-202C-2 | ecosystem: Environmental > Terrestrial > Plant litter >...
AAGCAACTCAGCCAGGGCAATTTCAAGAACTTCGACAAGATCATCCAGAACGTGCCAGAGGCGAACCGCCAAGAGGCGATCGTCACCGCTCTGAATGATGCGTTTACGAACAAATCAGGCGCACAGCAGCAGCTCAGTGCATCTGGCTTCGTCAACTGGTATGGCGACCTGAGCCGAAACAACGCCGCGCGCGCCAGACTGACGAAGTACCTGCCTGAGGATGCACAGAAACGTCTCGACGACATTTACACAGTAGCTAAGGCCATGAAGGACGCCTCGGACGAGGTGGTAAAAACCGGCGTATCGCTGGGCGTTCTGAAAGATTACGCCGCCCAGGGCGGGCTGCTCAGTCGGGTATGGGATGTCGCCAAACCAGCTGCTGCCGCCGAAGGGCTAACCAGCAGCCTTGGTCTGCCGGGTGTCGGAGCTATCGGAGTGATCGCCAATGCGGCAGCCAGGCCTAGAACTCCAATCCAAGAAAGCGCAGGAAACCTTCTCGCCTCTCCGCAATTTCAGAATATGGTCAAAGCCTATGCCGCTACCGGCGGGCAACTGAAAGCCAACGTGCTGGCGCGCGAGAAACAGCTTGTTAGGACCCAGGCATACAAGAAATGGGAGTCGAACCTGAGCGAGGCATCGCGGGCAAGTGTCCGCGCGTCTGGTCCGCTGGCGTACCTCACGACAAATGCTGACTAAAGCGGGCTGCGCAACTATCATGGTGCTTCAAGTGCGGGGGCGCCATGCAAGACATAAAAGTGAAGTTTGCATACAAGACAGGATTTCGTCGTCTTTGGCTGGTTGTGTCGCTGCTATGGTTAATAGTTGTCACATACGTAGTCGCAACCGATAGGAACCTTCATGTGTTTGACTGGGTACAAGCAGGCCTGCTCCCGGTACTCGCCCTCTACGCCATAGGCGCCGCCTTCGTCTGGATTATCGAAGGCTTTGCGCGGGCTGATCGCTAAACCACATCAACAAGGACGTCTTAATGAAAACCCTCGTATTGGTGGCGCTTCTCGTCATCGCAGGTTATTCGTATGCTGGAACCCTCACGATTGTCCCGGACAGCACAAGCAGCATGGGCAAGCAGAAGCAGATTGATGATGAGATTGATCGGCGTCGGGCAGCGAAGCGCGCCAGGATCGATGCGGGTTTAGAGCCGGCACCAGTCAGGCCGATCATCATCCAGCAGAAGGCCAAAACCCACATGGATTGCTATGCCTACGGCAATCGTCGGCAATTCCTGTCTTGTGATTGATCACCAACCCCCGTGCAGCCGCGCTTGTCGATGGTCTATTGCTCAAATATGAGCAACGGATATAATGGGTTTGTCACTGGCGTCAACTTTGCTGTCCAGTGCTATCTAATCGACCCGTAGGGCGGATTATGACTACCTTCGATATCCGTAATGATGCAAAAAATTCTCAGCCTAGTGCATCAGAGCGCAAGCTGGCCCGCCAGCGTCCAGCTTTTCTATCCCAAGACGTTTTGGATAAGGTTGTGCGTGAGCACACCTCGTTTTTCAAGTCAATGAGCATGGATAAGAATCCATCACCATGACAGCAGTCGTAGTGAGCAGGAAGCTCGCGTCTACCCTTGGTACTGATTACTCGCAAAGTCTTGCAGATGAGTTTGCACTTTGGAAAGAGGGCGGTATAGGCGAGGGTGACACATTTGGGAAAACCTCAAAATTTGAAGCACCCAAGAGCATCAGGGGCATCCTTAACAAGGTTCACCTTGAGACTGATCAGGTCACCAAACGCTGGGATAGGATGCTCCACGTCGAAAAGGTAACAGATCCTCAAGCTTACACCTCCGACAGAATCTTGGTGTTCGGGCAGATGGTCGATGTGATTCATGCTCCATACCTCCTCGTAACCATACTTGATCCTGGCCATAAGCTCATGGACGACCATCTTATGCTTGCAGAGGTTGGTGCGTATTTCGGCTCAGAAAGCCGAGCGTTCTCAAGGGAGTATCCAAGCGAGTCCTGGGTTACCTCAGGATTTCCGAATATCCAGCCTGCCTAGCGCGGGCTTTATTTTGCCCCTTCCAAACTAAATCCAGTCACATATCGTTCTTGGAAATCAGGAGATTTCCATGGGCGCTCCCGTCGTCGACATCAATATCGTCAAGGGCAAGACTTTCGAGTTCATGTATCGGTACGCCGATCAGGAGCTGGTCTACGTGCCTGTCAGCGGCATGCCCAGTACTGCGCCTGTCCGGCTGACCATCGCGAATCACGGCATCCCTGATGGCTGGCCTATCCGCGTCGAGGGTGTTCGCCAGCCGCTTGAGCTAAACAGCCCCGACGATAGCTATTACATCGCGTCCTACGTCGATCAGAACACTGTCGAACTGAACACTGTCCGTGCTGATGAGTGGCGAACCTACGTGCCGGGGGGTGTCGCGATATTCAACCGCCCATTCGACATGACGGGTTGCTCCGCGCGCATGCAGATCCGCGCATCAATCGACAGTCCGGTATTGCTCACCCTTAGCTCTGACCCACTGACTATTCCAGATGGTGACATCACGGTCAGCATCTCCCTTGCAGCGCTGTCTGTGCGCCTGAGCCCTGCTGTGACGACTACGATCACCTGGACTCGCGGTGTCTATGACCTGGAACTGATCACCCCTGGCGGTGACGTGTACCCGATCACCGCAATCAGCAAGGTCACCATTGGTGCTGAGGTAACGAAGTGAATTCCGCCTTCGTGGTGCGGGGTGAGTCTGGCTGTTTGGTTCGGCGTGAATACGGCGGTGGCTTCACGATCATGGCAGGGCAGCGCGGGGCGCCTGGACGATCCGGTGAAGGCGCTGGCACGACGTACACCTGGAACCAGTCCATTGCCCTGAGCACCTGGACCATCCCTCACAACCTCGACCGATTCCCATCAGTGACCGTCACAGACAACCTCGGGCGCAGGGTTGAACCGGACGTCACTTACATCAGCAACGACATCGTTCAAGTAACCCACGGCATCCCATTCGCGGGCGTGGCGTATCTAAATTGAGGCGACACGCATGAAAATCACGAACCTGTTAGACGCCAGCGGTTTCAAACTTACAAACCTTGCTGACGGCACGAACCCGCAGGATGCCGCCACGGTTGCACAGCTCAATGCGGCTGTTCAGGGCTATTCCTGGAAGCAGCCTGTTCGCGTGGCTACCACAGCGAACATCACGCTGTCGGGCGCCCAGACCATTGATGGCGTCAGTGTCGTAGCCGGTGATCGCGTTCTGGTGAAGAACCAGACTGCGGGTGCTGCGAACGGCATCTACGTCGCGGCTGCCGGCGCATGGACTCGCGCAACTGACTTTGATACCGGCGCCGAAGCACTGGGCGCGGCAACCTTCGTCAGTGAGGGTACGTCCCAAGGCAACCAGGTCTGGCTCAACGGTACAGATGGCCCGATTACCATCGGCACGACCGTTCTTTCATTCGTGCAAGTCGGCGGCGGCTCATCCTACAGCGCAGGCAACGGTATCGTTATCGCCGGCGGCGTCATTTCTGCCGATCCTGCAGTGGTAGCCCGCAAGGCGAGTGCAACTATTGGCGACGGTACGGCCACCACCCTGACCATCACTCACGGCCTGAACACTCAAGATGTTGTTGTGAGCATCAAAGAGGTTGCAACAAACGCTGGCGTGATCGCTGACTGGGTGGCTAATGGCGTCAATACCGTACAGCTGACCTTTGGCACCGCCCCGACTACAGGGCAATACCGCGTAACGGTAATCGCGTAATGAAGCACGTCGGCGTCCGGTCCAACGCCAAGGACATTGCTTCCCAGGAGCAGCTGAGCGCGTTGGGTGATTTCAAGAAAGACGGATCCACCTCGATGACTGGCGGATTCAACGAAGCTCCGCCTATATCTTGGGATGTTGGCTTTTCATCGATCATCGGCGCGACAGCGATCAACGGCACGAACACAGTCGAAACGGCCGGATCGTCTAGCATCACCGGGATGGCCAATGCACCCCAAGGCTCCATCCGCCGCATCAAACTTGGCGGCAATAGCATTTTCGTCCAAAGCGGAACCTTCGATCTGTTAACTGGGGCCAACATTCAGGGCTCATCAGGTGACATTGCGACCTTTAGATCGGTCGGCAGCTCAGCTTGGCAGATGATCGGTTACGAGAAGGCTAACGGGGCATCTCTCGCAGGAGATCCAAACAAACTGTCGATCTCTGGCGGCAGGATGACAGGTGCAATCAATGAGGCGGAGCCTCAGGTATGGGATGTAGGTACAGGCAGTGTTATCGGCTCGGCAGCTGTAAGTGCCGGTAACACAATACGCACTGTTGGATCTTCAGCAATCACCGGATTGGCAGACGCGCCCATCGGCGCTATTCGCCGGGTTAGCCTGGGCGGTAACAGCCCGATCACCAATGGTGCGAACCTGGTGCTTACTACGGGTGCCGACATCGCGGGCCGTACCAATGATGTGCTGATGGTTCGATCTATCGGCACCGCACAATGGCAAATGATCGATTACGCTCGCGCGGACGGCACCGCACTGGTTGCCGCCGCTGGCCCTGCGAGTACAGACGGACTTTCCGAAGGCGCAACAAACCTCTATTTCACCCAGGCACGCGTCCGCGCCACCCCTGTCGCCGGTTTATCGCTGGCGGACAAATCCTCGGTTGTGGCAGCAGACACAGTGCTCGCCGCCATCGGCAAGCTCCAGACCCAGATCACAAACAATGCCTTCCGCGTCGAAACCATCGCGACAACCAGCGTTGGCCAGACGTCATACGCAGTCCCGAACGGATACACGGCCGGCGCAGTGATCGTCTTCTTCAATGGCGCGCTACTGGCGCCCGCGGATTACACGGCAACGGACGGCGCGAACGTTGTGCTGGCCTCAGGCGCCCTGACCACCAGCGACATCATGTCCGTAATCGTCATTGCCGCCATCCGCGCCCAAGACGATGCGCTCCTGCAGTACACAGTCGCCGCTCTCCCTGCCGCATCAGCAAACCTCGCGAAGCAGCGCTGGTGCACGAACATGGCCGGCGGAGCAGGGGTAGTGGTAAGCAACGGCACGAACTGGCTTCGTGTCGCCGATAACACGATAGTGACGGTGTGATATGGCTTACAACGTGAATGACGCGAAAATCGTCGGGCTGAAACTCAGCGTTCTGGCTGACGGGGTAACGGTTGGTCTATCGCCCGGAGCGGCGTATATCCCGAATCAGGGCCGGGCGCTCTCCAATAGCGATATGTCGTTGGTCGTCTCTGGCGTCACCAGCGCTTGGCGGCACTTCTACATTGCCAACGATGACGGGGTTCTAAAGTTCGAGGGTTCGGCCACTGCTCCGGCCGATCCGTATCAGGGCACGGCGCGCACCAAATCAAACGACCCGACTCGTCGATACCTGGGCTCGCTGTACTTCAATTCAAGCGGTGTCACCCTGGCATTCCTGCACAGTCAGGTGGGCGACCGCGCAAACCGAATCAGCTTCGTTCCACCGGGTGGCGCTGCGATATCCCAAGCCCGACTGCTCAATGTCGCGACCGGCACAAGCCCGACTGTAGTGGATGCTTCTGCCGTCGTCCCGATGACCTGCCGCCTGATGTACACGCTGATCGATAACACCTCGACCAGTGATGCCTACATCGGCACGCCGGACAACGGAACGCTCTCGACCACCAACTTCCTGCTGTTCGTCAAAGCCAATCAGGCCGGACAGTACGACGTCGAGGTCAACGGCAACCAACTGCTCAACTACTTCCTCAACGGGATCATTACCCTCGGCGGCCTGACGATTCGGGTGCGCGGCTATCTCTTCGACAGGTGATTTATGAGTTCTAACAGAGACCTCGGCAAGCTGACGCCCATACCTTCGGTAGCGGGCCAGTTCGTCTGGAATCAGGCGACAACAAGCTGGCAGCAGGTCACTAAGGCGATGGTGGCGCTGGGAAGCGTCGACAACACGGCGGATAACGCTAAGCCGGTGAGTGCGCCGCAGCAGACGGCGCTGGATCTTAAGCTGAACGCTGCCAATCCCGACGCCAGTGGAAATTCATTTCTCCGATCGTACGGTACAACCGCTAATAGCGTATCTACTATCGAGAAAAATCGCGGAACGCCATCTGCTCCGACCGGCGCCCTGAATAATGATCGAATCGGCGCGTTCGCATTTCAGACTATGGCTGACGATGGAACAACTTATGCAAACGTCGTTTTAGAGGCCTTTACTACCGAGGCGCAGACCGCTACTGGCAAAGGCGCCTTATTCCAGTTCGCGGCCGTTAAAACTGGCTCGACTACAAGATCCGTCGCGCTTCAGATAAATGGTTTAGGGCAGATATCCATGCCCAATGGTTATTTCGCAAACCAGCCCGGCCGTCCGGCCCAGTACACCCTGACAACACTCCCTTCCGCATCCGCCTACACAGGCTATGAAATCGACGTCACCAACGCTACCGGCGGCTCCAAACGTTGCAGATCCAGCGGCACCGTCTGGCAAATTCTCAACACCACAACCACAGTGAGCTGATCATGCCCGCATATTCCGAAGAAACATTTTTTTACGAAGTACTTATGCGTTTCGGCGAAGTTGCGCCGAAGAAGGGCAAGCTGATTGGAGCAAGCCTCACTCAGATCACGCAGCTGCTTAAGGATGGGGTCGTCCTGAACACCACGCTAAATCCGCCTGAGCAATTGGCTTTGGTCGATGGGGAGTCAGGGCAGAAGCTCGGTGATGTTCTTGGCATGGTGAACGCGGCGACCATCATCGAGAATCAGGCTCTTACCGCAAATCTGGCAGCTGCGCAGGCTGAGATTGATCGCCTGAATGAACTGCTCAATGCGCCATCACTGGAAGCTGATACTCCAGACGAGGCACAGGCCGGCGACACTCCCGACGCCGCCCAAGCATCGGACGAAACGCCCGCATAACACTGGACTCCACCATCCAGTCACAGAGCCTGCATCTACGGTTACACAGCCCACATTTGCGGGTTTTTTATTGGAGAGCGGCGATGACCGGATTCGATCTGGCGTTTGAAAGGGTGGTCGGCCACGAAGGTGGATACGGCGCCGATCCGAAGGACCGTGGCAACTGGACGACTGGCGTGATCGGTCAGGGCCAGTGCAACGGTACGAAGTTCGGGATCTCGGCGATGTCATATCCAGACCTCGACATCAAGAATCTGACGATCGATCAAGCCAAGGCGATCTATAAGCGCGACTTCTGGGATCGCGCCAAGGCTGACCAGTACGACGTCGCAATCGCCTATCAGCTGTTCGACATTGCCGTGAACAACGGCAACGGTAATGCCGTGCGGATGCTTCAGCGTGCGGCAGGTGTTGCTGATGACGGCCAGATCGGCCCGATGTCAATCGCAGCCGTCAATGCGATGTCCGTTACCGACGTGATTATGCGCCTGAACGCAGAGCGCATCCTGTTCGTGACCAAGCTGTCCACCTTCGCCACCTACGGCAAGGGCTGGATGAACCGGGTAGCGGGCAACCTTCAATACGGGGCGGTGGACGCATGAACTGGTCCGATATCGGCAACATGGTAGGCAAGGCGGCGCCAGTGGTCGGCACACTGCTCGGCGGCCCGGCCGGTGGGATGGTGGGCGGTCTTATCGCGAGCGCACTGAACGTGTCGCCTGACCCTGAGTCGGTGAATGCAGCCCTGGTGCGTGATCCGGATGCGCTGCTCAAAGTGCAGGAGCTGCAGATCAACGCAAAGGTCCAGCTCGAGCAGCTAACAGTAACTGCCGAGAACAACCGCTTGCAGGCCGAGGGTGCTCAGTTCGCCGCTGAAGCAGCCGACCGCGACAGTGCCCGGCAGTTGGCGGCCAAGCAGCCGAACGATCTGATCAGGCCTGCCATCACTATCATCCTGCTGGTGGGCGCGCTGTCTATCCTGGTGTGCATCTTCACAGGAGTCGGTCTTGAGGCGTTGCAGAACCCGGTAGCCGCCAGCACCATCTCCCTGCTGATCGGCTTATGGTTCAGCGAACTGAAGCAGACGCTCGGCTTCTACTTCGGCATGACCAAGGAATCACAGACACAGAACGCCATCGTCACTCAGTTCGCGGTAGAGCCCGGCACGGTCACCAAGCCGGAAAAATAGCTCACTAAGACCCTATATCCTCAAGCCGCAGCGCTATCGCGGCTTCGATGATGAAATACAACTCCTCGATGTCCGCCGAGCGCAACGACTTGGTAATCTCCATCCCGCGAATCACCCCCTCCGAATACCGGCCAACGTCCTGCACGGCCGCCGCATCAACCGCTGTCTCGATCATCGACAGCAGGCGCCTGACCTCTGCCTGATAGCTTGGTGGCAACTCTCCCTCATCCAAAATCATGATTCCTTCTCCTTCGGCACTACCGCCATACGATCGGCCGGATACTGGCGCATGAATTCCATGCTTTCGCTGGCAGGTGCGTCGAGCCAGTCGTTGTAGAGTCCGGCCGGCAGAATGACCACCATCCGCTTTTCGTCGTCCGGCTTGTGGTAGTCGCGCATAAAGGTGTGGTCGTCGGCATTGATCGTCAGCATGGAATAGCTGTGCACGATCTCGCCCTCGGGATTGCGCCACCACTCCCACAGGCCAGCGATGCCCAGCAGTTCACCATCTGCCCGCGCGATCCGTGTCGGGATAGCCTTGCCTGAACGCCAGTCGGGTTCGTAAATGGCTGCGGCGGGGATGATGCAGTGCTGTCCGTTCTTCCAGGCGCTGCGGAAGGATGGTTTCTTCGCGGCCGTTTCCGATCGGGCGTTGTACGTGCGGCGGGCGATCTTCGTGTCCTTGCTCCAGCCCGGAATCAGTCCGAACGAACCTGACAGCACCTCAAGCGCCGGGCCAGGCTCGTCTTGGGCTTCGTCTCTCTGCGGTCGGCGCAGGAATGGCCCCATGTGGGTCGGCCACAAATCAAGCCTGCCTTGCTCCGGACCCTCAACACCGAACGCTTTCATGATCTGCGGGTGCGACGGGGCTTCGTAATGGCTGCACATAGGTCATCCGTCTAAAATCGGTTTATACAGTGTTGACCAGAATTCCTCAGCCCGTTTAACTGTATATAGATACAGTATTCGGAAGCTGAAATGTACTACCTGATCCTCCCTCGCCGTAGGCTGGGCATTGCGATAGACAAGAAAGAATTGCAGAACGCTCAGCCGTTTCGTGGCGATATTCATATCTCGAAGCAGCACAACGTGACGCTTGGCCGTGACTCTGTTGAGGCCTGGATCTTCACCAGCAAGCCGAATGAGTACCGAACCAGCCCACGGTTGCTCGACGTGTCCATCACCGGTATGAGCACCCTAGGCATGAATCTTTCCGGCATCGAACAAGTGGGCGAGGCCTTTTATTTCCAATCATGGTGGTGCCGTCTTGAGTGACATCAAAGAGCGTGAGCTGAAAATCTGGCATGACTTGCTTGAACATGAAGCACGGCGTGAGTGCGCGATTGACCATTGGGCCGGCGAGTTGGCTGGGCACGCGAAGCTGATGCTGCGAATGGGTGTTATTGATCAGGAGGAATTCTGCGAACTGACCGAGCTAGCGGATGCGGCCTACAGCCATGTGAGTGAGCAGCTTGATACTCAGCAGTGGCTGCGGGATAAAGCGGCGAAGGGTGATGCCATATAAAGGAAGGGTGATCGTCGGCAGGACGCCGGGGGAGGGGACTCAAAAAGGGTCAGTGACTTTTCGAGTGACATAGTGAAATTCAGTTGAACACGGTTAGACATCGTTGCAGCGAGCGCCAAGCCGTAAAGCCTTACGTTACGCGGGCTGTAGACCAGTCCGCTTGCATGGGGTGCAAGGGGTCGAGTGTTCGAATCACTCCGTCCCGACCATTTATTTCAATGACTTAGCCTCCTTTTGGGGGCTTTGTTGTTTTTGCCATAGTGACTTTCCGAGTGACCCTGCTGTTTTTACTCACGCATGTTTCCTCTTGAGTATCGTCAGCGCTGGTGCCCGCGAGTCGGTTACTGATACCTTATTTGCTGCTGCGATGAGCTGATCCAATTCCGCTGCCGAGTAGTGGCTAGTGATGCTCCCGTTCTTGTGCCCGAGCAAAGCTTTGCGATCTTCCTCAGTCACGCCTGCTGCACGCAGCCTTCTGCCAAAGGTGTGCTTCAGGTCGTGGATGCGGATTCGAAGAAATCCATCATGTGCCTTGCGCAAGAACTTCTCGCCCCACTTGGTCGCCGCCCTGATTCGCGCTTTCTTCCAGGCTGAGTCATTCATGCGGTGCACCATTGTCTCGTTGCCATCCTTGTCAGGCCTGCCCAGCGGGAAGACATATAACGGATGCTGTCCGCGCTGCTTGTCGATAACCGACTTGGCAACATCGTTCAAAACCACCAATCGCTCATCCCCGTTTTTGACTCCAGCCTTTGCGCTTCTGCCGCCGAAGCTCGCCGGGATCAGAAACACGCTGGTGTTAAGTTCCGGCACGGCTATCTCCCAATCCCACCGCAGTTTGCACACCTCTTGCTCCCGGCATCCCGTATTCACCTTGAACAAGCACATCGTTTGTAGATGCGACGGCAGTTCTGCGAACAATATCGACTGCTCTTCCCATGAAAGCGGGTAGGGCTTCCTACTTGTCGACTTCTCGTCCCTCAGTGAAATCATTGGCACAACATCCAGCCAGGGGCGCCGCTCTTCGTCCCGCCACTTGCGAGCACACAGGTTCAAAACCCTGATCACTCGCTGCAGCGCGATATTCACCGTGCGGTTGGTAACCGGCTTGCCCACGGTCGGGTGCAACTTCGACCGGATGTAAGGGGCAAGGGCGTCGTCATCTATATGAGTAATCGGCATGTCCCCAATGAAGGGATCAAGCTGCTCCATATAAGTAGCAGAGACGCGGATGGAAGGCTGATCCTTCGCTTCGAGCAGGAAGCGGATCGACGCCTCCCGCCACGTTCGCACCTGCCGCACGCCGTAGACCTTCTGCTGGCGCAACTTCTCCAGCATGTGGATCAGGTACTGCTCGGCTTCCGCCCGGTCACAAGTGCCAGTACTTTCCTGAATTCGTTCTCCTCTGTATTTTTTGTCGATCTTCCAGATGCCGTTCGGCATTTTCTGGAGGCCGGTGATTGCTTTTTGGGCCATGTAGTTGCTCCTGATGCTTCGACATGGCGCTCGCTGCGAGGCCGATTGTTGTCCTGATTGATCGCCTTTTCAATCGCCATGGCATGAATGTAGGCATCAGCCCACTCGTCAATCTCATGCCGGTCGAATGCAATGCCCTGTTTGCCAATTGGGAATTCGCGGATATGTGGCCTGACCGTCTTGTCGAATTCGGCCCGGCACATCCCCAGATAGCCGCAGGCATCGCGCGCCCGGATAAACCGAGGCGTGATGCTGGACGGTTGAGCCGCTGTTGCGTTTGCCATGGCTTTCTCCGTCCGGGGTCTATGCGGGGTTGAGTTGTTGCGTGGCAAACCACTTGATCAGGTTGGCCTCATCGTCCGGATGATTTTTAAGCTGACTCCAGCTCAGACCGTTTATGATTCCTAGGATCTCGCAGGCATTCATCCCGCCGCGCTCGGCCAACCGCTGCAAAGACTGACTGTGATTGCGCAGCGCTTGCTTCTCAAATGGCTGCAGCAACCGCATCGGGATCGATTTGATTTGCTTCCCGTGCATGACGGGCATGTTTTCGATAGGCATAGGAATTTCCTCGCCCGCCATACACCGGCAGGCATTCAACGGTGATTGTCTTGTATGCGATGCATGTCCGCTGATTGGCGCGGGATGCATGGGATGGGATGGGTTATGCGGGTTTCATGGCGCTCTGCCGGTTGCGTGCGGCGATGACCAGGGCTTTTGAAGTCTTGGCCACGCCGCCTACGACGTCCTCTGGCAGGATTGCGGTATTGCAGTGCGGGCAGAGTGGTGCGGTCTTGGTGCTGCGCCATGCTTCGTCCATCACCTTTGCGGCCCGGCCGCGCACCTGGAATTGTTCAGCTTCCGCCAGTTCAGTCTGTCGACGTTTTATTTTGTCTGCCGCCGCGCTGAACATGCTGACCAAGCTCTCGAATGCATCGAAGGCCTCGACCTCGGTCTCGCAATCGCTGCACCAGATCCTTCGTTCGTTATGGTCGTAGACCAGTTTCTGGTGTCGGCAGGAAGAGCTCGGGCGACGGGTCAGGCCTCGGGCAACCCGCAGATCCTCAATCTGGACAACCTTCACGCCGTACAGATAATCCTGCGGCTCGATAGGTGCTTTGCTCATGCACATAGCTCCGCCTCGCCGCATACGCAGCAGGCAATAGGGATAGGGTTGGTTTAGCGGATTACAGCGGGGTGACTTATTCGTTGTAAGCGTTGGTGGCGCAGAAGCGGCCGGCGGGGATGATGAGGATGCAGCCCAGGGCGAGCCAGCCGGCAAAGATGATTCCGGCGATCTGATACCAGGTCATGATTGGTCACCGTTGAGACGTTTGATCTCGTCGAGGCAGGCGCCCCAGCCTTCAGACCTAGAGTCATCGTTATCAAGTAGTTCCGGCATCACGACCTTGCGCTGGCCTTGTGTTCGGACCTGCTCCGAACATTGCGGGGCGACCTCCGAACATAGTGGGGCGGGGTGGCGGTAGAGAACATGACGCCCTGGACTTAGCTGGCCCTCGACCAGATACAGGCAAGAGTCTTTCAGCTCAACAGTAACTGCTGGCTCATCCACCATTGCGCGGACATCCTCGGCAGGGGCGGCCCTGAGATTCCAAAGTCGCACCGCTTCACCATGCCCCGGCTGGTCTTCTTCGTCGCTCTGTTGCACGCCAACTGGTCCTCGACATAGGCAGGCTTCATGCTCGCCTACTCTGCCTTGGCAGATAACTACGGATGCATCGCTGTCTAGCTGCTCAACGAAAGCGTCCTGCTGATTGCAAAACGGGCACGGCAGCATTTGTGTATTGGTAGTCATGGCTTCACTTTCCCTGTAGCGCAGGCTGAACAGTCATATCCGCATGCGGTGTGACTACCACCCGTCGCGGCTGGCTCGGATTGGCGGGCGAGAAAGGCGTTTATTTTCTTGCGTGCTGCCCGCCGACCTTCGGTTGACCCCATTGAGCTACCAACATCTAGCACCAACTCCCGCGCCTTGGTCAGTTCGGCTTGCAGGGCGGCGCGCTCTGCTATGGACTTACTAGCAGCAACCCCAAGAGCCTCGACGAATCTAGAGTTTTCAAGTCGAAGTGCTGACACCTCAGCCTGTAGCCGGGTGACGTGGGCGCGGTCGACCAGTTCGATGTGCTCATCGTCGTCGGACCGAACAACATCTTGTTGAATCTGCTCGAGCGCACTCATAACCGGCTCGATGTCGATGTCGCCCAGTTCTTCAGAACTGAAGTATCCGCCGAGCGTTACCACGGCCAGCACTTCCACATCACCAGCAGCCGGCACAGGGGCGGCGGCGAGCATGGCTTTGTAGCCTGCATGACTGAACGACCACTCCTTGTTCGGTTCAGCTTCACGGGCGGCGTCTAAGTAAGCCCAGCCCATATCGAGAAACAAGGCCGGCTCAACCGGGACCAGCTTATATTCCTGACTCATAACCCCTCCTGATCATCTGCACGCTCACCGTCAGCCCGCATGGCGTCGATGGCGTATTGGTGGATTTCTCTGGCAATGCTTAGCGCTTCTTTGGGCGACAGATACACCTGAGGTAACCG
>Ga0247730_1001366_pt1 | contig 13665 bp, 17 predicted proteins | sample UWRJL073202C2_FD_180959 | JGI IMG/M metagenome (GOLD analysis project Ga0247730, IMG submission 180959) | Plant litter microbial communities from Arlington Agricultural Research Station in Wisconsin, United States - UWRJ-L073-202C-2 | ecosystem: Environmental > Terrestrial > Plant litter >...
TACGTCGTCTCGGCCAGCGAGTGCTATTCGAAGACCGTCTCGATGAATGAGCTCTTGTATCAGCGAAAATTTCGTTGTTGGGGGCACTTGCTATTCTGGTTGTGAATACTGAATTCTGTGGGCGTTGGCCAAAAAACGGACCTTCTTCAAGACAGAATCGAGCGCTGCAGAATATTTGAAAGACTTTAGGAGTCTGTCGTATTCCTTCAGACGCTTAACGCGTTTGCTTTCAACTCGGAACTCATTGATATCTCCCTCGGCCTTTGATTTTCCTTTCCCCTTTACAGTGCCTGCACCGAGGTTTGTTGCGCCGAGGAATGTCTCATAGGCTCCCGACCGAAGACTTGCTCCACCGAAAGGATCCTCAGCCGCTGCTGCTGAAGGCTTGGGCTGTCGACGCCGTACTGACAGAGTACCATCTGTCATCCCAGCAGCAATATGCGTGTCATCAGGCTGGATGGAAGTAAGCAAGGGAATGATGCTTTTTAAGAAAGAAGAACATACAGAAATGGCAAGGCAGAGGATCGGTGCAGGATATCTCATGGTATGCACAACCTTGTAGGTACTCACATCATACACTTTCACCATCTGGTCCAGCCCTCCCGTCAGAAGCCTACTAGAGTTGGAATTGAAAGCTAGCGAAGTGACTGTTTTTTGATGATTGGAGAGGGCGCGTGTACACCGACCACCAGCAACGATATCCCAGGTTCTTAAGATAGGTCCTGAAGATGAGACGGCCACCGTTCCCGAAGGAAACATGGCCACTTGTTCGACAGGCATAGCACCTGCGCCAGGGTTTCCCATCGTCAATTCGCAGTCCCCTGTTCGAAGATCGAAGAGCTTCACAGTAGCATCATAAGACCCTGTTAAGACGAGATTTGGATTACTGTTGGAGAATTGACCAGTTCGAACATAATCTGTATGTGAAGACAGGGTTGAGATGATGGCCTGCGAAGGAACGTCCCATATTTTAGTGGTTGTGTCGTCTGAGCATGTAAGGACTTGAGTGGGGGTTAATGTCGAGAATTTCGCGACGTGTACGGGCTGCTTATGCGAGTCTAAAGTGCGCAGGATGGCTCGTGAGTTCATATCAAACAACTAATGCACTTCAGCCAGGTTTTCACGCGATGAAATGTGCATTGACATACCTGTACTAGGCCTGTATCGTCGCCTGCCAGTACTAGCTTTCCATCTGCACGAATACTACCACTTCTAGCAACATCCTTAAATCTGGAGATTGTTTTCGTAACTTTTTGGGTTCTCGGAGCGTATATCTGCACCCTGGTGGCTGCAGTGACCGCGTAACGGTATGGCTTGGACGGAGAGAAATGGATGGATGTAACAGGCCCGTATTCTTTCATGAAAACAGGATGTTTGAACTGGCGCCAGTATCTGGACTCTCCTGTATGATTTGACTTGTGAGGACGCGCATGTTGTTTGACTACGACTGGCTGATAGTCCATTTGCCGTGGAAGGATAGAAGAAGGATCTACAATGTATTCTTTAGGGTTAGGAGTTCAAGCATGGGCTCAAAATTTAGCTTAGTCAGCGATCGATTTATCTCAGCGCTTTGCCCTCCTTCTCCCATAACACTTCTTTCTTCGTCTCTTTCACCTGTATCTCACGATGTTGTTGTACGAAGATGTCCTCTGTGGCGATGAGATGTTCTCAGACGCTTTCCCTGTGTAATTTTCAGCGCAAGATTCATGTACACTACTGCTAAAATAACCCCCACAGCAAGCTTGTTGATGATATCGTCTACGAGGTCGATGCGAAGATGATTGTTGTTGACGACGGAAATGTTGACATTGGTGCGTTTTCCGTATTATGCAATTTCAAACGGTTGACTGACCTCTGTCTCAAGGTGCCAACCCGTCCGCGGAAGAGGGCGGTGACGCGCTTGAGGATGGTGCTGTAACTGTCAACAACGTCGTGCACTCTTTCCGTCTCCAGAGCACATCTTTCGACAAGAAGACCTACCTTGGATACCTGAAGGTGAGGTTTGCGACCGCTATTAAAATCCCACTCACTCATTTGTGGAGATCAGGGCTACATGAAGGCGGTCAAGGCTAAGCTTGCTGAGACCAAGCCAGACCGTGTGGATGCTTTCGAGAAGGGTGCCCAGGTGTACGCCAAAAAGATCGTCGCAAACTTCAAGGACTTTGAATTTGTGAGTACGCCTCCCCAAAACAGAGGTGCTATCGCTTATACCAGGGCTACAGTTCACTGGCGAGAGCATGAACCCCGATGGAATGGTGGCTCTGCTTAACTACAGAGTGCGTATATAACTTTTATAGCTTCATCCTAGCGCTAATTTGTGCGGATTGTTTTCTAGGAGGATGGCGTTACTCGTAAGTCCTTTGTACAGGATCCTCCATGGCGAAGTACTGACGTATTTCATAGCATATTTCATTTTCTGGAAGGATGGGTTAAAGGAGCAGAAATTGTAGATAGATTTCCTGTCGAATTTTTTGTATTCATCGCACATATGGTTTTTTTTTGTATGGCATACTTTTGAAAAGCCTGGGGAGATGGATGGATCGGCAAATCGGCGCCGCAAACCGGACCTCAACATGTACACAGCCACGCTATCCGTTCTCATCATAATCTTGACTCGGATCCTTCATGGTCAAATCCGTCAGTATAGAAGAGGACAGTCTGCCTCCATTATCTGCTGGAAGGCGCAGAAAGGCAGACGATGAAGACCTCAATGGATCCTCCTCAAAGAAAGCTAGAACTAGAGTTAGGTGCGTGATTCGCTTTTATCCATTTAAAACATAGCTGAGCGCACTCTATAGTTTTTCTTGTGGTGAATGCCATCGGCGCAAGCAAAAGGTACGTGGCTATATGTCTTTTCAATTTACCACCTTTTACTGACATGACTTGCTCTCTAAAGTGCGACAGACAAGTCCCATGCTCGCACGTCAGTATTAGCACCCCAATATTCTCAGTTCATGTTGGCTGAGCCTCTTCATTACAACAGTGTGTGGCCCGGAAGGTACCCGAACTCTGCAAGGCATACACACCCGGAAAGGCAGAACAAGACGTGAACGCACGTCTCAGCCGCTTAGAACACATCATAGAACTTGCTCTCCCTCATCTCGCTGGTCCAAGCTCTCACGATGCTCAGCATCGTTTCACCCATCGCTTTGCCTCTCCCAGCCCTGATGACGATACACGCTCACAAGCCGACGAACAGGATACCAACGGCGGACTTCTTCAGAGTGGAAAATGGTACGGAAACAGCGCTTCAGGAAGCATAGCGCCTAGCACTGTCCTCGAGCAAGTACGCAGGTTTTATCTTCGGATTCTATCTGGACACGCATGACGGACCTGTTTTCTTGCAGTTGCAGAACGCTGTATTGCCTTCCAGCTCTAACCGAAGCCGTGCTGCTTCTGAACGACCTCATGGAGGTGATAAGGATGGACAGTCGAATAGTCCTGTCTCTGATCCTGCTGCCCATGTACTCGAACCCTCCGCCGCAGACAGGCTTAAAGCCCTAGTGCAAGAATGTGGAGTGAGCCCGCACAAGATTCCAGGTTAGTGACCAGGCAATTACGAGTTCTAGTACGGGGCTTAGATGAATCTACAGAGCTGCTGCAAGAGCTTCCTCCTCAAAGACACTCTGCTGTTTTAATCGACTTCTACTTCAAGTATATGTACGTGCTCCAGTATACCTGTCCAGCATGTATTTTGACTGACATATTGTCTTTGACAGTAACTGGACGCGCTACCCAATCTCAGAGCAAGAGTTTCGTTCTTCGTTTACTGAAATCTCGACACACGGTGCTGAAGGAATTAGCGCTACCAACCCAAACGACATCCGGTTCCTTCCCCTATTATTTGTTGTTCTCGCCATCGCTGCGAGACTTGCACCTGTCGATATCGCAGGAGATGCACGGACGAGACGTGTTACTTCTCTTCGTTATTACTGGTCTTGTAAGCGTTTACACCTCTTTTTGCTTCTGCGGGTGCTCATCGGCGAATTGCATGTAGCACGACGCTCGTTGCTAATAGCGGCTGCCATTCAACCTGACTCGATAGAGATGGTATTAACTCGCTTACTGGTATGTAACGCATTCTCAAACTCTGAAAGCTTGGCGCTCAGTTGAGTCCTCTTTAGAGCGCACGGTTTTTGACATTCGACCGTCGCATTACCGAATGCTGGAGTCAACTTGGTGCTGCAGTTCGCACTGCCCAGGCTCTGGGCATTCACAGAGATGGAGTCACTATGGTCGGTCTGCAATCTGGATGGTTACAACGACAATGCTGATGTTGTGTACAGGGACTGAGTGCATCCCAAACTGAGTATCGACGAAGAATCTGGTGAGTATCCTGCCTCCCAGCACTACACAACCACGGTTCCTAAGGGTTGCTTTACAGGTCTTACCTATATCATGCCGACCGATCCTATGCTTTGGTCCTGGGGAGACCAAACTCCATACAAGACGACTACACTTCAACAAAAGTTCCTATTAACATCGACGACGAAGTCTCGTCAGTTACTTCCGCCACACTTCCGCCACCCCTCCCTATAACCATGCCTACTGGCATGACCTTTGTCATTCTGCGACATCAAATCGCTATTATCATTGGACGTATCGTTCACCATTTCCAGAAAGTGACTCCCAGTCACTATTCGGAAGTCATTGCACTGGACGATGACCTCCTACGCTTCGCCAAATCACTACCACCTCACTTCGCCCTGGAACCGGACACTTCGCTTGACGACACCATGTCGTATATCCCTGCACATCGTTTCTTGCTCATCACAGAAATTCTGTTCGTCCGGATGAGTCTACATCGGCCGTATATTCTGCGACGGCTGAATACGGACCGATATGCACGATCGCGTGCTGCTTGCTTTGAGTCTGCTCTGAAAGACTTTCAAGTGAGGCAATCTTTCCGAGGGACATTGACGCAAGAGATTCGGGATTCTATGAACAATGCCTACCGACTCTTCCAAACTGCTCTTGTCAGTGGGATCTATCTAGTGTTGGAGCCTAATGGTGCAGATGCAGAGAGCATGCATTTGATATTGGACAGTTTCTTAAAAGAGCATGAAGGACTGCGGGAGATTGATGAGACGACGCGACGAGAGCTCGTCACTATCGAGTTCCTGAAGAAGAAGGCGAATGACAGGCGGAGCGAAGGCCAACAATCGAATGGAGACGAAGCCGACAGTGCTACCAGTGGTGCTGAAAGTCCGGCGCAGCTACTGTTAGGCTTGCAACAGTCTTCGTCCACCTCCAATCCATCTCCTCCTTTCATCCCAGGCGCTGCATCCCATTTCCCTTCCATATTCAGCCTGGATGGCAGTATACCTATGCCAGATATTGTGAATGCTGTCAGTGGTCCACCATCTTTGTCTGCCTCGCCCACATTCCAGCGGTTGCAAAGTGGCGTGGGCGATTTCGTTCCTTCGCCGACTACAACCGGAAGCCCCAACGGAGATGGTGAGCCTGACTCGACTGCTCAGTCTCTTCTGGACCATTGGTATAACACCATCAGCACTGCTCCTCTGGACTCTGCCACTTCGCTGACCAACACGACTACGTGGCCTGCGATCTCGAATAGCGAGATGAGCGGATGGACGGGAAGGAACACGCCGCTTATGGGAACCGATGCCAACTTTTTGAACCAGATTGAAGGTTCAGAATGGAGTTACTGGGAGACGTTGGTGAACCAGATCCAGCAACCTACGTGATTGCTTCAATAATGCACTCTTCGTAGATCTTTTTATCTTTGTATGTACTTCTTGATTTCTTCTTATGTTTATAATGAATCTGCGACTTGAGTGCAAAGATAAGAGTCCTCTGTTAGCTTAAGGAATTTCCAGGATGGCGATCCCTGCGGTAGCAGCACCCAGCAGGGGGAACATTGCTACTATACACAAGCGAATCTCACTCTTTACATTGTATTGCCAACCCAGAAGGATAGAGGAGACGAGCGCCAGAGGAGGCTTACAAAAGCTCAAGGATGGCAGTACCGGATGCGGCAGCTCCTACCAAAAGGAGGAACGCTACAACAGTACTCAGCTTTCTATTCGAAACCGACAGCAATGAAGCTTACCTCTGCCCAAGTTCAAATTGCCCCAATGTTTGATAAGCTTTTTCAAGTCGTTGGTTGACCTTTTATCTGAAGCACTGGTTTTGGCCATGATCGCGTTGTTGGTGTTCATCATGACCAAGAGCGTATAGGGGATGATGGAGACTGTGGAGATGGATGCTAGAGTGTACAACTGGCTTGCGGTTGTTCCAGCAGTGTTGTAAGCGCTGACGCCCAACAGGATGGAAGAGACGAGAGCAGTGGGAGGCATGAGTGCTTTCCCGTTTTCGTAGAAGACGGTGAAGGCCTGAATGTGGTTCTCTATGGATTGGTCTGGATGGGCTGTGCAAACGTGTGTGTCAGAATAGGTTCGACAAGAGAGGAGACAGGAGTGTACCGAGGAAGCCAGGGACTGTCATGAAAGTAGCGCAGAACAGTGAGCCTGCTGCCATAGCAGATCCAGAGAGACCAAGAAGTGCGGTGACTGGTGGAGGCATGAGTGTTAAGGACTTTTGAGACAACGACTAGCCTTCTTATAGAGTACTACAGGAAAAATTTATCCGTGCCGACGCCGATATATCTATCTCGTACGGCTTCTGTAGACATGGGGCAATTTGAGACCAACGATTTGGATCTCGACGCCTAGAGATTCTCCAGACTTTCAATGACTGCTGGAACTTGAAGTTGAACGCATATCTTGTTCTTGTCGCGGTCACGTGTACATTCTAGTTCGAAGTCTGGACATTGTCTGGTATTCTTTTCCCATTCTATCATGAAGAATGGGGGTACTGGAACATGGGACTGGTCCTAATGTCTAGGCTGCTGCCCTCTACCGCATAAACGGGGGCCTAGTTGCGAACGCGTACGTGCACGGAGTTGGCTTGTTTCTGCCGCTGAGTCAGAGCTGCTGAGGAGGGAGAATGCCGAGCCGGAAGCAGATCGTCCTGATCTCGGGTCTCGGCGAATTCATTCAAACGCGCTGATCGAGGAGAGCGTGTCGAGGAGTGTGTCGTCTGAGCAGAAGCGACTGCGAGAGGACTGCGTAGACTGCGTAAAACAGGATGGAGAGGGGAGAACAGCCTGGAAGCGCAGTGAAATGTACATTGTATAGCAGAACACAGGTCATCAGGGGGTTCTGGAATTACAATGATGCACAGTCAGCCTCAAACTCGATTTGCCGCGGTAGTCTAAGGGACCGCTTGGTCATGTCTGACGATGTGTATGTCTCAACTAAATAAATAAATAAAAAACCATTGGACTTCATTGCAGCAGCTACAGAGCAGTCGACACATCTGACAGGCCCAAAGTGAGCCAGGAAATAATAATGCAAAAATAGTGTGAAAAGAAGCGTGAAATTTGAAATTACTGATGTTTACCAATCCATGCTGATGCCTCGGAGTTGACGCCCAACAAATATCTGAACTGCCCTAATCCGGTTCAAGCCTTTTTTTACTCGGACCACTACTACAACGATGTCCCTGTCTCCTCCTGCTCCCGTACGACCACGAGCATCCTCCACCACTCTCAGACCTGCTCTCACGCTCCAGTCCCTCGGTCGCAGACGCTCCAATTCCAATTTGCAGCAACAGCAGCAACAAAACCAGGACCAGGACCAGTCGGCTCTCGAAGTGGACCAGACCACTCCTGTACCATTGACCGAGTCTCCCTTTGTCGACGACGAAAAGAGGTCTCCAGAGACGTATACTATCCAAGACTCCTCTGAACCGTCCAACATGATTGCTTTCGTCGCATCGCGGTTCCTACAGTGGTTGCATCTCCAGCCAAAGCACCACCACCACCATAACCCCTCGCACGACCTCGATGACCACCCTATCCTTCCCCTCTCTGCATCTGCTTCCAAGACCACCTTTGAGCTCAACTTCTCAGAGAAACAACGGTCCTCAGCAGCAGACCAGAAACAAAGCTGGAGGACACCTTCTGTTCGTACCATTATTGAACTCAAACACCGCTGATACCCTCTCTGACACCCTGAAACCCCCTTCAGGTACATGGTCCCATCTTGATCGTCATTACCCTCATCCCTCTCACCACCGGTCTCGTTCTCTTCTCCTTGAACACGTTGCCCATCTCCTTTTCATGGCCACGCACCCTCTCCGACTTGGCACAGCTAGGCAACGACCTCCAAGCCTACTCTCAAAGCGGTGATTGGCAAATGTGGCATGTCATCGCCGTCATGTCCATGACCGCCATCTGGAAACACGCTTGGTCGTTCCCAGGTTCCGTCATTTGGAATGTCTTAGCTGGAGCTTTGTTCTCCCCTGTATTCGCCACCCTACTCCTCACCTTCCTCACCATGCTCGGATCCGTATGCGCTACCTTGTTATCCAAACCCATGTCTCCCTTTTTCTCCAGTATGATGCCCAAAGCCCTCGACATGACCCGTTCCGCCCTCGAAGGGTCCTCCTCCCCCTCCTCTTCCTCGGGTCTCATCACACCCACCCTCTCCCGCACCCCGTCTGCATACGACAATATGGAATTCCCTGGCACACCATCCAAATCCTACTTCAAACCTGGTCCTCCTCCATTAGCAGCCACACCCAACAAAACCCCTGCATGGGTGCGCTTGAGCATTTTGCGGTTAATAGGAGTCGTACCATGGAGCGGTATCAATATTGCAAGTGGAGTTTGTGGTGTTCCCATTAAAGACTGCATGGCCGGCGCCCTCATCGGCAGTCTGCCTTGGACAGCGGTGACTTGTCAGGTATGTAACGTTACTTTCCCTAACAACGAACTTGGACTGACAATTCTCTTTTCTCAGATCGGGGATATTTTACAGACAGTCGCTTCCACCCCCTCGTTGTCGTCCGGAGAAACTTCCATTTCGTCCTTGTTACTCACCCCAGCCAACATTTCCAAACTCGTCGTCCTCTCCGTCTTGTCCCTCGCACCCATATTAGCACGGAATCGTTTACAGAGCATGCTAGGTTCACACGTTTCTTCTGAGCCTTCACATTTCCCAGCAGAGGAGGAGTCTTTACCCAGTCCCAGCACCGCGCCTTCTACCCCACGGGAAGAACGGAGATCCTCTTGGTTCTGGAACCGGGAACGCGCAGAACAGCGGGAACGGGAACGACGGAGGGAATCTAGAGAACGAGAACTAGCAGAACTTGTCAAGGAGAAGAGGGGACTGGACATGATGCTGCCATCATAGAGAGATGCCCATTTCGTATTTTCCTCATCTGCATTTTTAGAACTTTTTTTCCCGACCTACGATAATGATCTCTAATGACCACCACCACCGACATACCACACCCACAGTCACATCCTTCGCTCACTCTGCTTCACTTTTATCTATTTACCTACCTTTACCTACACTTCTTTTACCGTATTACGCTTGGAAACCGCAAATGTATTTTCTCTTTCTTGGGATACCTACCCCTCCATGCTTCTTTTGCGAGAATGAATTTATTCAAACAATGGATGGATATAGTACACTTAAAAGACAGCATTAGCTAAGAGCAGCAATACGATAAGGAGATGCGAGTGAGTAACAGAAAAGTGCATGCATATGGAACAAGAGCAGAAAAAACGCGTGAAATGGTCATAGCAAAATAGTTCATGATTTTAGATCCATCCAGCTGGAGGATCTCTGGACCGGTTCCTACTTCTAGACTCGGACCTTTCGTACTCGTTATTCACCCACGACTGAGGTGTAGGCGGAGCTCGCACAGTCCTTTGCACGAAGGGAATCGGCAAAGGCATGGGAGGTGGTGGTGCAAGACTGGTACTGGAAGTGTGCTTGGAATCTGCACCCCCACAATGATACTGCATGGGACTCTCAGAGTCCGGAACATTGTTCAAAGTCGATGCTTCTGAGAAGGGAGTGTTCGTTCTGCTTCTTGCATCTCCTTTGCTACTACCAGTGTCAAGTAACAGTGCAGGCGAGGAAGAGGAATGGGAAGAGTACACGCTGGCGCGAAGGGAAGCTACACCGCTAGAGTTGTTACCACCGGTGCTTCGACCGCGACGGTGATGCAAAGCACTAGTGTGCTGTCTGGGTCCTCCTAGTGTGTTTCGGATTTTGAGTTCTTCCACGATCAGATCGCGAAGAGACTGCAGTCCAAGGTAGGCAGCTTCGTCGCGGACTTCGAGTAGAGCATCGATAGAGATTCGATGAGCTCTTGGAGGTAGAGGATCAGATGCACCAGCTGCTGTGTACATTGATGAAGCAGGCAGAGGTGGGAGAGGAGAGCGCAGATAGTCAAGAATCAACGAATACCTGTGGATTGCATGAGCTTATTAGAGAATAGAATGAGAAGGGAAGAAAACATACGGTGAGCTTGGTCTGTCCAGAAAAAGGCTAATCTGCGAAGGGGTTGAAGGAGACAATTTCATGGACTTTGTGGGAGATAGAAGGCCTTGGGATGCTAGATGGTGCCGGTAAGCGTCAATGTAATCTTCTGATGGCTCTTCGGTAGAGTAAAAAGACGAGGTATCGGGGTCTTGAGCACGTATGGCTGACTGTGAGCATAGTGCTACAATGTACTCGCTGAGAAGGGATGGGCGGGATGTTAAGGTGGAATAGGTGGTTCTGTATGTTTGCGTCGACGTTTCCAGTGCGATGATCAGATTGGATGAATCAATGTATCCAGACGCACTGGCAGTGACAATCGCATTGAAATTGGGCTGCAGGGGAGTAGGAGGAACAGATTGAACCCGAATGGGTAATGGTGGAACTGGAGGAAAGTCATCTGCAGTAATAGGCATGGACCGCACTTTCAGAGATGGCCGTAGTGGGGGTGTGGATGTAGCGGCGCGTGCTAGACTACTCATGTTCATGGAAATGGGAGCGCTAGCAGGTATCTGTTCCGACAATTGAGAGTTTCTGTCTCCTTCTTCCTCGTCTTCGTCTTCTTCTTCCAAGTAATCTTCAGGACTGTCAAAGGCAGGAAGTGGTGGTAGTGGCGGACTGCTAGGTACAGCAGGGCTTCGACTTGGACTAGCAAGCCTCTCTTCATCTTCCTCGTGATCATTCTGCTGTATCCTTGGAAGACCCTCTTCGCGGCTATGCTCCAGTCGGACCCCAGAATCTTTGAGAGCTTCGTTCGGCGTACGCACGACTGTCGCTCCAGATCCTAATGGTCCACTTCTCTGCGACAATGGCTCATCAGACCTCATAAAGACCGGCCCAGAGATCTTGTCTGCGCTCATCGTGTGCTGGTGGCCATGCTTCGTGTCTTTCGTCTGCGAGATGCCTCTCTGAAGCAGACTATTGACGGTATTGGAAAACGTAGACCGATGGCCACGCATGAATTTGTCTTTGCTATCTGTAGGGGAAGGGAATGGCTTGGTGGTGGTGGGGATGGCTCCTGTAGACTTGCTTGTTGCCCAGGTGGGAGGGCCTGCATCCTTATTCAAGCTGATACTGCCAAACGGCGCGTGTTTGGGGCGTGGCGTGGTCATGGTCGCGGAAAAGTCGTGTCAAAGTGCGTGGCAGTGGCAGAGATGATAGTGGTAGATGGGAAGAAAAAGGGTATGCGCGAAACGAGTACAATGGCTGGGTATTATAATGGCCGGGTCATGGCATGGGCCATGGAAAGCTTTTGTGTAGTATCCTTTTCGGGAACAATACCAACCCAGTGACAAACAAGGCCAAACATCTTCCTCGAATATCCTTGTCTTCTAACGGAGAGTAGTTGTAGGAAAGGTTTATAAAATTCCCGTCCGAACGAAGACATACAACAAGTACACGAAGAATACAGTAACGCAGAAAATATGGGTCGTCAGAGTCCTAGCGAATCATTGCTTTCCAAGGTTTGTAAAGTTGGCAGGAGGCCTAGTCGGTATCATCAAGAGACATGGTTAAAGGAGAGAGAGAAGAGAAAGCGAAGGAAGGCGTAGAGGTGCTAGTAGTACAAAGGACAAAGATTTCTCTGTCCATCCATGATTAGTCGTTTCTGATATCCGTCTACTTCTTGTGGACAGCGTAAGGGTTGACACTGTAGACTTTGATCACAGGCGGGCTCTTCGTCAAGTCAGCAGTAACAATGACCTGTCGAGATTGTCAGACTAAGTTTCACGAAAGGGAGAGATGAGATTTCCACATACAGGCACTGTCATCAACTCTCGAATGTCTTGAATTTTATGGCCAGCACCACTCGACCTCAAACCCTCGAAGCTGGGTGGCAACTTGGCTAACGACAGACTCCGTTGCTTGGAAGTCTCTTCACTCTTTCCGAGCTCAGTTCTGCCCAAGACAATTTCGTCGTCGTCGTTATCATCCTCATCGAAGAGCGCCTTTTCGTCGTGGACTGATCGAGACGCAACTTCCATCTTCAAGGCATGTTGTTCGGCATTGCGCTTGACTTTCTTCAAGTGCTCATCGTCGCTGTTCTCAGCCAGCCAGGTGATCACATCTCGATCAGACCAGTAGATCTGAAGGGTGTGCGTGTGCTCGTCGTAGACGTGATTCTAAGGATGTTACGTCAGTGCACAATATCACGGAGCTGTGTGAAAGGCTTACGTCGATAGGCATTTGATCGACATGCACGCGCTTCTCGATACCAAACTCTGGAACAAGGACGTCGAACGCGGCGTCAAGGACACCAACGACCTTGGCCTGACGAATGACTGGTCCGTATCGTTGAGTCAAATCAGATAACAACACACAGAGGAAGAGATGAGCCGATTGTTCTTCAGCGAGAGTAGCAGAATCCCGTTTGCTATCACAGAAGCATTAGACGAATACTAAACTGGAACAAATAGAGTACTAACATGTTGCACTGCTGCGCGACCTTGGCAACGGCATCGCGATCCATAGTGAACTTGGCCTCAGCTGAAATACTTGCATCAGTACATGAGGAGGACAGCAAAGAAAGTTAATACCTCCTGCGCCTTGCAAGACAGCTTCCAGCTGACGATGAACTAGAATGTCGGCGTATCGACGGATAGGTGAAGTGAAGTGAGTGTAAAGAGGTACACTAAGAGCATAGTGCTGATATTTGGCAATGTCCAACATTCCAGCACAGAAGTACTTGGCGCGCTGCGTGGCCTTGAAGGAAAGCAATTCGAGAAGCCTCCGGGCAGCCGGATCGGTGACTGCCTCAAACGAGCGCATAAGAGCACCTGATGACGACGTGTCCATGGTGTAGCCAAGTCTCTCGGCCCTCTCAGTGAATGTAGCCTAGAAAAAAGTGAATACTGGAAGCAATTACTGGAGGCGCACAGACTGACCAAACGTCTTTCAAGAGGCGTGTCATGACGGCGAAGAAGGGCCTGCTCGGGTAGGTGGACCGCGACGTGCTGAGCAACAGAGATATTCGTGAGAAGCATAAACTGTAAATGGACTGTCAGCAATAGTCATTAAATAGGCTCGAAGATTCCTACCTCCTCAACAAGGCCATTCGCTTCGATGCGTTCTCGTTGCCAGCAATCGACAGGTAGTCCAGTCTCCTCATCGAGCTTGAATTCAAGGCTCAGAGATTCCAAGCTCAAAGTACCGCTGTCCTTACGGTGACGGTGAAGTTGGGAGGCGAGTTCCTGTAGGACCTTGATGTCATGCTCGATGTCAGAGGCGGAATGCTGGGGAGCGACAGCAACGCCAGCCAATGTTTTCCCGTCAAGAACATTCTGTGCTTCCTCGTAGGACAACTTGG
>Ga0247730_1001368_pt1 | contig 13643 bp, 14 predicted proteins | sample UWRJL073202C2_FD_180959 | JGI IMG/M metagenome (GOLD analysis project Ga0247730, IMG submission 180959) | Plant litter microbial communities from Arlington Agricultural Research Station in Wisconsin, United States - UWRJ-L073-202C-2 | ecosystem: Environmental > Terrestrial > Plant litter >...
CATCACCGGTGCCGCGACGCTCATCTCGGTTCCGATCGGTCTGCTCACCGCCATCTACCTCGTCGAGTACGGCCGCGGCCGCCTGGCCCGCGCCATCACGTTCTTCGTCGACGTGATGACCGGCATCCCCTCGATCGTCGCCGGTCTCTTCGCCTTCGCGTTCTTCTCGCTCATCTTCAACGACCCGGGTATCCGCTTCGGACTCGGCGGCTCGGTCGCGCTGTCGCTGCTGATGATCCCCGTGGTGGTGCGCTCGAGCGAGGAAATGCTCAAGCTGGTGCCGAACGAGCTGCGCGAAGCCTCGTACGCGCTGGGCGTTCCCAAGTGGCTCACGATCGTCAAGATCGTCATCCCCACGTCGATCGCCGGCATCACGACCGGTGTCACTCTCGCCATCTCGCGCGTCATCGGCGAGACCGCCCCGCTGCTCATCATCTCCGGCTTCACCGCGAGCATGAACTACAACCTGTTCGACGAGAAGATGATGTCGCTGCCCGTGTTTGTGTACACCCAGTACGCCAACCCCGGCAGCGACGTTCAGCCCTACCTCGACCGTGCATGGGCCGGCGCGCTCACCCTCATCGTGATCGTTATGGTGCTCAACCTCGTCGCCCGTCTCATCGCCCGCATCTTCTCCCCCAAGCTCGGCCGCTAGCCTCGGCTGGCAGATCAAAGGAAACCTGTGTCTAAGCGCATTGAAGTCAACGACCTCAACGTCTACTACAGCAAGTTCAAAGCTGTCGAAGATGTGACGTTGACGATCGAACCCCGCACCGTCACCGCCTTCATCGGCCCCAGCGGCTGCGGAAAGTCCACCTTCCTGCGCACGCTCAACCGCATGCACGAGGTCATCCCCGGCGCCCGCGTCGAGGGCGAGGTTCGCATCGACGGCAACAACCTGTACGCGGCCGGGGTCGACCCCGTGCTCGTGCGCCGTCAGGTCGGCATGGTCTTCCAGCGCCCCAACCCGTTCCCCACGATGTCGATCCGCGACAACGTGCTCGCCGGCGTCAAGCTCAACAACCGTCGTATGACGAAGAGCGAGGGCGACGACTTGGTTGAAAAGAGCCTGCAGGGCGCCAACCTCTGGAAAGAGGTGAAGGACCGCCTGGCACTGCCCGGCTCCGGTCTCTCGGGTGGACAGCAGCAGCGCCTGTGCATCGCCCGCGCGATCGCGGTCTCCCCCGAGGTCATCCTGATGGACGAGCCCTGCTCGGCCCTCGACCCGATCTCCACGCTCGCGATCGAAGACCTCATCGAAGAGTTGAAGCTCGACTACACGATCGTGATCGTGACCCACAACATGCAGCAGGCCTCGCGCGTCAGCGACAAGACGGCGTTCTTCAACATCGCCGGCACCGGCGCCCCCGGCAAGCTCATCGAGTACGACGACACCGCGACCATGTTCTCCAAGCCGAGCGTTCAGGCAACCGAGGACTACGTGTCCGGCAAATTCGGATAACCCTCACCAACAAGAAACGCCTCGCGGTCAGGTCGCGGGGCGTTTTTTCGTGGGCGGCTGTGGCATAACTCAGGCAGGATCTCGCGGCCCGGTGCGATGCCCGCGGGTTCGCGCGGCGGGAGCCGCGGCATCCGCGATTCTGCCTGAGTTACGAAAGGGCCGCGTTCATGATTCCGGATGAACCGGGGCGCGACCATCCGCAACGGGCGCAATCCCGGCGAACGTCCCACGCCCGCACGCGGTCCGTCCGGAATCACGAACACGGCCCCGCCCGATAGAGTCACGAACATGCAGATCGAGGTGAGCGTCGGCGGCTGGGAGCACGAGTGTTGCGGTGCGGCAATCTCGCGCACGGATATCGTCACTTGGCAGGTTTTTCGCCACCGCGGCGAGCTCATCGAGACGCACCACGGTTTGGAATTGGCCACCGTAACAATCTCTGGATTCGTCGTGGACGTCCGTGCTCGCTTCAACGACAATGAGGTCATTGAGATCGACCGGCTACCCAGCGCAGCCGCGCTCAGCGGCAACGACGAGCATGATGACGGCGTGCTGGTGACGGCCTGGACCGAAATCGCGCTGGAACGCCGGACCGAGGAGTTTCTCGTTCGCCTCGAAGTCGCCGACGATACAGTGCTGCCCCTATCTGACGTCCGACATATCCACCTTTAACGCACGAACGCCCCGCCTGAGCGGGGCGTTCGTCGGTTATTGGGTTACGCGCTGGCGATGGCCACGATCGGGGTCGTCGTGGGGGCCTTCGATCCGCCGGCCGGTTCGACCGTCACGCCGACCGTGTCGCCGGCCTGCATGTCGCCGTCGAGCACACGCCAGGTGGCCCCGGACGAGTCGACGCCGAACGTTCCGGCGGGGCGGGCGACGCTCGAGGCGTCGATGTACCAGAGTTCGTAGACCTTGTCGTCGGGAAGCTTCGCGAGTCCGTCGACGATCATCGCCGAGCTCTGCAGCTCGTTCGACCACACCAGCGTCGCCGTGCCGCCGCCGGCGACCTCGGAGACCGCCTGCTGCATGTCGCCCGCCGCGTTGATCGCAGCGAGCTGGTCGGCAGCCTGGTTCTGCTCTTGGTTGTCGCCGATGGTGTTGACGAGCACGCCGCCGCCGACGACGATCGCGATGGCCGCAGCAGCGGCCACGAGCGCCATGACCGGCTTGGTGAACCAGCGCGACTGCGCCTTCTGCCCGGCGGGCGTGAGAACGGGTTCGGGCGCCTCGACCGGCTCGGCGACCGATGTGACCGAAGGCGTCTCGACGGCGACAAGACGCGGAGCGGCCGGCAGCTGCGGGGTCGATGCGATGAGGCTCATGATGTTGGCCTTGAGCGCTGCGGGCGGCTCGACCGGTGCGATCGCGCGGCCGAGCAGTACGGCGGTGTCAGCCAATTCGGTTACCTCGTGGCGCAGAGATTCGGATTCGCCGAGGTGGGCCTCGAAGGCCGCTCGTTCTTCGGCGGAAAGAGCATTGAGGGCGTAGGCGCCCGAGAGTGTAGCGATGTCGTCGCTTGGCTTGCGCTTGTCGTCGGTCATGACGCCACCCCCAGTTCGTCGCGGAGGCGGATCATGCCGTCGCGGAGCCGTGTCTTCACCGTTCCGATGGGAACGCTGAGCAGGCTCGCGACCTCGCTGTGGCTGTACCCGCCGTAGTACGCCAGGGAGACGGCTTGTCGTTGCAATTCGGTCAGTCGGAGCATCGCCTTTTCCACCCTTTCGTGTTCGACGCGAGTTTGTACAGTTTCAGAGACATTGTCGTATTGGGCATCGTAATCGCGGATGCCGATCTTGGTGTCCCGGTCACGCGACGCTTGCGAGGCGCGCACCCGGTCTACGGCGCGACGGTGGGCCATTGTCATGATCCAGGTCGAAGCGCCGCCCTTGGTGGAGTCGTAGCGCGTTGCCGTCTGCCAGATCTCGAGGAAAATCTCCTGGGTCACTTCCTCCGACTGTGCGTGGTCGCGCAACAACCGTCGGACGAGCCCGAGCACCCTCGGGGCGATCTGGTCGTACAACGCTGCGAAAGCTGCCTGATCCCCCTGGGCGACGCGCGCCAGAAGCTGGTCTTGCGTCAGAGGTTCGCCAGACTCGAAGTCGTGCTGGTTATCGGTCTCGCTGGTCACGAGCTTAAGCATGTCAGTAGTTCGGCGCCGACTGCCGATCGGATTGGCGCGAGTCTGTACACGGGATAGATGCTTTCGCCTGCGTAGATGCCTCGGAACGCTGATCGAACCCAGCGGGAGGGGTGAGCGCCGGGCCGCAGAACGCCTCTCGGCGCAAGGCCGCTCGAAGCGGCTATTAGTGGAGCCCGGGGTTACCGCGGCCCGGCGGTTTCTATTTTAGCCGCATTGAAGCTGGATGCGACCTCAGTCCAAACTTCCCGCACGATCCAGTCGGGCGCACGTCGACAGCTCGTCGCCCGTGAGCGTGAGCCGCAGCGCGCGGGTGGTGAGTTCGGTCGCCCGCTCGGGCGTCACCAGGTCGACGTCATTCGCGACGCTGACGCATCCCGCGGCGGTGATGCGGCAGAACGCCGCGGCCCGGTCGAGCGCCGTCGCGAAGTCGCCGCGGAACAACCCGCGCAGGATCTCGTCGGCGAGCTCGGTGATCTCATCGGGACCGGTGGGCATGGGAGCCCCCGCGACGAGGGCGTCGATAGTGCCGAGAACCTCGGTGCCGCGTTGGAACAGATAGGCCGTGCCATCCGAATCTTGGCGGATCAGCAATCTCAGTAGGTAAATGCGCCAGAGCGCACCCGGCAGGCTCTTCGCGCTCGACCGGGCCCACAGCTCGGAGAGCGCGTCGACGCCGTGTTCGTCGGTGTAGGCGACGAGTCGTTCGACGACGGCCGGGTCGTTGGACGACCTGGCGCGGGCCACGAGGGCGTGCGCGGTGTCGTGCGCGATACGCAGAATCTGGGCGGGATCTTCGCCGCCCTCGAACGTATCGAACTTATCGCCGGAGTACTGAGTGGGCTTATGGAACTCATCGGTCACCACTACACGCTACGCTTAATACCAAGGGCCTCTAGCTCAGTTGGTAGAGCATCGGACTTTTAATCCGTGGGTCGTCGGTTCGAGCCCGACGGGGCCCACCCTTGAGGGGCCCGCGCTGGTGCGCGGGCCCCTTTTTTGTGCCGTGGGTCAGTCGACGAGATACTGCTGCAGAAAACGCTCGACGCGGGCTTCGGCGATCTGATTGGCGAATCCGCCGTAGACCGCATCGAATCCGTGCTCGGTCGCGGGCAACAGCAACAGCTGGTTCGTCACGCCCGCTTCGTCGAGCCGGGCCGCGAGGTCGACGCTGAGCGACGACTGCACCCCGGTGTCGCGCGTGCCCTGGATGATCAGGGTGGGCGGAGCGTCCTCGGTCACGTACGTCTCGGGGCTGAGCAGGCTGTAGCGGTCGGGGTTCTCGGCGGGCGTCGTGCCGAGGTACTGCTCGAGCGAGTCGGCGACCGCCGCGCTGGGCGTGCCGGTGTAGAGCTCGGCGAGGTCGGGCGGACCATAGAAGTCGACGACCGCGCGCACGGAACTGTCTGCGGTGCCGCAACTGGACGACACGGCGTCGGAACCAGCCGAGTAGGCCGCCATCATGGCGAGGTTGCCGCCGGCCGATCCGCCGCTGATCGCGATGCGGGAGTCGTCGATGCCGTACGTGTCGGCATTGGCGTGCACCCAGCCCACGGCGCACTTCACGTCGCCCGCCGCTTTCTGCCAGCTCGGATCCGTGGGCGTCGAGAGCCGGTAGTCCATCGAGAACACGGTGATGCCCAGGCTCGTGAGGTGTTGGAAGTACGGCGCCCACTGCTCCCGGGTACCCGACGAGAAGCCGCCGCCGTAGACGTAGATCATCGCCGCGTTCGAGGCCTGTTGCTGGTTGTCGGGGCGCCAGACGTCCATCTTCAGATCTTCGCCGTCGACACTCGCGTAGGTCGTGGTGAGAGTGGGGCTGTCGATTCCGCCCTGCAGACCCTGGAACAGTCGGGCGACGGAGAGTTCGACGTCGTTGTCGGAGGCCGCGGTGGCGAGTTGCGCGGTGGGAACGATAACGGCGACCAGCACGGCCGCGGTGAGCGCGGCGGCGATCGTGGCGACGATGCGTCGACGACGGCGCAGTGCGAGCACCAGAATCAGGATGCCGGCGAGCGCGAAGACGAGCAGAAACGGGTTGTACGAGTAGGCGAACACCGACACGGCGAATAGCCCGGCGTTCGGCATCGTCGGCAGAATCATGCAGACGAGAATGAATGCGGTAACGAGGGCGAAGAGAACGAAGGCGATGGTGAGCGGCCAGCGTCGCCTGCCCGCTGCGGTGGGTTGGTGGTTTTCGGATGTCATGGCTCCACCATAAACATTTATGACAGTAGCTGCCAAATTGCGTATGATTGACAGATTCCGTTAGATCGAAAGAGGCGACCGTGAGCACCCAAGACGAACCGACCACTCCCGGACTTCGTGGCCGACGACGCATGGCGACCGAGCTCGACATCGAAGGCGCCGCGCTGACCGCTCTCGGCGAGCGTCCGTTCGACGGTCTCACCATGGACGAGATCGCCGCGGCCGCCGGGGTCTCCACGCGCACGGCTTTTCGTTATTTCCCGGCGAAAGTGGACACCGTGCTGCACACGGCACGCCAGATCGCGGCGACGCTGAGCGTGGCTTTGGCCGTGTCCGCGGAGAGCGCGTCGCTGCGCGCGACGGAGGACGCGATCGCGGCCGCGCTGGGCGTCGTCGTCGAGTCGGACGAGGCCGCGGTCACCCGGCTGCGGCGGTTGCGCACCCTGATGATCAACGACGCGCGACTGCGGGCCGAGGTGGCGAAGGCCGAGGGTTATCTCGCCGGACTCGACGATGCGAGGGCCGCGCGGCCCGACCTCGAACGACGGCTCCTGCTGGAGATCGCGGCGGCGACCCTGCGCGCGGCGTTCGACAGCTGGGCGGCCGACGAACACGAAGCAGATACCCCGGGAGCCGGACAGCGTCTGCTCGAGCACTATCGGCGGGCACGCGACATCCGCGAATCTTTCGACCGGCACTAGACATCGCCGGAAGGAACCGGCCTCGCCCGGCGTTACACGCAGCATGACCACTCCCCTGCGAACCGCGACCGTCGTCGTGATCGGCGCGGGGCAGGCCGGGCTCTCGGCGGCGTACCACCTGCAGCGTCGAGGATTCGCGAGCGCGATCGACGAGCCGGGGGCCTCACGCACCTTCGTTGTGCTCGACGCGGGCGATGGGCCCGGGGGCGCCTGGCGTCACCGCTGGGAGTCGCTGCGCATGGAGACCGTCAACGGCATCTTCGACCTGCCCGGGTTTGCGCAGCCGCCGATCGACCCGCGTGAGCCGAGTCGCGACGCGGTGCCGCGGTACTTCGCCGGATTCGAGCGGGAGCACGGGTTTCCGATTGTGCGTCCGGTGCGAGTGAGCGCTGTCGACGAGGCTCCGGATGGGCGGCTGGACGTCAGCACGGACGACGGCGTCTGGCGCGCGACGGCCGTCATCAATGCGACGGGCACCTGGACGAATCCGACGCTCCCTCTATATAGCGGTGCGGAGACGTTCGAAGGCATCCAGTTGCACACGAGCGAGTACGTGCGCGGCGATGCGTTCGCCGGGCTGCGCGTCGCGGTGGTCGGCGGCGGGATCTCGGCGGTGCAGCAGCTGGAAGAGATCTCGCGCACGGCGACGACCTTCTGGTACACACGGCGCGAGCCGTACTTTCTCGGCCAGGACTTCACCCCGGAGGTCGGGGCGCGAACGGTGGAGAAGGTGATCGCCGACGTCGAGGCCGGGCGTCCGACGGGAAGCGTCGTCTCGTACACCGGGCTCGCGTGGACGCCCTACGCTCTCGCGGCGAAACAGCGCGGCGCCCTCGAGCGACGGCCGATGTTCACCCGCATCGAACCGCACGGTGTGCGCGAGGCCGACGGCTCGTTTACACCCGTCGACGTGATTCTCTGGGCGACCGGCTTCAAGCCCGCGCTGTCGCATCTGGACCCGCTGCACCTGCGCAACGAACTCGGCGGCATCACGATGCGCGGCACGCAGGTGGCGGATGATCCGCGCCTGCACCTGATCGGCTTCGGGCCCTCGCAGTCGACGGTCGGCGCGAACCGGGCGGGTCGGGCGGCGGTCGCGGCCATCGCGCGGATGGTGGACGAAGCGGCCGCCTAAGCGTCGGTCAGTCGAACACGACGCCCTTCTGCAGGATGAAGCAGCCCCACGGCTGAGGTTCGAGAGTGTGGATGACGACCGACACGTTGCGTACCCGCTCGTAGAAGTCGAGGCGTTTGATGATGCCGTACTCGAGCGGGGCGGAGTGCTCGCGGTTCGCGACATCCAGAACCGCTTTTTGATTCTCGGTGACTATCGACGCGTCGTCGTCGACCTCCATTCGCTCGAGCGGTCGCTCGACGAAGCTGTCGAGCGGGAAGACGGTGAGGATCGCCGAGAGCGCACGCACGACGCCGACGTCGCCGAGGCGGATGACCGGACGTCCGGACGAGGCGGCCGGAAAGTTGCGGTCGACGAGCGCGAGCTGGTCGGCGTGGCCCATGGTGTCGAGCACCTGCAGCAGTTCGCCGCTGAGCAGCGGGTCGATTCCCTTGAGCATGACTGGTCCTTTGTTAGAAAGAGGGGACGGAGCGCGAGCCCCGTCCCCTCTCGATACGCGGTTGCTACTCGGAGAGACCGAACAGCGTGTACTTGTCGGCGTTCGCGGCGTTGATCACGACGCAGTCGATCGACTGCTTCTCGTCTTCGCCGGTCTTGCCCGTGCGCACGAACGAGTCCGCCTGCTGAACGGCGAGCTGCGAGATGAGCACGGCGGGCTGGAGACCTGTCGCGAGCAGCGTGCCCGCCTTGATGGCGTCGACGGCGTCGGGGCTGCCGTCGAATCCGGCGATGGTGACCTTGCCGGTCAGACCGGCGGCTTCCACGGCGGCGACGGCACCGAGCGCCATCGTGTCGTTGCCCGCGATGATGCCCTGGATGTCGGAGTCACGCTGCAGCAGGGTCTCGATCTTCGAGAACGCCTCGTCCTGGTCCCAGTTGGCGGTCTCCTGTGCGACCTGAACGAGGTCGGGGTACTGGGAGATGACGCTCGCGTAGGCCTCGGAACGCACGCCCGCGTTGGTGTCCGACTCCTTGCCGGTGAGCTCGATGTACTTGCCGGCGGGGAGCGCGGCGACGAACTCCTCGGCGACCGCGGCCGCACCCTGCGCGTTGTTCGCGACGATCTGCGCCGAGGCGACACCCGACTTGTTGATCTCACGGTCGATCAGGAACACGGGGATGCCCGCGTCGACGGCCTTCTGGATCGGGCCGACCGACGCGTCGGCACCGGCGTTGTCGAGCACGATCGCCACAGCGTCCTGGCTGATCGCCGCGTCGATGAGCTCGCTCTGCTTGTTCGGGTCGTCGTCGTGCGACGCGACCGACGTCTCGTAACCGAGCTTCTCTGCCTCGGCCTTGGCGGCGTCCGCCTCGGCCTTGAAGAACGGGTTGGACTGCGCGGGCGTGATGATGGCGATGAGGCCGCCGGCCTCGCCGGAGCCTCCGGCGTCGCCGCCGTCGGAACCGGAATCGGAGCCGCTCGCACAGCCTGCGAGGGCGAGCACGGCGATCGTTGCGGCTGTGAATACTGTGGAGATTCTGCGTCGTTGCATGGTTTCGTTACCTTTCTCTGGGTATCTCTTGGTGCCTGCCGGCGTCTTCGCCGACGGGTGGGTTCCGGATCACTTCGCGGATACCGCGGTGGTCTCGGAGTTCTCGGGGGTCTGCTGCCCTTTGCTCGCGGCCGCGAGGGCCGCGTTCTTGGAGCGCTTGAACCGCTGCTGGGCCTGGTCGAGCACGACGGCGAGCACGATGACCGCGCCCTTGATCGTGATCTGCCAGAACGTGGAGACGCCGACGATGACGAGGCCGTCGCTGAGGAAGCCGATGACGAACGCGCCGAGGAGCACGCCGCGGATGTTGCCGCGTCCGCCGGTGAGCGCCGCGCCGCCGATGACCACGGCCGCGATGGCGTTGAGCTCGAAACTCTCACCGGTCTGCGGCGCCGCGGCGGTCAGCTCGGACGAGATGATGAGGCCCGCGACCGCGGCGCAGAAGCCGCTGATCATGTAGACCCGCAGCTTCACCTTGCGCACCGGAACACCGGCGAGTTCGGCGGCGCGCTCGTTGCCGCCGGTCGCGTAGACCCAGCGGCCGAAGGGCGTGGCGCGCAGCACGATCAGGGCGATAATCGCGAACACGACCATGATCCAGATCGCCATCGGGATGCCGAGCAGGCGTCCGCCGCCGATGAGGCCGAAACCGGTGTTGCCGTTCTCGGGGGTGCCCGCGAGCCGCGGGTAGGTCGAACCGTTGGATATCAGCAGCGCCGCGCCTCGTGCGACGTACAACATTCCCAACGTCGCGATGAACGGGGCGACGTTGAACCGGGTGACGAGCACGCCGTTGATGTACCCGACGAGCGTTCCGACCAGCAGCGAGCAGATCACCACGACCCACACGGCCGGGTAGAGCACCACATTCAGAGAGTCGATCTGCAGGCCCTGCAGCAGCACGCCGGCGACGACGCCGGAGAGGCCGACCGTCGAGCCGATCGAGAGGTCGATGCCGCCCTTGAGGATGACGAACAGCATTCCGATCGCCAGGATCGCGTTCATCGCCACGTGCTTGGTCATCGTGATCAGGTTGCCGGCGGTGAGGAACGAGTCCGACAGCAGCGCGAAGATGATGATCAGCACGATGAGGGCGATGAACGCGCGCCCCTCGAGCAGGATCGAACCGATATCGATGTTCGATTTGTTGAATCTCGGCGCCTTCGCCGAGCCGTGTGCAGCGCTCATCGCGCGTCTCCATTTCCTGCGTCGACGGCTTCGTCGACGGTTTCACCGCTGGCGACCATGACTTCTTCTCGAGTGGTTGTTCGGGGGTCGAATTGGGCGACGATGCGCCCCTTGGACAGCACGACGATGCGGGTCGACGCGCTGAGCGCCTCTCCGACCTCGCTCGTCGCGTAGAGCACGGCGAGTCCCTTGCGCGACTCTCTCGCCATCAGGGCGAAGATCTCGGCCTTGGCGCCGACGTCGATTCCGCGCGTCGGTTCGTCGAGCAGCAGCACGCGCGGGTTGGTGAGCAGCGCCTTGCCGATGACGACCTTCTGCTGGTTTCCGCCGCTGAGCGACGTGATGGATGCCGCGGAGCTCGATGTTTTGACCCGCACGTCGCCGATTTCGCGGTCGATCGCGTCCTTCTCCTGCTTGCGCGAGAGGAAGATGTTCTTCGCGTAGCTCAGCAGGCTCGCGAGCGTGAGGTTCTCGCCGACCGACATGGTCTGCACGAGCCCGTCGCGCTGGCGGTCTTCGGGCACGAGGGTGAGGCCGAGTTCTACCCGCTCGGCGATCGAGCGGTTGCCCAGCGGCGAGCCCTCGAGTTCCGCGGTGCCGGCGAGCAGGCCGCTGCGCCCGGCGAGCGCCTCGAGCAGTTCGGTGCGGCCGGCGCCCATCAGCCCGTAGAGGCACACCATTTCGCCGCGGCGCACCTCGAGCGACAGGCCGTCGACGGCCAGGCGCGCGGGGTTGCTCGGGTCGGCGACCTTGATGTCGGTCAGTCGCAGGGCGACGTCGCCGAATTCGTCGAGCAGGTCGGGTGCCAGGTCGTCGGCGTTTCGGCCCACCATGTTGGAGATGATCCAGGCGAGGTCGATGTCGGATGCCGCGGCTTTCGCCACGAGCGCGCCGTCACGGAATACGACGGCCTGGTCCGCGATCTCGAGCGCCTCTTCGAGGTGGTGCGAGATATAGACGATGGCGACACCGGCCGCGGTGAGTTCCCTCACGACACGGAACAGCACCTCGACCTCGCTGCCGGAGAGTGCGGAGGTCGGCTCGTCCATGATGAGCACACGCGCGTCGCCGGCGAGCGCCCGGGCGATCTCGACCACCTGCTGCTGGCCGACCCGAAGGTCGCCCACGAGCGTCTTCGGGTCGAGGTTCTCTTCGAGGTGGCGCAGCAGGTCGGCGGTGCGCGAGCTCTCGGCCTTGTAGTCGACGAACGCGCCGCGCGACCGCACTTCGCGCCCCATAAAGATGTTGTCGCGGATGTTGAGGTTGGGCGCGAGGCTCAGCTCCTGGTGGATGATCGCGATGCCGCGCTCCACGGCTTCGACGGTCGAGCGCAGCTCCACCGGCTCCCCGTCGAGCTCGAGCACACCCGACGACGGGCTCTCGACGCCGCTGAGGATCTTCATCAGCGTCGACTTGCCGGCGCCGTTCTCGCCGAAGAGCACGGTCACGGTTCCGCGACGGATCTCGAAGTCGACGCCCTTGAGCGCTCGGGTCGGGCCGTAGTTCTTCGTGATGCCGACGGCGCGCATCACGACGTCGGTGTTGGTGGCCGCGACGGGTTCGACGGTGGTCGTCACGGTGCCACCTCGATCGAGATCGGCACGACCGACACGAGCGACGGGTTGACGCGCAGGAAGGCGCCGGTCACGGTGATGGTCTTGCCGGCGGCGGCCGCGGCGTCGAAGTTCGCGAGCACCTCGGTCTTGACCCGGTTGTTCAGTTCGCCAGCGGCGTTCTGGTACTCGAGCTGGTTCTCGAAGTCGTTGAAGTCGACGGTTCCGGTCACGTCACGCAGCGCGGTTCCGCTCACGGCCGGGCCGACCTGAACCTGTACGGTCGTGCCCTCGGGCACACCCGCGACGGTCACCGGCAGTACGGGAGCCTTGAGGTCTCCGGCGACGCCAGTGAACGTGACCGGGAACGCGTAGGCGCTGCTCGCACCCGACGTGTTGCCGAAGTCGGCCTCGTCGGCGCCGCCCGCGAGGTCGGTGAGCAGGGTGGCGAGGTCGACCGCGTTGTCTTCGATGTCCGGCACGATCACCGAGTCGAAGTTCTCGTCGACGAACGCGACCGGGTCGAACTGCTGGGCGGCGTTCTCGGCCGCGACGTCGTCGAGGCTGACCACCTTCACGTTGAACGCCGCGATCACGATGACGATGACCGCGATGACGGCACCGACCATCCACGGGCGTATCGCCGATCGGTGGTGCGCTGAGCGGGGCTGTGTTGTGCTCATCGGTGGGTTCTGCTCCTTTGCAGTGGTACTCGGGGTGCCGCGGTCAGCGGGTGATTTTGTCGAGGTGCAGCATCGCGGCGAGGTTCTTGTCGAGTTCCTCGTCGGTGAAGATCTTCTTCCAGTCCTCCTTGACGATCGACTTGCGGCCGTAGTCCATGGCGATGAGGCACGCCTCACTGAACGGGTTGTCTCCGCGAAGGCCGTTGGCGAGAGCGATCTGGGTGTGGCCGTAGAGAATGGATGTCGCGGCCGCACGCGGCACGCCCATGGTGTTGACCGCCTCTTCGAGCGCCTCGTTGAGCAGGGCGCCGATCATGCAGGCGATCGTCTCGACCAGGGTGGGCTCGAGCTGGGCGAGCTGCTTGACGGTGACGAAGTGCACGTCGACCACGGGAGCGTAGATTGCGCGAACGACGGCTTCGACCCGTGCTGCGTCGGCCGGGTCATCCGATTCGACGGCGGCGATTGCGTCTTGCGGGGCGGCGATTCCACCGAAGGTGTCTGCCCACTCCTCGGGCGTCTGGCGCTGCAGGAAGAGCGACGGGTGGCTGGGGTGCGCCACGGCCTGGATCACGTCGTCGCTCGAGGTGAGCAACCCGGCGTAGGCGGCGGCGGGGTCGAGCGTCAGCAGGATCGAGCCCTTCTTCATCAGCGGCACGACCTCGCCCGACACGGCGCCGAGGGCGAGGTCGGGAACGGCGAGCACAACGACGTCGGCGGTGGCCACGGCCTCGGCCGTCGGGGTGAGCGTGCGCCCCGCGGCGGTCGTGCGCTCCTGCCCGGCGGGCGAGTTCTCGCTGTAGAAGACGGTGTGGTCGGTCTTCACGAGGTTGTTGGACACACGCATGCCCATCTTGCCGCCGGCGCCGATGACGGCGATCGTGAGGGTGTCGGTTGCAGCGGTCATCAGTTGTTGCTCCTTGTTCGGTGCTCGTTCAAAACGCGCAGGTTGTGGGTGTTCCAGTCGTCCTCGAGCCGCACCGTCTCTTCGAGGGTGTCGTGCAGGGGAAGCCAGTGTTCGACGATCTGGTTGATGCCGCGCTCGTCGGGGCGCACCGTGTCGATCAGGTAGTCGTAGTC
>Ga0247730_1001369_pt1 | contig 13631 bp, 17 predicted proteins | sample UWRJL073202C2_FD_180959 | JGI IMG/M metagenome (GOLD analysis project Ga0247730, IMG submission 180959) | Plant litter microbial communities from Arlington Agricultural Research Station in Wisconsin, United States - UWRJ-L073-202C-2 | ecosystem: Environmental > Terrestrial > Plant litter >...
CTTTTTATCAATGGCTTTGGTGCGTTGAATAATATATGTCCTGCGTTCAATCTCCTAACGAATTCTAGGGTTGCTTATGTCTGCGGGTGGGAGCAAATGGGCTTGGTGTGAGTACCCAACCCTTTTTCTGTCCTGCCAAGCTAACCTTGCGTAGTCCTGGATCCTATGGGAGGAGCAATTGTGAGCTATTCAAGGGTTGTAAGCCTTTTTTGAAACTAATGTTGACGAATAGATCGCCTCTGGAACGATCATTGCATGGTATGTTGATATTATTATTATGTCGACATGTACAACATTGCTCATTGGATATGAAGGATCACGACTATCTATGGGGAGTTCTCTTTACTCACAGGAAAGTCAGCGCCGCACGAGTTTATTCAACTCGTGGTCTACACTGCCATGACACATAGTGAAGACATTAAAGGCGTTGACACCGTTCGGGCATACCATGTGCGCACTCTTTCTACCCTCCCTATTATCTTCTCTATTTGCTAAAAATGTTGCAGAGTGGACCATCGTACTTTGTGGAAGTCGACATCGTTATGGACCCGAACGCACCGTTGAAGCAATGCCATGATGTCAGCCAACAATTGCAAGATGCTATCGAGGACCTCCCCAATGTCGAACGAGCTTTCGTGCATGTGGATTATGAGACCTCGCATTTGCCAGTGAGTTTCATACTCTAGTTTAGAAGCTCAGTGTGCTGATAAATACTGTAGGAGCATCGCAAGAAGGTCTGACTGGATATACAAGAACAGAATAGCGAATAATCTGGTTCAAATTATTCTCTCGTTGGCCTGCAGAACGTTCATGAGATTCTGTAATATTCTCTTGTGTCACGCGATGTAATTTTATTCTGAACCGTATATGCATATCCTCTTCATGATATCTAGCCGCCGTCATTTACGCTGCCAAAGGATCTCTTGCTAGCGAATGCGTGTTAGTAATGGGAACTCTGGGCCATTGGGAATCATCCTGCCAGTCAGCCTCGCCTTTCTTTCCTTCTTTTCCTATTTCACATACTACACACTATGGCAATATGTGAAACCCCATCTATCGTTGATTACGATTGCGATAACAATGCAGATGACAACAATCGGTCTCCATTCAATCGAGATGAAGAGTGGTCGACGGTCGTGCAAGAGGCTTCCAATAGTGTTGTTCATGCATGACAGCATTACTTTTACTGATACGCGTAGAAGGCGGTTCAAACACAAATCATCACCAGCACGTTTTGCTCGAGGGCTGCAATCGCTGATTATTCTTGTCCAATACTGCATTTATGGATCTAGTGGCGTGTGCCAAGATGAGCCAGCAGTCTGTCTAACCTCATATGCCGGGGTCACATTGCAGATTTTCTAGGTCGAGGTATCGTTCACTTGCAACCTGTTCTAGACCCGAGAACACAGACACATAATATCAAGTCCTGTCTCTCGCTCAGCATTCTCCGTCAATGGTCAGCTGTGCGATTCTGAAAGGGAATAGAGCAGAACGAACTGAGGTCGTTGTTCAAAATGAGGGTTGGTTCCTCAGTGACGGAACACATATTGAATTCAAAATTGTGAACGGTTCGCGGCCTGAGTCTAAACGTTGCCGTGTGTCACTTGTTCATGGCACTAAGTTTGAAAAAGACTCGGACCGCTGTACAAATAATGCAGGAAGGGTGGGTCATCAGAGTAGTAATAAGTGTTAATAGACGCTGAGGTTTGCCACGCCGTGATGCGCATTTGAGCTCGCGATAGTCAGATGACCATCCTAGAGGGCTTTCGAGGGCGTGGTATTGGCGTGGAAAGATAGGTAAACCCGTCTCCTCTCGTTGCTGCAAACTCGTCGTCGCGTCGGATCTTATCATGAGTAAGGGACTGGAATGAAAGTGCCGACAGTGGGGGATTGGAGTAGGAAGAAGCGCTCGAGATGGTTGGTGTGGAGAACTGTTTATTCCTTGTTCACTTGTTCGATTATCATTCACCGACCCGGCGGCAGAGGACCGGCGGAAACACAATATACGCCTTTGCGCTCAGGGGGAATCGCGTTGTAGCTGAAGCTCGGAGAACAGAATGAAGCGTGCCATGAGAAATTAGGCATTGCACTGACGTAGCCGAAGAGAGGTCTCGACAGGAAAGCAACGCGGCTTTGGTGAGTACGAATTATAGCCCGGTGAGCGTGATAGTTAGCATTTAGTAGCTACTAGCTCCAAGCTTGTTACTAGCAGGGAACAAGGCTGTTGGAGATTGTTCTCATGAACTGCTTGAACAATAGCCATAAGGAACAATAAGCGGTAGATAACGAGTGAAGCCCCAAATCAAGGCTTGTAGGTGCGCCAGTAGCGTTGTAACAAATGCAGTGAAAGCTTGTGTTGAAAAGGCTTGTTGACCGGAAGAGGCAGGAGCAGTGATGATACAGATCATGAACGGAGCCAAAATTTCGTGCCCACCACGTGCCTTCTCAATTCCTTCCGGCAACGTTCACCAGCCTGCAGAGTTCCAGCCTGAAACGGCGTGCTTGGGTCTCCCCATTATTTGCATTCGCCTTGCTGCAGTGCGTACACAAGGACCTCGAGTGGTATAACAAGCTCTCCCTCAGGCTCTTACATTCATCTCGCCAGTTGACCTTGTTCATCAAGGCGCGAAGGCCCCTTTAATAGACCAAGCAGCCTCGCACCTGCTCTTCCCAGTTTCTTTTACCTGTGTCGACCTCCACAGGCGTCCATCTACCATCAGCAATTTCATTTTGCGGTCCAAAAATTCCAGGGCACTTCCATATAACCGACATAAAGTCGCTTGCTCTTTCCCCTCCTCACCTGTCGGTCCACATCGGTCCCACCAATACACGCTCGGATTTACAAATTTTTCGTCGTAGTCCGATTACGTCTTCGTTGTTTTCCTCCGTCTCCGACGACACAGCTATTCCTTCCACGAACCACCATTACCACAACAGTGACCAGCCGTCATGACTGAGTACGACTTCTCCCCCGAGGCTCAAAACCGCCACATTCACAAGATGAATGGCATAGCCCGCTGGAGAGACGACATTAGCTCTATCCGACCTGCGGATCCCCACAAACCTGCTACGCCCGCGCCTCGCAGGTCGACTACCATGCCCGACGACCACATCTATTCCGCGAGAAACATTAGCTCGCGAACATTAGTCGACAGAGGTCGAAGCCATAAGCCCTCGTCCAAATCGGACTCCAGTCGCCACCGTCGGCAAGTTTCTGTTCCTGCTGTCCGCTATCCCTCCCCACCCCCAGCACCTCCACCTCCACCCCAACTGCGCTATGCTGTTCAGCCCCCTCCCCGGGTGCAGCCTGTTAGAGCCATGACCTACCAACACCCTCCACCGGGCATTCAGCAACCGTATCAAAATCCGACTCGGTCGCGGACCGTCGTCCCAACGCCCAGCCAGGGGTATTCCGTGCAATATGTCAATCCAGGCCAGACATACCACCCCACGGGTTACTACGGTCCCAAAACTGTACGTTTCCATTATCTACTTTCCTTGCGTCCCAAAATGTACTGACCAACTATCTTAGCCCCCACCGGTTGTCAAGCCTTCTACTCCAATCTATTTCCCGCCTCAACAAAAGACCGGGTTTTTCAGTAAATTAACTGGCATGTTCGGTAGCAACCGCGGGTCCGATGTCATTGTCACTAGAAGAAAAAGCTCGAAGAGTTCTGGCACACAACATAGATCCCATCGCAGCAGACGGAGCAGCTGGTGAAAGGCGATCTTTTCACGTCTCTTCCTACCCAGTGACACCTACTTTCCAACTCGCTCTGTTGCCCACCTCCTTGCCCAGTCCATCTCATTCCGATACCACAATACCTCTCAGTTCTGCAATCAGCATTGACACTTTTTTAAGTACATTGTACAGTTATCTATTTTTCTGTTCACTCATCTTCTAGCTCCCCTATACTGTTTTCCTCTGTCTTGGCCACGGTCGAACAGGTTTTCGACAAGGCCAATGTACATAATTCTACTCTCCTTTTACTTTTGTTTGTTTTCTTCGTCTTCACCCCACTTTTTTTTGTTTGTTTTTTTTGCTTTCACTGCAACACAGTTTTCACGCCTCTAACTACACTACTACGATACAGACCACATAGACACGCCTTGATGAATCCTTTTTCACGATATACCTACTTTCACATTACCCCTTTTACGAGACTATACGACCGAATGATCATCTACATTCCATCGATTCACTTTAGCGCTGCGGGTGTTGAAAATCGAGTTCGAGGTCTTATAAACGATCTGATAATAACTACGATAGTGTGCAAGGTATAGTCAACTTTCTCATAACCCCGTAATCCATACAATGCTTGCGCTGCGTCTTTTCTTCTTGTTGTGTTCGGCATATCATGAAGGTTGAATGTCCTAAAATCTGAAGCGGATAGGAGGGACAGTCGTAGAGATAAGTGCGTCTCCATACCAATTTTTTGACCTATGGTTTTGAGAGAGCTGACTGCAGTGTAGTAATTAGCCGATGCTATACTACCTGGGCACTACTATGTCAAACGGGAGTCCCTGAGATTATTATGAGCAAGCGACCATATTTCCAAATATTCGCTCCTGCGTCATCCGGGAGGTTCCCGCGAGGATGTTCGGAGTTCCGCGGAGGAAAACATACCATCCTTTTGTTTGAAACTAGCATTTCAGTGTTGGCAATGCGGGTTAGTTCTTTGAAGATGGCCTGTGAGTCCGAGCATGCAGAGAAGAGAGAGCGTACTTTGGCCAACCGCATACACCGGCTTTCCCTTGCTGCGGGAGACCGACTAACGCACAGCTTTCCGCAGAATCGTATACTATTACTCGAGTGAATGTCAAGATTTGCAACACCTAGAGTCATGATCGCACCGGTTTCGTCACCTTTGTTTGCCCGCGGGCAGACAGGTAATTTTGGTCAATGTGCCCTGTAAGCAGTGAGGCCAATAACGTAGACACGAGCCAGAGACAATCGAGATGGGTGTAAGGCCAGATCTTGAGCAAAGGCTGTGTTGGCGTCATTGCTATTGCTCTTGTGTTATTGCAGATCATTTCCATAGCACACCCACACAGGTCCTGAACCAGTGCTTGACAAGTCAGTACTATCAATTGAAACTGTATAGCCCATGAAGCAGAAAATATGACAGAGGAGACCAGAATACCGCATAGGGAGCGTTTGTGTTGCAGAAATTCCAGCTAGTAGTTGCAGCGAATGCGGGAGCCTACAGCTAGCAGCCTTGCCCACAGGAGTCCGACGTAGGATATTCGCCTAGCCAATTGCTCGTTGTTGATGAGGCAATGACGATAAAGAGCCTGCCAAGAGTAATAACAGACGAACATTCCAGAATAGGATCCAGAAACAACGTTGGCAACCTCGTGTGGGTACGGTCGTTTCGCAGTAAGTGAATTTAGTGGAGCTCTCCCACCCGCGTCATAGAACATATGCCAATGGCCTGATATTTAGGAATATCGGAGTGCGTTTGTGAGCACGCTTGAGCCTATGAAGCAAGGATAGGCTCGAATTAGAAAATGAATGGAATAAGTGCCTTTCTGTTCCTCGGCCACTCTTTTCCAAATTCCTTCTTGTACGCTTTTGTCTTTTTATTGGCCCAGATCGACATTTGTACGAACGAGACTGCGGTGAAGAACCAGGCTGTTTGAACAATGCGGTTAGAGTGGTGTAAATCGAGAAAGTGGTGAAAACGCGTACAAGCATAGCTTCCAGTCATGACACTGAATGTCACCCATCCCAAAGTCTCGAAGAGATAGTTTGGGAATGCAACAAGATTAAATCCATATCCGTATGGAATAGCACGTTTCCTTGTTCCTTCAGGACGGAGCCTTCGCAGAGTCAAGTGTGTCCAGAGATTGGATAGCTCGAAGAACTACATATCCGACACAAGGTCAACTCTCGACTCAGGGTGGAAAATGTGAGCAGAACAAACCAGTCCAATACCAAAGAGAATCATTAGGTTCTCCTCGTTATCACGGAAAGTGCCAGTTGGCTTGGAGAACGTAGGACGGTAGACGTCGAATGCCAGAAACAGTCCGCCTAGAACGTGATAATGGAAGCAGCTATGGGAGGTCAGTCAGCGGGAAAGCATAACGAATGAATAATCATTGCACTTCTTGAAGATATTTCGGAACGGCATGGTAGCAAGCGAGAACCGGTGAACACTGAATATGTGCGTTAGCATACATAGCGAGCAGGACGTGTCAAAAGCTACACACAATATGGTTTCTAATTCCCGTTTGACATAATGAAGAATGGCAAAAATAAACGCGATTCTACGAGCGGAATGTTAGTGCGACTTTATAGCAGGAAACACAAACGTACCTCTGCATTTCACTGTGCTGGAAGTTGCGGCCAAATATCAAGCTAGGAAAGAGGTAAATGAAAGCATGGATGAAGATAGGTCCTCCCTGGGCCCTTCTGTAAGCTTCCAGCCCAAAACGAAACGGAGAGAACGCACATATTCAATCAAAAAGACTGTCCGCCAGCCAATTTGTGGACCTAGATCCTTGACCTCTAGCTCTATGTCGTCTGTGGTAGTCAGAGGCTGCACCTCATCGGACAACGCCTTTTTATTTTCAGAAGACTTATAGGTGAGCTTCTGTCTCGTCGAATAGAGCTGGAACAATACGTGTTAGGACCTTTTCAACGAGCTGGAGCGATGGCACACGTACCCTCGGGTATGCAGCTGCAATTTGTACTTTTAGGTCATTTATAGTGGTAGAGCTGGATACGTTGGAAAGCACGAGAGGAAAGACTTTGGATTTAACATTGGAGGCTGGATAGACAGTAACAGAAGGCATTGAGCTGGTGGTGGAGGTCACTGAAGAAGACGCGACGCGCTGCTGCCGGGCCGAAATAACGGCTTAGCCTTTAGGTCGTTGAACTAGGTTCCGAACGCTCCAGCAGCTCTTTACACTGAACCACCACCACCACCTTGTATGTTTTCTTGTGCAATCGCTGGCTAGCATGAATGCATTGTTTCCTCCCCAATCCATAATGCATTTGACTCATTAATTCCCTGGTTTCGCGCGTCTATGTTGCGATGTATCTCTCAAGTTGCTATGATGATCACCGTCAGTCGTCTCGGTGCGAAACTCTGGGCCTTCAATCCAAATATTCTTCCTGTTTGAGCATTGAATTTCTGGCTGCATCCTAGTGCGGGTTTGTTCTTTGCCCTTGGCCAGGAGACGCATATTGACGATTCCAAAACCGGGTGAACTCCTCACGATCCGTCTACTCCGAATTCTGGATCAGCCTACGCGCATTCATGACATGGTGTACGTTTGTGGAACTCGCGAGTTGTCCTGTCAGTCGCTTCTTCGACCAGGCTTGGATATAAAGCTTCTCGGGGGTTCTTGAACTGGATCCGAGTCCTAGAAGGCATATGGAATTTCCCTCGAAGCTATCCATCCTGGGTTACCCACTAGGTAGCTTAAAGCAGATTCAAAGGGAAGGTTTCGATCATACATCCGCTACTTCCAAAGCCCGGCCCGTCTTCCCATGAGCACCCCACTCCCCACAAACGTTCGTCTTGGATTCAGCTTGGCATTGTCTTTGTGGGGAGCAACGGATAAAGAACTCTACGAGTACGAATATGGAAATCGCTTACCAACAGACGAATTTCTAGACTAAAAAAGTATGTGTTGTACTTCCGGAAGACATGTTCAAACCCATTGACCCATTGGCGTTGTTCCCCGATTTTCAGTCGTCTTCAGGGTCAACGGCTCGGAAGCTCAGCCTGTTGCGATTTTGCATGGAACAAGCTGAACGGATGCCAGATCCAAGGCGATTGTACGTTCCTGATTTCTTCTGGATTGATACGGATTAAGGCAGGGCGGATCAACCATGTCAGTGCGGAGGCTCGTTTCCCTGTAATCCTTCCCCATATTAGACCGCGTTAATCCTGGTCAACTATTCTGCCCAACGCGCCACAATCTAAAAGAAGATGCTCGCCTTATGGATATCACACCTGTCGCGATTTATTTTTATTCTTAGTTCCCCAGGCTTTCCCCTTGTTATGGAGGCGCCAAGAATGCCAAGTGCAATCCCTCGGTACGGCGTACTTGCTCGTACTTGTTGTTCAGCGCAAATCCGGCACATTGTGGCCCGCACTGCTGGCAGTGGAATTATATTATCGCCTGATAAGCCCGGGATCTTGCATAAGAGGAGGCTACCCTGGATCAGGGATACTGTACGAGTTATTCCCCCTCCTCTCGATCCAATGGCTAAACTCGAAAACGAGAAGAAGAAAGACCTGTTATCGCAAGCAGCGACCAACGTTCGAGATCTCTTTAGGTGGAAGACTTGCGTGCTCGTGTACGATGCCTCTGGAAATCAGACTGAAGAGTGGCAATCTCCAGAACCGCGTAAGTCACTTTGTCTTTTCAAGATCTTCTGTTTGACGCAGACCTTTCTTAGTCCAGAATCCTGTGAAGTTATTTGCAAAGCTTACGCCTATGAACTGGTTGTTCTTCCTAGTTGGTCTTGCAGCTTGGACCGCTGATGGTACGTGTTGCTGAAGATATCTCTGATTTTGATTCGCTCAACCTGATTTCCAGCTTTGGATTTTCATACCCTCTCCATCAAAACCACTGAATTTTCCCACTACTACAATGTCAGCAAGACCTCCGTCACCACTGCCATCACACTCACACTTCTTCTACGAAGTGTCGGCGCCGCTCTATTTGGCATTGCGGGTGATTACTGGGGACGGAAGTACCCTATGGTGGTCAACATGTGGATTCTGGGATCTTTGCAGATCGCGACTATCTACTGCACAACATTTCAGTTAGCGTTGATTTAGCTAATGGGTGGCTCTTTGTTCGATGCTAATGACTTCCCCGAATAGACAATTCCTGGCTGTGCGTGCCGTATTTGGCCTTGCTATGGGTGGTGTTTATGGAAATGCTGTCTCTATGGCCCTCGAGAATTGGTCCGTTTTTATATTTTCCGCTACTTGCGTATCATCGACTCATTTGTGTACAGCCCAGTTGAAGCCAGAGGCTTGATGTCCGGAATCCTGCAACAAGGCTACTCCCTGGGATATGTAATCGGTGCATGCGTCAACTTGAAAGTCGGAGATGCCCCCGACAGCTGGAAGCCAGCGTTTTGGGGAGCAGCTGCGGCCTCCATTGCCGTTGGTTTCATTCGGCTCGGATTCCCGGAATCCAGGCAGTTCATCGAGGCCAAGAAGTCAGGAAACCGTGGTGCACACTCCGCTGCTTTTAAGAAGGAGATCAAGAAGGTGCTGCGACTTGAGTGGAAAATGATTTGTACGTTCACCTGTTGCTATGTTTCTGCGAATGTGTGTAATAACTCAAGACTGTAGTCTACTGCGTGGTTTTAATGGCCTGGTTCAACTTCTACTCCCATTCTTCGCAAGACTCCTACACGACGTTCATGAAGACTCAGAAGTTTCTGGCCAATAATGCTGCCAGTCGTTGCAGTATCCTTATGAAGACCGGAGCTTGTGTAGGTGGAACTATTATTGGATGGTTGTCACAGTTTGTTGGTCGTCGCCGCGCCATCGTAAGTGCTGCCCTCATTTCCTGTTGCATGATCCCTGCATGGATTCTGCCAACCACCGAAAGAAGCCTCTCAGCCAGTGGGTTCTTTATGCAGTTCTTCGTACAAGGTGCTTGGGGTGTCATTCCCATCCGTGAGTCATTGTCTGCCTTCGACTTTCTCTTTTTCATTCACTTAAGGGTTTTTCCTTTAGACCTAAGCGAACTCTCTCCCGTCGCGTTCCGATCCTCATTTCCTGGACTAACATACCAGCTGGGAAACATGATCTCTTCCCCCTCTGCTCAGATGATCAACGCCATCGCTGAATCGAACTTTATCTCTGAGCGCAATCCCCTGACAGGCAACACGGAGAGCGTGGAAGCATACGGGCCAACCATGGGCATTGCCACGGTCATCATCGCGATGGGGATTGCTGTCACTACCACTCTGGGTCCAGAACGTCGCGGTTCTCGATTCGAGGCTGTTAAAGTGCCAGGTCAGGAAGATCCCATATTGCCAAGCACAGTGGAAAAAGAACCCTAGTGTGAGAACGCGAAAGAAAGGGTAGAGAAAGCGGAGGAATCCCACAGGCCTCCACTGCGTGATCTGTTTTCATATATCATGTATGTAAAAGATAACCTCGAGAATTTGTACTTGTATAGTAATGTATTATGGAGTAATGAGTATAGCTCACGACATTTGTTTATGCTAGTGTCGTTCAAAGTAGCCGTCAGTTGCCCACTATTGCTCTCCATTTTAAATGAGGAGATAATGAAGAAACAATGAACACGGTAATGGGCTTATAATGGCCACCTTGAACGAGACTACCTATCCTAGTCTTAGTATCATGGCCTTGGTACCATGTCAACACCTACGCATTTTATTCGGGATTTCCGGGCAGATCCGCATAGACAGGTTGATTATAATCAACATTTTCAAGGAGAAAAGCCACTGGGCCCACAGACATGATCTGTTTTCGAGATACAAGATATGGAAGTCGTGACCGCCTAAAGAAGACCACGTCCATATGCCAGCGCTGTTCCAGAGATTACGGATTTGCTCCAAGCCTATGAATCAAATGAATGGAATACGGAAATTCCACTGAAGCGACCAGTAACAAGTCTACTACGGACTCGGAGCACATTGGCGAACCGATGAGCGATAGCTTTCTGACTCGACGTCTGGAGTGCGATCTAGCGTATCTGAACCACTCATTCAAAGTAAGAAGTCTTCCTGTGACGCTCTTTACCTGTATTCGCTTGCGAGGGAATTAGAACCCATCGCTGTAGATAGGTTAATCTCTAACAATGAACAATCCATAATGCGTATCATGTCTTGGCTTTTTGTAAGCCCATTGGCAGTTAAGTGGGTCGTTTTCCGCCTTGGGACCAGGAATAATGTTAGTCTGTTGGTCAGTGGTCACGCAAATGATAATTGAACGGAAGACAAATCCGCCATAATGCGGTGTTCATCCATGGCCTAGAAAACGGACCATCATCGTTAGAACTTAGAATGCCACACTGACAAGTTTCCACGCAGCAGACAAGAAGAAGACGCTGCTAGTTCCGCCTGAGGAAGTTCATCCTAGTACGGCCTGGTGCCGCTGTTAGCAGTACTAGTATGCGCATCCGGAGGATCCTATTTTCTGAAAGCCGACTGGAGATTGCTATGTAGCTGCGACGAGAAGAAACAGAAGTGGATGTTGGGCGCACGCTGGCGAACGGCGCCTCCGGGATTTGCATGCTCGAGGCGGCGTCGGAGCAGGCCGGCCGGGCCAGCGAAATTCGAATGCCGAGGCTCGGCGACAGCTGGCAGCGTTAGAATGTCGTCTCGAAGAAGCAGAGGGCCCAGGGGAAAGGGATTGGTGCCCGAAGGTAACAGCCCGCGACGTCTTACCCAGAGTTTTCGGTCAATAAAGAAGAAATTCCTACTGGATTTGTAGTAAGGAATAGTACTCACGACAGTAAAACACGCACCGGCAGGATACCTGACAGCGTGATGGGGATGACAGGGAAAGGAAACACCGTGTCAATGACCGTAGCATGCAACAGTGAGAGCGTCAATCACCACTTTTGGAGGTAGACGTTGGCGTGTAGGTTAGTTATTTAACCCATATGGCATAGGTGGTATTAAAATACCACTAGGAACAGGAAATACACGCAGTAAAACTTGGTGGGCAGTTGATAACACCTTAACGCCAATTACTTTCACGATAGATTTTCGTGTGAAGATGGTGGTGGTTGCGATGACAAATGTTTCCTCGTCTAAGCCGATAACCAACGTAGCAGTGCCTGTACGCCACATTCCCACCACGAGGTTGCTGGAGCGTAAATTCCAACACAGCTCATGATATCCTCGCACCTGACGAGGGGCGCATTCCCCCTTGGGCCTTGATACTCGAGCGCTTTGCGAGCACAGTGTAAGTAGTGGTAGGCGGATGTGTGGTCGGTTGTTCCACGGCGCCCGGCGATTTGGCTACCAACGGCGTAATGAGAAAGGACCATGGGCCCTCCACCTTTCTCACGATAGGGAGGTTCATGTAGGTAAGCTTACGGGGAGATCGTGATGGCATCTCTACGCTTGCTTTCTGCATAGAGTTACCGTCCGCGCATTGATCGGCCCCTTCCTCTGGGTGTGACAATTTGCGACAGGAGTATATATACGACTCTTGAGGCCCATCTACGTTTCGGTCTTAAAGCCACCAACTGCGCCATGTCCGACGCCCTGCTCTCCACGAAAGAAACGAAATCGACTGGAACGAACGTGCAGAGGCTTCCTCAGACGGAGCCATGCCCTCTCTGCGACCAGAAGTTCACTCGTGTTGCTCACTTAATGCGGCATTTGCGTGCTCGTAGGTGCTGCGTTTCTTGGAAGTGCCGTTGTCTCACTGGTTGGCTTTTTTCCTAAATAGATAACAACGACAGGATGTATCACTGCACGGTACGTTCCCACAAATCTCCAACACGTCCTCTTCATGGCGATGCTCATTTCAGGCGGACAGAAACCTGGTTGCGATTCCCATTTCACACGAAGCGATCTCCTTCGACGCCATCTCAAGACCTGTGGCCAACCGTGGGTGGTCCAACGTTGACCGCGTGTCGTCCGGATTGCTAATGAATGATGTATGTATCTCTAGACTCATCAGACGTTCGAAACGTCTTTCCTGCGAGGTGGGCAGTCAGTCAGTCCCTGTCTGTTTCCTTCAGCTCAATTGATCCGTTTCATGACATGACAGGCATGCGCGAAATCCAAAGTTCGCTGCGACCTCCAGCAACCTTGTGCTGGTTGTAGCAACAATGACAAGGAATGTGTGTACATCAACGATCCACAGATCTCGCGCAACAAACTCCGTTTAAAGGAGGAGGTTCGCAGAGCCATTGATCTCAAGGCCGCTCGATGCGGAGTCAATATAGAAAACAATGTCTCTATGCCGGCGATGTTGATAGAGCCCGTCGAGAATCCTTCAACAGCAGCGTCGAGCTCAGTGGTCACATCGGCGCCGGAACCTCTGCTCGAGGACTCCCTCGTCATCGATCACCTATGCTCACTGGAGATCATCACGGGAGATCCACCCTGCTACAGCCAAATCGACGACGACCACTCTGCATTAAATACTCTGCTATTGGGAACGGGAACGGGACCGGACGCCGAAATGCTGCTGCTACAGGACTCGGAGCAGGATTCAAATTCACCAGCTCTAGTAGACTCACAGTCGGTTGCTCCGACGTTATCCCTAGCTGAACCGTTCCAGAGTAGTCCTTTCGACATGGTCTCATGTCCGAGTCACTCCATCCTACCTGGGAAAGAGGAACAGTACAGTGCGTCGTCTCATATGTACTCTAGAGTTGCTAGCATGGTGCTGACAAACGTACAGTGTCCATGTTTTGGAATTCATACCTTCCCAATATGCTTTCACCAGTGCTTCATGCCCCAAGCTACACGCCTTATGGAAAGCCTTGGATCTTGTTGAGAGTCATGCAAACATGCGGCGCTACCACCGCATCACAAGATGACGCTGAGGCCCAAGCCTTCGTATCGAGTACGTTTATTTCCCTGCGGGAAGCGGTAATCTGGGAATTTGTAGGTTGTCTTTTTTCTTTTTGGCATGCCATAGATTTTTGAAAGCGAA
>Ga0247730_1001372_pt1 | contig 13603 bp, 16 predicted proteins | sample UWRJL073202C2_FD_180959 | JGI IMG/M metagenome (GOLD analysis project Ga0247730, IMG submission 180959) | Plant litter microbial communities from Arlington Agricultural Research Station in Wisconsin, United States - UWRJ-L073-202C-2 | ecosystem: Environmental > Terrestrial > Plant litter >...
CTCGTTGAGCATTGGCTGTCTGGATAATTGCTAAGCAAGGCCACAGGGAGATGTTGTTGTAATGCAGTATCCTTCAATCTGGCAATGCTGTGCATGAGGTATGCAGACACAGATAAGAAGCTTCTCGGACTATGCTAACATACCTTGATAGCTGTCGGCTCGGAGAGAATAGTCCTGCAGCTACAGTAGGATCCGGGACATATGGAAAGTACCTTCGAGGCTCAAGACCACGGGGTCAATCATGCACTCCTAAGTCTGATAGCTCGTAAGCAGATCGTCTCCTGTTTGTGGGCTCGATCTCTCATTATACTATCACATAGTCTGACAATGGATGTGCAGGAGAAATTGTGTCAAAACAACATCAAGATCCCGGATATTCTGTATGGCTTGCTATGGGGTACGTCGCCTCAGGACAACAGACAGAACCAGTAGGATTTTCTCCCCTAGCCGTTAGAGAGCTGCGTCTACTAACGAACCCATTGTCGTAGTGTTTGGTCTTCCGAAATGGACTTAAAGTCAACATACTGTCACTATCCAGGAAACTCCTCATCACCTACGAATCCCCCAGCGGAAACTAGTAGTGAACATGCTCCTGTTCCTCCACAGCATATGTCAGTAGGTATTGTCGCTGGAATCGCTGTAGCTTCGGGCATTGCAGGCATTTCTATAATCGTTTTCTTGGTGTTTCTATATCTCAGGAGGCGGCGGGCTCAGCAGACGGCCCCAGAGTCTCCCATGAGCGAAAACGAGAGCGTTCAGATTAGCGAGAAGAAATTATATGGGCTGGACTTCGCACTCCATAGCATAACTTAGATATTTCTTCCTTCGAACAGGAATCAAATACCATTATATACGAACCACGTTAGAGCTTTGGAGGCTGAGAAAGAACATAATGGACTACTAAGGAAGATAGGGCTAGATGTTCAGCAAAGATATCTGTAGCCACCGTGGATATTCCCTAGCACTCACATCCACGATCGTATGCCACTGAATCTATTTTATGATGTTCACGGCACTTCAGTATAACGAGCTCTGAATCGACCAAATAGTGTTAAAATTGAAATAGTGTGCAGCTTGCGACACTGCGAGAACATCATGTTTAAATCAGAATTGAGGAAATTCTCAACATAGATTCGCACCTTTACCCTCTAATATCCCTGCTAAGTTGTGTTACTCTTGCGCAAATATGAATGCAGATCGAACTTGGAAGCTTGAGATTTGGAGACAAACACGACCAAATTCCTACCTTCCCTAAACGATCACCATGGCTGAAGTCGCAATGGCCGCGCCTGTCCCTGTTACTGCCCAGGCTATACCGACAGCGACCTCGATGGCTGCAGGCGTAGCAGAAATTCCACCTTCCGAGAGCACAGAACCAGCGCAAGAGCCTTCAGAGACACTGTACATCCAGAATCTTAATGAGAGGATCAAGATTGACGGTACGCGTCTCTTACTCTATTTCTCGTGGGCGAGAGTCTCTGATTACTTTTTCCAGTCATGAAAGCTTCACTGAAAGGGTTGTTCAAGTCTTACGGAGATGTCCTGGATGTCGTAGCGCACAGCAATCTACGGATGCGGGGGCAGGCATTTGTGTCCTTCGAGTCGTCAGAAATCGCCGCAAAGGCTCTGAAGGAAGTCAAGGGATTCCCATTATACTCGAAACCCATGGTGCGGACCACCGACTACATACTCCCCATTGGTCTATGTCTAACTCGTGCTTTTCGCAGCAAATATCATTCGCAAGAACAAGATCGGACGCCGTAGTAAAGAAGCTGGATGGCGAGAACTTCGACGAGCACAAAACCCGGAGAGCAGAGCACAAGAGTACGCAAGCCTTCATCCTCGCATTCCGTTCATAGCTAATCTGTTCTTACAGAGAAAACACGCTATTCCAATCCATTGAAAGCAAAGTACAAGGCAAAACGCTTGGCATCGGAAAGTCAGTCCTCAGCCAGCATATGGCGTTCGTGCTTTACTGATTTGGTCTATGCTTTCCTAGTGGATGGTGGCGCAGCTGCTCCTGCGCAAAAGCGGCCGAATGTTCAAATGCCAGACGAATACCTACCTCCAAACAAGATCCTCTTCCTCCAAAACCTCCCCGAAAACGTTTCCAAAGAACAGCTCAGCAACCTATTCGCTCAGTATGTCTGTCAAGTTGATTCCATCACCTCTGTCCTAATGTTATATTCTCTAGATACCCCAATCTCCACGAAGTCCGTCTCATCCCCACAAAGAAAGACATCGCTTTCGTGGAATATGTGGACGAGGCCAGCTCTACTGTGGCGAAAGATGCTCTACACAATTACAAGCTCGACGGCGAGAACAAGATCAAGGTAAGGCTCATTCTCTCAACCCTTTCTTGCATGAGCTCACGTTCCATGCAGATCACATTCGCCAGGAAGTAGTGGTACATGCTTGCACATGCGTTCTCAATCTTCAATTCTGTATTTTAATGCACCGGACTTGACCACAAACACCCAAGCAATGCTGTACTGTATTAAACAGTGTAGTTCATGGCCCTCGTGTGATTCGCAGCACGCTTTGTTACAAATGTATGCCCATGGACGCGCATAGTCATATTGGATGCTACATACACATAAAAGGAGGAGAATTGCAAATTTACTCCTCGTCCTCCTCGTCGCCACCCTCTTCCTTCTTGGCAGCAGCGGCAGCGCGCTTGCGCTTGACACGACCAGGACGGCCTCCACCGTATGGCGAAGTCTGGGCAAAGTCGATGTGCTTTTGAGAGTCGAGACGAACGACAAATGAGGGGACGTTGACGATCTGCTTTCCGACACTAATAGTCATGAACACGCCATTTGTTAGCTTATGCAACGAAGGTCAATAAGGCACCACATACCGGATGTGTCTCTGACGAATGAGAACACGGGCATGATGGATGGACTTCGCGAGACCACTCTTGAAGACCTGAGTCTGCAACCTTCTCTCCAAGAAATCTTCGATCTTCAAGGCTAGCACGTAATCGAGACGCATGCGGGCTTCATCGAGCACACCGATTCGTACAAGACGACGGATGAGTGCGTTACCCTCGAACAGACGCTTGGGATCTTTGGGGTCGAGCTTAAGGAGCTCACGAGCAGCACGACGAATTTTGGACAAAGTGAGAGCGATACGCCAGATCTCACGCTTGTTACGGAGACCGTATTCACCAGCGAGCTATAAAGACTGTCAGTAACGATCTGTCCACGATTTATAGATGAATGAGTATCGACCTTAAGCTCAGTGTCGAGACGAGCAGACTCGAAGGGTCGACGAGGGACCTTGTAGCTGTATACAAAGAAATGGGGCAGGGCTTTGATCAGCGCTACTGCACACCAGCCACATTGAAGTGGTTCTTGAAGGGGTATGTGAACTCACGTCTTGCTGTGTTTCCTGGGGGCCCTGTTGGGTGAACATCCGTGTGAGCTGGCTGCAACAACGAATACAGATTCGCAGATTCGACTTACAAGGGCATTTTGTTCTTGAGGAAGGCGTAGACGACGGAGGCGAGGGTACAATCGACGGGATGAACAGATGTCGTGATCACGTGTATCCAGCTGGGAATTAGAGTTCACGCTCCGCTGAGCCACATCTGTCACGTCACGACTATCCATCCAGAGCAGGCGTGAAGTAGTCGGCGTCGGCATCGACATTCCTCAAGACAAGGTGAGCACACATAAATACTGCCAGTTCGTTTTCTGAGCTAATCCTTCTCTTCAGGTATCCGTGAGTGCTTTTTACATGGGAGAATGAGGCAGGCCGAGATGGGTAGAGTCAAGATCTGAAGCAGAACGAAGGAAGGAATTGCTCTGCTCATCTCGGGGCATACCTCAGCTCTCTGCTTATCTGGACGAAAAGGACGCTGAATTTGAATTTCTGATCCAGCCTCTAGCTCAAAATGCGTACGTCTAACATTGCACGTCGCAATTCAGATCCATCTAATGATCTTGCAATGCAGCGCACTCATTCGGTTACCGCGCGCGTACGCGCCACATGTTTAAGCGGGGATTCAAGGGTGCGTTCTGAGCATTTCTCGCTGTGCTTTGCTGATCGTATCCGTAGATCACGGTCCCGTCAAGCTCTCCACTTTCCTCGTCAACTACCGCGTTGGTGACATTGTTGACATCAAAGCCAATGCTGCACAACAGAAGGGTATGCCCCACAAATACTATCACGGGTATGTGCAAGCTCAGAAATTCATCCAAATACTATGCTCACTCTTTTAACAGGCGTACTGGTATCGTTTACAACGTCACCCCCGCCGCTGTTGGTGTCATTGTGTACAAAGTTGTTGGTAACCGATACCTTGAGAAGCGTGTGAACCTGCGTGTTGAGCACGTCCGACACTCTGCCTGCCGTCAAGAATTCCTTGACAGGGTTAAGAGCAATCACGAAGCGCACGTCAAAGCCAAGGAGTCGGGTGGTACGTACTCTCGTTGTATCGGTTTGATATGGCTGCTGATACTGTTTGGACAGAACGTGTCAACCTCAGACGCGTACCTGCACTCCCCAGAGAATCACGCACCGTTTCAACAACCGACAACTCACCACTGACCATCGTCCCCGTACCGTACGAGACTTTCATTTAAAAGGTCGTTTGTTCTGTCGCTTGCTACTTGCCTGCGCTGCATCGTCAGCTGTATATGCATTCCACGATAATATGAATATATGGCACACTGAGACTTGTATTATGTACCAGAAACTTGCGACGCTGTTCTGAGTCTGCTTGATTCTTCAAAAAAAAACTCTAATCCCAAATGGGCATAGAGTTCCAGTAAGCGTTTGATGTGTGACAACCGTGATGAACCAAGTTGGTTCACTCTTCCATGCACCAAAGCTGCATTTCGTTGCGCCACATCTGCATAGTACGTGATTGGCCCCAAGGGATCTTTTTTCTGGCTCGCTGACGCGCACCCTGGTAAATTAGGTCTCCACCTCCTAGGGTTCAGCACGGAAGACCGATTTCCAGCATTATAATTCCGCACCTTCTGAGCTTCAGGCAATCTGAACAAAATACGTAGTCGCAGCGAAATTGCGCTCTCCAATAAGCAAGGAGCTGGAAATCCTGAGATTTCGCTTGAGCAGGGGGGGATTTAGCAGGTTTACAACGTCTCTTGGTACTCTCGCTGCTTGCGAGACTTGCACGTTAGTGGATACAATCTCTGAAAGCACGCAAGCTCTCGGCTCTGTGGATCTTTGTGAAACTCTCCCGCAAGCTCTTGATACAGAGATTGGTGCACTGTCGTGCTGAAAGCAGAGTAATATCAAACTCCCTGAATATTCTACGAGTTTCCCTTTCTAATGCGTGCTTACGAAGGAGAAACACCGGTCTAGCATTTCCCAAGATCTTGTCTGCGGCCTCTTGGACGGACCGACCACAAGCCAAAGACTGCCCGCGGCCGTTGTATCGGTCCAAGACAAGAGCCTGACATCAGCATTTCGCCATGTCGCCTCTTGTCGCCTCCATTCCAACCCTCTCCAACCAGCTGATCATACATATTCCCGCACATATCTTCGATGCCGCTCTTTTCATCGTCCAGTTCCAGAAAATCTGTTCTAAGGATTTACCTTTGTGTCACTGGAAGAGTTGCCTTTCATCCACGGCACGAGTCCCTCAGTCTCATAGGGAACGTGGAGAGGTAGAAACCATTAGACTCCTCGATGGTTCAGCGGAATGTACTATGTCACTTGTTGAATCAAGTGCCTTCAGTCGGCCGTCGGCGGACATTCTCTTGTCACCCTTTTATTTCTAGAGTGTCCCATCTTACTTCCGGTCGAGAACACCTTCAACAATTCCAGATGCTTGGAAGGACGAAATTGGGTTGCTGTGTCATTATTAAACAGCTTTCGGATGGACCATGTCCTCGTCGGCTTGATCACGCATCTGAACCAGTCGTATGTTCATTCTACATTTTATCGGCATTCTACCCGCAGAACAGAATAGGCCAGCTGGTCGTTCTGCTCGGCATTCCTCCGCAACTGGGAAACTTGGCGCGCATAGGACTATGTTGTCCGATCTCGTTGGAACGAACGTGCCGTGCATGATTGGGTTTCGAAGTCGATCGTAGAAATGCTTCATTCAGCCTTTGAAAAGCGCTGGTGGCCAATTCAACCTCCTGGAAGGGACGACAGGGAATACAGAGGGAGGGACTCCGGGTTTCTGTCGAAGAATGTGGGCCAAGCAGAAGAGGACATGATGACGAGGATTGAGGCAAGGGGCCAAGAGCAGTGTTGACTTTTGAGGCCAGAGAGGTGTCGTGACCAATACCAGAAAACGTTCGGACCATACCTTCGCCCCGAGGGCACCCTGGGTCGTGCCCAGCTGAGTGGGACTTTGAGCACAGAGAAATGAAGTCTTAATGTCACGTCGTGACCAAGCACCTTGAATTTGAACCACCAGGTATGCACGTTCAGTCGACTGTTACCTCCTACTAACATGGACCAATCTCAGACAAAATGCAACATATCACGAACGTTAACAACTTCAGCTCCGAAGCCCTGAAACGCATCCAAGCATACGACCTTTACCGCCGTTCTCGTGAGGAGGACATTCCCAGTCCGTCTGATACAGAGCTCCCCGACCTCATATCCTTCTCTGCTAAAACGTTGCAAACCTACGACATCGCTATTTCTCAGGAGTACAAGAATATTGACGAATTCCAGGCGCAGATCACGGCATTGCAACAGAAGATTTCGCAGGCTAGAAGCTACATCGACGAGCTCAGAGATCAAAAGCTTGGCTTAGAGCAGCACGTCTCTCAGTGCAAGAGGCTTCAATCCGCCTCCAGGATACGCTCACTCCCCTATGAACTTCTATGCGAGATTTTTCTCCATTACGTCGGCAACCAGGCTCCCAGTCTGTCCGACGGCAAAGTCAGATTCAGGGCGAAGAGCTCTGTTCGGACTATTGGCAAAGTATGCTCAAAGTGGCGACACCTTTCGATTTCGTTTCCCGCACTGTGGTCACGTATCCATTGGCTAAATTTTGCGGGACATGACGCTGAGAAGGACACGTGGGCGTTGGAACACTTCCTTTCGCGGACCCGTGGAACAGCGGTACACATAAAGATCTTCTTTGCCAGTCAATTCTACCCTGAATTCGCTGGCATCCTTCTGCGACGAGCTCCACATTTGCTTTCTCTCTGCAAGTCGTCGTGTTCCGTAGTTCAGCAATTGGTGGACGTCTCGAATACAGGTCTCACCCTTAACGGGTTAGACACGTTGCAACTACGGAGCTTTTCCGAGTTGGAGTCTGCCAACGTTGATCTGAGCCGAGTCGTTGCCAATGTTAAGACTCTCAATCTCATTGGGCACTTTGACCCCAGTTTCCGCATGGCGTGGACTAATGTCACGCGCATCAGCTTCGAGGGGTGCTCCTGGATGTTTGCGCTACATGCTCTTGAGCATTGCGAAAACCTCCAAAGCTTAGCAATCAGCGCATGCAATGCTAGAAGCAATCAAGTCTGGCATCCAGTAATCCTCGAACAACTCAAAGAACTGTCTATCTACCATCATCTCGTTGGGCCTGACGGATTCAGCGAATTCATAGGAGCTCTAACAGCTCCCAATCTTTCCAACCTCTCTATCTATGAAGAGTCGATATCTCCCCTTCCATTATCAGAATTCATAAAGCGCTCTGGATGCTCTATCTCGACCTTTTCTGTTCACTCCAGAGCCCCATCAAGTCGGTCCAGGAGCCTACTTGACATTACGGAGCGGCACGTCGAGTATGTGAAGTGCATACCATGTGTTGAAGTCTTTCACTGGTCCATTGGGGGTAGCCAATGCTACGACACTGTGGAACTTCCCAACATCCTTTCTCGCCTCCACCCTTCCGAAATCTTTCTACCACAGTTGCGGCGGCTCGAGCTGCAGTTAGACAGAAGTGTATTCACTGAATCGGCGTTTATGGAGCTAGTGCGGTCGCGGTTCAACCCCTATATGGCCTCATATTCACGTGGTCTGCAGTCAGTGGCACTAGTGGTGAGAAAGGGGATTTTCAATGACGCTCATTGGAGGCCGCTACAAGAGATGCAAGAGCAGGGACTTCAAGTCTCTGTCAGAGATGAGAAGGGCTGCGCAGGAGTCCTGGTTGCTAGTGGAGGAAAAGCAGGACACGTTCATACTCCTCCTTCAGGTATTTCCGTAACGTCAAACTTCCGGGCCTTGTCAGCAGTGTAAGAAGCTGTTCCATGAGTACTTATTGTATCGAGCAAGTACTATCCAGATTGCAATGACCAGATCAAGAGATTATTTACCCCGACCACCTAATATGATGATATTTAAAGGGATGACAGCATAGTAATGCTTGCCAGGTCGATCCAATGAATGTGCAGGTTTGTTATCTGGGCTTCAACCTTAGTTCCCCATTGAGATGGATATATCTAGATAGTGCTGGGGCTTGATGCCAGCTTTTCAAAAGAAAAGAAAAACCTTGCTATGTGCAAATGTCGAATATGCATTTCCCTAGCTTCCTGTAAGAATATGGACTCAAACGTTAAGATCGACTCTATACGCTCAAGAACACGAAATGCGGCTATTAGATGCTTGCGTATTGGTCCATGCTATGGTCTCGCGAACAAACGGCACGATATGTCTCTGAACATGCTCAATGTCAACAATTAAGAGCGCGCTGAGGCTGTGACGTGTGTGTGTGACAACCCTCCTTCCCTTTCACGATCATTTCATGAGTTTTCTGAGCGTAATTCTCTCTTGCTTCTACTCCTCTATAACCTCTCTATATCCTGTCCATGATATCTCTTTCATTTCCTTTCTGAAGAATCACCAATACGCTGAAATAGTTTGGCATGTCGTTGCAGCCTCCATTTGAAGCTCGAGCTTAGCACTGTCAGTCAATGGGAGAGCAACACTCCTCCACGTGCTGCAAACGTTGCAAGCGCGCAAAACCCTCATGTATACCCCAGTCTACCCCGGAACCTCTATCCGTCCTCATCTTGATTCTTGACCACCATCTCGACTCAAAATGTCCGTCTCCCGCTCGTGTATTCCCAATTTTCCCGAAGAGATCCTCTCCATAATCGCAAGGTACCACTCTATATAAGAGCAACTGCAAGCGGATTTTGGTCTCAATATTCTCCTTAGCTTAAGCTGCCAGACTTCTCTTAAAGATCTGTCCTTGGCTTCCAAAGCGTTTCGACGCATCGTTTTACCAGAACTGTTCAGAATAGTCAGTACGACCCGCCTGACTTGGGCTGAATATGAAATGTACACGGATGAAGAATCTGAGGATTCGCAAGAAGGAGGCCTCCTGAGATTACCTTCACTACCTCCTCGTCGTTCAAGCCGTCGGAAGCCTTTTAACCTCGCAGAGCGTTGCAGGTTTGTGGCACCATACGCCAGGTGTGTATCTTCACGATAGATTGAAGATTGGATTACTAGGTTCTGACGCGCTTTCATAGGCTTTTCATTGTTAGAGTCACCCCACGCTTTGGCGTACCCATACGGGATAGCACGGACACCGTTCATCAAATTGTCAAATGGTGTCCTCGTTTGGCCCGAATTCAAGACATTCCACATGAGCTGCTTTACTCCGCTTCCCTTGTTTCTGTCATCACAGCTCATCCAGCACTCAATTCGGTCGAAGTTATCGCCAAGTTTTACGGTCATGACAACTCACGCCGGCGTAAAGAATGCCTTCCATGCACCCCACTTTTCAAATACGACTTCACATCGTCTCCGGCCTTCCGTGAAGGCCCTCATTTTATCATTCCAGAGCTACGAGACTCACAAATTCACATTCACCGCTTGACGATCGAAGGATCTCTGACCGTTCTTGAGGAACTCACCTCGTGCCGTCGAGTATTCTCCGATGCCTTCACCCTCCACCTCATTGGCGCCAAGTATTGGCTTCCATCTCAGATGGCGCGCCTGTTACTCGATTTTGTCCGCCTGCAAAGCTGCCAAATCGATCTCAGGTTGGACAGCTTCGATCTCTTCATAACACTTGCACATAACCAATCGCCGTCTCTCCCTCAACCGACCAAGAAGGGCATTAAGCATCTAATGCTGTTTTCATCTCTTTGGAAGAGGCCTACTGGAACGTCAGACCAAAATAATCTGATTTGCGAACAAGTTTCTGTTTGTGTGTCGGCTGAAAGAGACATAGGGAACGAGCTTGCGTTTTTCCATAGACTTCTCCCTTACATACCCACGTTGAAGGTCTTACGTATTGATCTTGGGTACTACGTTGGAAAGGATACAGCAGAGCGTCGCGTGGCGCTATACAACAGTGTAAGTGTCTTACCCACCACTCGTATTTCTATATTGACAGAAGCATTCTAGGTTAAAACCATCATGAGTCTATTGCATTCGGCACAACAGCTCTCGAGGCTGGAGATTCACTTTATGGGGGGACCTTCAGATGCTGATAAGGACGACCTGGTGCTTTCAGCGACTAATCATATCCCGAAGCTGCGCGTTTTCGCTCTGGGGGGCGGATTTGAGACCAACAAAACATATTTCGAAGTAGAACTCTTGCGAAAAGTAGGAGAGTAATAGGGTGAAGAAACCTGAACTGGGCTCCTGGATCCCGCTCGGGCGAGCTGCATGATATGCTTCGAAGTTGAACGTAGATCCTATAGGGTATCGCTTGAAATAATCTCATTTCTGAATCAGACGTCACGGTCCTGTGTCGTGTGGCGTTCACAAAGACATACACTCTGATAGGTTTGCAGGTTCGAACTATGAACAGATGCTCAAGAAGCATCAGAGGCACAGGGAGTATAGCTAAATGCCACGCGGTCATGGACGCAGTAGTGGTTCGCGGATGAAAGCACCATGGCTTAGAGAATGCAGTGCAGGAGTACAGGAGCATAAACGGCCCTCGCGTGCAGAGCCAAGAATCGTGTAGCACAGGTCACTGACGAGATATGGAATCCAATGAATATAATGGCCTATAAAACCTCAAGGGATCCTCCGTAGGAACGATGGTCGAGCTTGAGTTTCAATCTGCGATAACATACACATGTAACATGCTGTAGAATACACATACAAAGACACCAGCATAAGGAGGAAAGAATCAGGTTCTCTACAACGCTGGCTCGGCGTTGATCAGAGTCTTCTTGCCCCGGACCTTTTTCGGTGGTGCTTGCTTCTTCTCGGTCTGAGCAGCAAGGAGAGCAGACGTCCTGCCGAGTGCAGCCTAGAAATACAAAGCACAATGTCAGCGTCATGTTCGATGAAAATGAGGACAGAAGCAAAGTGAAAGTAAAATCGGATGTTAACACCAACGAGTCGGTCAGAACCGCGAAGAGCATCGAACGGCTGCCGATAGCGACATGGTGAATACTACGCAGGATTTGATCGGTCCAAATCGTAGAGGGGTCAATCTTGCAAACATGTCCACGCCCAACTTTCATGAGGATCCAGCGGGTTCTAACGAGAGTGCGTCCATATTGGATATTCGGGAATGGAAGGAATAGCAAAGAGATGGGACACGGGAAGGAACGTGTAAGAACGAGGCTTACGGGAAGCAAGTCAGGGCGGTAACCCTTCTTGAAGACGTTGGCAGTGACACCGAGGGCACGACGACCCCCTGATCGTGCACGGATATTCTGGCTAGCACGCGCACTTGCGATGGCGTAGGGAGAGGCTTTGGACTTGCGGGATGTGATGGTAATTCCGGTGGGAGAGTCTTGGATGTCAATGGTCTTTGCATTCGCTAGGCCAGAGTACTTGTGGGAGTGGAGGTTTCGTAGATTGCCCTGTTTAATGAGGATACGTTCAGTCACGCAGTTCGCCTTCACAAGAGACTCATATTCCACGTACAGGCTCCTTGGAGAAGATGGGGCCCTCCTGCACCCTCTTGACGATGAAGGAGTTATTTTTCTATTCTGACGGATCAGCACAGGGAGTTACGAGGAGAGGCGGCAACGCACGCGGAGCAAGAGCCATTCGAGGTCGTTAGAGGCCATGATGAGTTCGCTAGTGTCGAAACCGGAGCCAGACGTTGAGCGCGTCGTTGTCACTGCCGGCGGGACGATGGGGTGGCTGAGTCGACTGTACAGTTCATCAAAACCAAGCATGGCCAAACAAAGAGGGCCTTATGTTGAACTTGGAAAATTGCTCTCACTACATATCATCCGTCAGTACCCCTTCAGCGTCAAGGTGAGGATCGCATTCCATTCGTTTTCGTTATGATGTTTGAGGCATTTGGCTTTACGCGGGAATCCCCTGCTCTGGAGAAACTTAACTCAGCTACCTTCGGGCCTAATAAGCCCGCTACCTCTGAACCCTCCATTATACATTCTGCTTAGAAAACTCTTGCTGACTATTCTTCTCTAGGATTCACTAGCTGATATATTGTATGTATAATCTCCGAATCTATTGTTCATGTCTCGTCTGCGTTCAAAATATACTCTTTTAACATGATCGTAAAATATGAACTTCGCTTGGACTTTAAACCGAACGCTTGGATTCGGAAGGAAGGGCTGGGTTCATGTGGTAGCCAGAAAGCAGCGATGCTTGGTTGTATCGCAAAGGAACATGAAATACGGGTGCTACTTTTGTACAGTCGGTGGGTATGCAAAACTTTTGAACAACATATCTGCTTGTACATACGTGACTTCGTTCGTGTTAGATAATAGTTTCGTCCATCATCGGCAGGCGTCGAGTTAAACATCAGCGCCCTTGTCCTAATCGGCACAACGCCACGGCCGCTAACATATCTTCATTATCCATCTTCTGGTCTTCCGGCGTCTTCTCGATGGGAGAAATGGGAGGAAGCTTCACATGTCGGCGTTTCACTGTCATATCCGGGTCTTCTCCAAAACCTATCGGCGAAAGACCGTTATCTTCATCGACCTCAGTGTCTTCCCCATCTGTAGTGAGCTCGCCCTCTCTCGTAGCGAGCCGGCGTCGAGCACACGCCCACTCTAACGTCCGAGTCCGTTTGAGCTTTCCAAACTCCACAAACTCTCGTACACCGACGCTGTCGGGGCTAGTAGGTGGAACCGGTGGAGAAGAAGGCATATTGTCGTAAATAGTGCCTGCTTTGACAGCTGGATGTTGGCGATGATGGTGGTGATAATGCTGCTGGTGGCGTCCAGAAACAGGTGAACGGGGAGGGAATTTTGGGAACCGAAGCTCGGACATAGATGCAACACGGTCTAGCGATAGTCGACTCGATGTAGAGGAGGAAGAGAAAGCTGAGGACACGGTAGAGGCGCGTCGGAAGGGCTTGTTGCTATTGCTGTAGCTTGCGGCGCTTGTGTAACCCCCTCCCGTACTGTAGCTCGAAAGAGACTGTAGTGAAGAGTCCGAAGAAGAGGTCTTAGCAGCAGCAAGCTTCACATTCTGCCGTTTATTCTGGAACCATATCGTGACCGACTTTAGCTCCCTGTTAGCGTTCGGTCAGTGTACTGCTACTTTAAAGCAAACCTGCTCAGAAATAACGTACATATCGCCAGTCCGGGCTACGGCTTCTCTTTCGTCTCTCGACGGATGCGAGTTGCGATGGAACAGCTGTTCTAGCATGACCAACTGCGAGTTGGTGAACCTCTTGCGCGTCCTCCGAATTGATTCCGCGTCCGCTATGACCGAGCTTGATGAGGAGTCGACACTAGTCGTCGAGGACGTCCTCGAC
>Ga0247730_1001374_pt1 | contig 13582 bp, 13 predicted proteins | sample UWRJL073202C2_FD_180959 | JGI IMG/M metagenome (GOLD analysis project Ga0247730, IMG submission 180959) | Plant litter microbial communities from Arlington Agricultural Research Station in Wisconsin, United States - UWRJ-L073-202C-2 | ecosystem: Environmental > Terrestrial > Plant litter >...
GTGGTCAAAAGCAGCGTTCGCGGGACCGCAACGGCCGCCAGTCTGTGGGCCACAGGTGCCATCGGCACAGCAGTCGGTCTGGGTGCCTACGACATCGCCGTCGTGCTGTCGGTCATGACCTTCCTGACGCTGCGTCTGATGACCAATTTCAAGGAGCCGGACGAATTGGAGACGAAAACAGACTGAACCCGTAGACGCTTTTCTGTAAACGCCATTTACCCGTTCATCGAATGACGACATCGCCCGGTCGACAAAATCTGTTTGTCAAAGGAGGTTCTTGACGGGTTGAACCGGTGATGTGACTGAAGAAGTAACGGCGACGGCCGGTTGCGATATCCAATCAGTTCGGAATGGATTTCCTAATATGGGCGATCGTTCTGCAAGTCGTTTGATTTTTTCCTCGATTCGACGTAAACCATTTCAAATTGAATGGAATTTCGTATTTTGGCTGGGAGTGCTCATGAGGGTAACCAACGCAAAGACGGTTGTTCGTGGCATGCTGTCGTTGGTCGCTGTAGCGGCGTTATCGGCTTGCACAACGGCGGATGACAGCGCATCGCTGGCTACCAAACCTTCCTCTTCGCAGACAGCCAAGCTCTCCACGGGGAGTAAGAAAGTCTACACCTACACCGCCAAGGATCGCGATTGCCTGAAGCGCGCGATGTATTTCGAATCGCAACGAACCAGCGAATCCGGGTTCCTGGCGGTCGGTAGCGTAATCATGAACCGGTTGACTTCGGGGATGTACCCTCCGACGATCTGTGGTGTCGTCTCGCAGGAAAAGCAGTTCGCGCCGGGCGTGATGACACGCGCCATGGATCAGACGAGCGCGCCGGCTCTGGAAAATACCGCCGACGCCATTCTCAAGGGAAAACGCCATCCTGACGTCAAGGAGGCCATGTATTTCCATCAAAAGGGCCTGCATTTCCGCTACACCAACATGCATTACACCGCGGCCGCCGGCGGCAATGTCTTCTACGAAAAACGCGATAAAGACGGCGAATTGCAGACGGCTGAACCCAAGCCGGTCGATCAGTATGTGCTTGCCTATGCCGACCCCAGCAGCCCGCAGACCGGCATTGCATCGGCTCTGACGGCGCCTGGAGCCGTCATTGCGCCAGCCACCGATATAGCCTCCTCGTTGAACACGGCCTCGACAACCGCGCTCGCTGCTGTCGCACCAACAAACGCGGACGCTGCCGACCGGACACCGGCTCCGGTTGCCGGGCCGGCCGTTGCACCGGCAATCACCGCGGAAATTGCAAAGGCGAGCGTCGCGACAGCTTTCGACGTGTCTTTTCCCGCGACCGGAACCTTGCCACTGACGACGGGTGCCATCACCGACCTGGACAGGGCAGCGGTCAGGATACCTGTTCCGCTGCAACGGCCGGACGAGCAGACGCGCGCCGATGGCAAGCGGTCGGGCGTGGGACCGAGAGTTGATGTTCGGCCCAACCCCGCGTAACTGAGGCCGAGCCCGGTCAGGCAATGAGTGATGCAACTTGCAAATCCATCGCAAGCCAGCAGCGATTAACCTTCGCTGCGGGGTCGCATGACGAACCGTCCGACGACGACGTTTCCGGCCAGTGGGTGCCGAGCGCCCTAATTTCAGAGGCGGATACCGGCTAACCTCGGTCGGCGAGCAAAGACGCAGCATCGGCATCCAGGTACCAGTGGACGTTGCGGTGTCGCAATAGATACGATCCTGGGCAGTCGGCGCTTTCCGGACCTTCCAAGCTGCGGCACACGGCTTCCGCCTTTGCCTCCCCTGTTGCCAGCATGATGATTTTGCGTGCGTCGAGGATGTCGGCAATGCCCATGGTGATGGCTTTGCCCGGGACCGCATCCAGCTGCAGGAGGGTTGGCCGGTTGGCCTCGAGAGTGTCCTCGGTGAGATCCACCACGCGCACGCGACTGCCTGCGTCTGACCCCGGTTCATTAAAGCCGATGTGACCGTTGGTTCCAAGGCCCAGCAGCTGCAGGTCAATGCCGCCGCTCGTTTGCAGGCATTGAGCGTACCGACGTGCTTCCGCCTGGTTGTCGGTCGCACTGCCATCGATCAGGTTGACCCGGCTATCGGCAAAATCCGACTGATCGAACAGCTCGCGCCGCATGAAGGCGGCAAAGGAGTCGGGATGGGTCGCCGGCAGGCCACAATATTCGTCCAGATTGAATGTCGTCGCCTGGTCGAACGAGACGGCCCCGTTGTGCACGGCCTCGATCAGCCGTGCATACACCCGACGCGGCGTTTGTCCCGTCGCCAGGCCGAGGACCGCTTTTGGATGATCCTTTACTTTCTCCAGAATATGCAAGGCGACAGCATCGGCGGCGTCTGTTGCCGTTGGAAAAACGTGGATCGTCGGCTGGCAATGTTCGAAGGATGGGTCTGTCATCATACTGCTATCTCTAATGTGAGGTCGGCGTCTCTGTGGCGTCGGTCGTCGGGCGGGGTCAGAGCCGTTGACGCTGGAGTTCGGTGTCCAGCGCAATCATCCGGTCCACCGGTATGCCGGGCTGCAAGCTTGGCCGCGTGAGCTGCATGGCATCGAGCGGTACCATCGCTGCCATGCAGTAAGCCTCTTCTAGCGCAAGACCGACATGGCGCACGCCATTGGCAAGGCAGCCGACCAGGTCGATATGGGCGCCTGCCAGGGATCCGGCGCTGTTGACGAGCGCGCCGTCGCGCACGGCGATGGTCTCTCCATAAAGCTCGAAATGATCTGGTCCGCCGATAGTGGCCATCGCGTCGGAGACCATGAACATCCGTCCGGAAACGGGTCGGGCCCTGCAGGCCAGTGCCACCATCTGCCAGTCGACATGGTGACCGTCGACGATGATGCCGGCAAAGGCGTCCGAGCAGATCGCCGCGCCGACAATGCCCGGGTTGCGCGATTCCATCGCCGGCATGGCATTGTAGAGATGTGTGAAGCAACTGACGCCGGACCGCAGCCCGAGCTCGGTTTCCTCGGCATTGGCTGCACTGTGTCCGGCGGAGACGATGACGCCCATGTCGGCGATCCGGCGAAGCACGTCGGGCTGGACCAATTCGGGCGCGAGCGTCAGCATCACCGGGATACCGGCGGCGCGAAGCTCGGCCAGGATCGTCAGTGTCGCGTCTTCCATCGGCCGGATGAAGGCGGGGTTATGCGTGCCCTTGCGCAGGATGTTGAGATGAGGGCCTTCGATATGCAGTCCCAAAAAGCCATCGAGGCCCCAGGCATCGCGCGCAGCATCAGCGGCTCTCTGCATCCGCTCCGTTTCGCAGGTGATCAGCGTCGGCATGACCCAGCCGGTGCCGCGGCTGCGTTGTGTGGCAACGATATGGCCGATCGATTGTGCGGACGGATCTGAATTGAGCATGATGCCGCCGCTGCCGTTGACCTGGAGGTCGGTCAGGGCCGGGGCAAGCAGGTGAACATGCCGATCGGGCGTCTCATCAGTGCGTGAAGGTCGAATGCGCTGAAGTGCGCCGCCTGAAAGCTCGACAACGAAACCTTCACGAAGCCCACCTTCGTGCCAAATGTGATCGACAGCAATAAGTTCAGTCAAAATCTGTCTCCAGAAGCCAGTGGTTGCGGGAGCGCCCTTGCCATGATCGCCCCGCCACGAGCGCCCGAGCTGCCACCGTGGATGGCCACGCGAATGGCCGGCAGGCGCGTTTCTCCCAACCGGATCGCCTTGAGCGCGGTTTCGAGCCGCAGGACGATATCCGGCAGGTTGGAAAGCCCGCCGCCGATGACGATGCAGTCCGGATCGTGGTCGAGCTGGATCGTCAGCAAGAGTTCGGCGGCAATCTCTGCCCATTCGCCCAGGACCGCGACCGCTTGCGGCTGGTCGCCAAGCGCCAGTGAGACGATCTCTTCCGAGGTTGCCGGCCGCCCCAGTCGGAAACTTCCCAGTGCCGCCAGGCCGCTGCCCGAGACATACTGCTCGAAACAGCCTTGCTTGCCGCAGCCGCATGACCATAGCGGCAATCCACGCGGCAGGAGGGTGCGTGCCGGCACGCCGATATGACCGACCTCCAGAGCACCGTTGTTCAGACGCTGGGTCAGCCTGCCCTGGACGGTCAGTCCGGCGCCCACGCCGGTTCCCATGATCAGGCCGACGACGCAGCCAAAACCGTCACCGGCGCCGCCATTGGCCTCCGACAGCGCAAAAGCCTGGCAATCGTTCATGAAGGGCAGCCGACGGCCGATCCGTTCGGCCAGAACGGTTTCGATGTCATGGCCGCTCACTGGAAGGTTGGAGGTAAAGGCACGGCCCGTCTGCCGATCGATGAGACCGGGAAACGCGATGCCGACCGGTAAGCGGTCCGCCACGCCTGACTGGGCCTCGAGCCAGCCGATCTGTTCGGCAAGGCACTCGACGAAGCCTGCAAGCGTATCGCGCGGCGTCGGTACGCGCATGACGTCGATCGTCTGCAGTGTGTCTGAAAACAACCGGGCCTCGATCTTGGTACCGCCGATATCAATGCCGCCACAGATCATGCAGCCACCGGGTGGGGTGTCACACAAGATACAACCCGCGACATGATGTCGGCGGTTATGACAGCCGGAAACCGGATGGCGCTCGGTGTCGTAGAGGCCGTGATATCGCCAATAAAAGCTGACGTACCGGCTCCAGCCGAAACAATCTCGGTAATCTGCTTCTGCAAAATCGAGAGGTGGATTTTTTCTGCAATCTTTTCCAGCTGAGGTCTACAGGCTACCCAGATGTCCGGCTGCGCGAAACTTTCCTCCCAGGTCTGGCTGTCCTTTGGGCTCTTCATGAAATGTCCTGTTGGCTTCTGCTGTTTTGACGCGATCGGAACCGGCTTGGCTGGTCGCCGTCTGGCGGGCCAAGCGCCTGCGCACTTTACACAACGCGTCATGCCCTTCAACCGGGAGACCATTCGATCCCCGAATTTGGCATTCAGAGCCATTTGATTCGCTTGAGGACGACCAGGGTTGCAACCGATACAGTTACGACAAAGGCAACGATGATGATGAACGCCCAGGTATCGTTGACGCCGGGAATGCCGCCGACATTCATGCCGAACAGACCGGCCACCACGCTTGGCGGAAGCAGCAGGGCCGCCAACGCCGCAAGCCGGTTGGAGTTGCGGGCAATCCGTTCGCTGATGACGGTGGAAAGATCGTCATGGAGAATTCCGGTCCGATCCCGGATGGCATCGAGATATTCGATGAAGCGCATCAGCTTGTCGATCACCTCGCGAAAGCGCAGCTTGTCACGATCCTTCAGTAGCGGCGCATCGTCATGTTCTATGCGATTTAACGCATCCCGCTGGGGAGCAAGATAACGCCGCAGCTGAACGGACCGTCGGCGAAGCTGCTTAAGCCTCTCGCGCACCTCGCTTGCCTCCCCGTGAAAGATCAACTCGTCGAGTTCGTCGACCTCCTCATCCATAGTGTCGAGAACCGGCTCGAGGTCGCGGACCAGCTTTTCACTGACGAGAGCGAGAAGTTCTCCCGTCTGCTTCGGCCCCTTGCCCTTATCAAGGGCAAGGCGGATATCGCGTAACGCTGTGATATAGTGACCACTTTCCCGCAGAGTTACGAGTCGTCTCTCATCGACCCATATGTGCAGCGGAACAAGATCGATTTCCGTCGGCAAGGAGCCAGCCTCTTCTGGCGGGGAGGCGCAGACGCCACGAAGAATAATAAGCAGACCGTCATCGATACTTTCGACCCGCGGCCTCGATTCTTCTTCGAGTAAGGCGTCGGCAACCAGAGGATCGAAACCGCCGCGCGTTCGAACCCACTCGGCAGCTGCGGCATGATCGCGCTCGAAGTGCAGCCAGACGGCGCCGTCGTCCGGTTTCCAACGACACACGGCATCCATATCCAGCGTGCGACAACCGCCCCTGCCGTCCAGAAGCACACCGAAACGCAAACCAGGCTCCGCGCCGTAGCTTGCAACGCCTTTCAGGCCTTCGCGCATACCACCACCTCCATTCACCAAGATCGACCGCCCGTTTGCGCACGTCAATAGCTTAAAAGGTGCTCTGCAATTCGCCCAGGCGGTTGTCGTTACCGGCAATGACTTGCGTATGCACAAGGCTGCTTGGGCGCAAGAAATGGCGGAGCGGGCCGCATAAAAAATCTTGGAGGTCTTTCGAAGTACCCCAGAACAGTCCCGGAATCAGCAACTCAAAGCTGTGCGCTCGGCCGCGATATTCGATTTTAGATCAATTTGATGCGTATTGTGTTCAAAAGGCTTGGGAAGAAGCCTTGCCAAACTCATCACTCTTGGCGTATGGACCTGCACAATTCATTTGACGCGATCAATCAGGAGAGTCGCTTGCAAGTTCTCGTTAGAGATAACAATGTCGATCAAGCCCTGCGCTTCCTCAAGAAGAAGCTGCAGCAAGAAGGTGTATTTCGTGAAATGCGCCTTCGCGAACACTACGAAAAGCCTTCCCAGAAGCGGGCACGCGAAAAGGCTGAAGGAATTCGCCGTACACGCAAGCTCGCGCAGAAGAAGCTGAACCGGGAACTGGGCATCGTTACCGCGAAGAAGCCGCGGCCGGCTCCCCGTGCCAAGCCAGCCGCAAGCCCGGCAACGAGCTGATCTGTTTGACATCGCGGTGGCTGTATAGCTCCGGCGGTGTCTCAGCAGATGAGCGCGGCTAAAAATATTTGACCGGACAGGAGAAGTTGCCTGTCCGGCGTAGCCGTTTATGCGTCTTGTCCGCAGAGTGGTTTTGGCTCGATGATTGCGCGCAAGCTCGATTTCGAACGGTAAACCGATGATAGCAATAGGTTTCGGATTCACCGATGCCCCGACCGCCAATTGTAATGACGTCTGCATTCGCGTGCCGATAACCTGCCAAACGTTACCAAGGCAGGGAAGGTTATTTCATCCGCAGCTATCGACGCCTGCAAAGTCTTTGCGACACGCCCGCATCAGGCAGCCTGACCGAGATGCAAAAAAACTCTCCGCAGTAAGTCTGCATTCCGGCAAACAGAGATTTGCGGCATGGTGCCATTCGTGGCGACGGCAAGCATGTGCATCGCATCAAGGCGTTGCCAAATTCCGGAGAACGTACCTTGGCCGGAAGGCAGTTCGGCCGAGAATCGTTCCGCTGCTCCCGCTTCGATCGCTACGTGGTTGGCGGCGGTGGCGAGGCCAATACCATGCGCCTTGAGGGCCGCCTCTTTTGCTGTCCAGGCTCTCAGGAAACCGCGGTCCACTGATTCTCCTGGGGAAATGATTGCAGAAGCGATCTTTTGCCAGAAATCGTCCGGATGATCAGCCTCGACATCGATGCCGATCTTACCTGACCATGACAGTCCGACGGATACCCAATCGCCGCCATGCGAAAGATTGAAATCGAGATGGCCGGGATGCTCCGGCTCAAGATATGGCTTGCCGCCCGGTGCCTGCGCAAAAGATAGGTTGGGTGGAGCTATGTTGACAGCCGCGCCGAGCAAAAGACGCTTCAGCCCATGCGCTGCGCGATACCGAGCACGATCCGCCGATTTGTGGAATTGTTGCGCCTGTCTCTGTTCAACTTCGTTGAGCACCGCATCCGTATCAAGACTGGCAAGAGCTATCTCAACAGGCACGGCGACCGCCATATCTGGCCTCGCCTGACCAATTCCCAAGCATCGTTTCCTTTCAAGCATGGCGGCAAGCATTGCGCGAGGCTGCGGCGCTCTTCGCTCCTGATGCCGTGACCGGTTGAAAACTTGGGTATGGCATGAGCGCCTGCGGCGAAACCATACGGCCGTCTCTCAATTAAAATTGGAATGGGAAAGCGTGGCCAACCCGTAGCGAAACTCAAATAGCCTTGCGGAGCCGGATCCGGAATCTTGCGGCGGTCTAGGCCTCGACCAGTTGTTTTATCTGTGTACCAAAAGCGCCAAGGCCGCCGTCGCCTTCGTGGTACTGAACGATCCGGCCGCTGCGATCGATCAGGATCGCGGTTGGCCAGTAGCGCGTTCGGTAGGCCTTCCAGGTCTGATAGCGGTTGTCCTGGGCGACGGGGTAGAGGATGCCGTGCCTCGACACGGCTTTTCGCAGCGCGTACAGGTCCCGCTCGAACGGGAATTCGGGCGTATGAACACCGACAATGGTCAGGCCCTTCGGTTCCAGCGTCTGATGCCAATCGGCAAGCCAAGGCAGGGTGTTGACGCAGTTCGAACAGGCAAAGGTCCAGAAATCCACCAGGACCACCCGCCCGCGCAAGGCATCGATCGCCACGGGCTTGGAGTTGATCCAGTTTTCCAGGCCCTCGAACGCCGGTGCTGGCTCGCCGATGCTCGCGGCAGAGGCCGTTTGAGCGAACGGCAGGGCCAGTGACGTCATGAGAAAAGTGCGACGGGATATCGACATGGACGTTCCTCTTAAAGACCCACGCGTCCCTGCGGGTAGAACGCGGTCAATTTCGAAATGATCAAAGCGTCATAGTTCAGCAGAATGGCAAGACCCGTCAAAACCATCAGCACGCCGAACACGCGTTGCAGCGGCTCCGTATGGCGTGCGACAATCCGCACCTTGTTCGTCATGTACTGACCGCCATAGGCGATGAGCAGCATCGGAATTCCGCAACCGAGCGCATAGGCGAGCAGCATTACCAGAGACGTCGTCCAGTCCGGAGATGTCGCGACGAAAATCAGGATCGACGCCAGAACAGGCCCGGCGCAGGGCGCCCAAACCAAGCCCAGGCCAGCGCCGACGCCGAAGGCACCGAAATGACCGTCTCCGCCCGTACCAGCCAAGCGCGGCAGGCGGGCCGTCAGGATCTGAAATGGTGCTGACCACAGCAATGCAACGCCCATCAGCATGATGAGCACGGCCGAGCCATTGCGCAGATCAAGCGCGGACAGTCCCGCAAGCCGGGTGAACACGCTGAAGACGAGCGTGAAAGCGCTGAATGTCAGAATAAAGCCAAGCACGATGAAAGCCGGCCGCAATCGCGAGGAGCTTCCAAGGGTCGCGCCGAGGATGATCGGCAGCATCGGCAGAATACAAGGGGCGGCGATTGTCAAAAGGCCCGCGACAAAGGCAAATCCGATACTGACTGGCATCATGTCCTCGGCTGAAAGGGCCGCAGCGGAGTATCCGCTGCGGCAAGTGCGCTTACATCGGAGGTTTGATTCCGTTGGATTCGGCGATCACGCGGTTGGTTGAAAAACTGCCATCCTCGGCACGCAAAGCGATGATGAAGACATCTGCGCCGGGCTTCAGAAGATCTGGGTTGCCAGGCCCGAAGGCGATCACCGGCACATCGCCCGGGACCGTCATGGTGATGCTTTTCTCACCGTATTTCATGGTGATTTTCCCACCATTGGCAGCGGTGGCGACGCCGCTGATCGTGGCATTGGTCATCACGCTGTCGGGTTGGGCGTCCCATGGCCGCTGGCCTTGGTTCTGGCCTGCCAAAGCCGCCGGCAGGATAGACACGTGAAGCGCGGTAAAGCCGCCGTTTCCGTCGGAAACGGCCGTGGTCGACACCGCATCACCGACGGAAATATCGGCGACTTTGCGTGGCAGGAGGCTGACGATCTGCAGGTCTTTCGGAACCGTGAGTTTTATCTTTTCGCCGTTTCGCGCCAGCACCTGGAGGCTGCCGGGCGTAAACGTCTCGATCTGGCCACGAACGGGCACGGGACGGGAATCGGCGAAAGCCGGCGTCGCTGCCAGCAGGCCGAGCAGCAGGGCATATGTGTTCATCTTCATCGGAAACTCCCTTGAGGTGATGAATGACGGCTAATGGATACATCACAAGAGTATACCTTGCAATGCTATGTATGCTGATACGTGTGTTTTCACCACTTTGTGAAGCTTGCTGCTACCGGAACAGAAAGTTACCGTTCAGCGCGATCGGGGTTGGAGACATTGAGGCCAAGCGCCCGAATGGCGGCAACGGCATCCGCCTGAGAGGGGTCGATCGAAACGGTAAGCGTGCCGTTCTCGTCAATCAGAAGCGTTGCGCCCCCATCGAGAGTGGGGACTGCCAAGCGGATTGCATGCTCGGCGGCCTGTCGCCGCAAATCCACACGGGACACTTTTCCCACACGGGTCAGCGGCAATGCGTCGATGACCCTGATATGGGCGGGGCGCGCGTGCGGTTCGGCAAGCGTTGCGCGCAGGTGGTCAAAGATTTGGTCGACCGTCAGATCGCAGCCTTGGCGCAGCGTGACGAAAAGCGCCGGGACCTCGCCCGCATAGCGATCCGGCATTGCGACGGCCGCGCAACTTGCAACCGAGGGATGGCGCGACGTGGCTGCTTCGATCACGGCGGGGTCGATATTGTTGCCCGACCGGATGATGATATCCTTGCTGCGTCCAGAAACGGTGACTTCGCCTCGGGGACCGATATTGCCGACATCGCCGGTGGCCAGCCAGCCACCCGGCAGAAGCGTGGGTTCCTGCTCACTGAAATAGCCGGAAAAGACCTGCGGGCCGCGCACACAAATAATGCCGGTTTCATCTGTCAGCTCCGGCCAGCCGTCACCGAGCTTGCGCAGCTGAAGTTCCGTTTCACCGGCAATGTGGCCGGTGGTCGCATAGTCCGGCGCTATGTCTGTCGGCGCAGCGGCGATCAGCCCCGCGCATTCCGTCATGCCGTAGATTGCGTGTACGCGCAGGCCGAACTGGCGCTCGAATTGCTCGGCGGAGACCGCCGGCATGGGCGCGCCTCCGGTCGCGCAAAACCTTACGGAGCTGATATCTGCGCCATTCAGCGGAACCTCCAGCAGCGCGACGAGCGAGCTCGGAATACCGCCGATGATGCTCGGGCGGCTGCGCTCGACCAGTTCCCAGTGATGCGCCAGGGTCTGCGGGTTGCGCAATCCAGCACCGGAATAAAGCTGGACTTCCGCACCCGCGCTGAGCGGTGCCAGGAGCAATAGATTGGCGCCGGCAACGTGAAACAGTGGCAGTGCATTGACGATGCGGGTGGTGGCGTCCATCCGCCACATGTCCGCCAAACCGCCTGCGGCGGCGAGCAGATTGCGATGCGTGAGGGGCACGACCTTCGGCCGGCCGGTCGTTCCAGTCGTCTGGAAAAGCGCGGCGCCATCCGTGGCTTGCGGCTCAGTCCCTGAAAGTTCGTCCACTGGGTATTGGGCGACCATTTCCCCCAGACTGTATGCACCCTCGGGCGCGCGGCCGCAGTCCGTTGCAATCAGGGCGCGCAGATCCAGGCCTTCGGCCGCCGCCGTCAGCGTCTCCCAGACCGGCGGCGTTCCGGGCGCGCCGAATGCGACCGCGAGGCTGGCGCCGGTGCTGCGCATGATGTCGCGGATTTCGTGCGGCGGGAGATAGTGGTTGATCGGGTTCGCGCGCCCTGCCACCTCGGCGGCAAGCAGTGCCACCACGCCATCGATCGTCGAGGGTATGAGAAGCGAGACAACCGGCCTGTCCTCGCCGGACAAGGCGCGAAAAGCATTGGCAAGCGCGGTCACCCGTCCCAGCAGCTGCCGGTAGGTAATCGCATGCGGCGCCGCTGTCTCATCAAAAACTAGCTCGGCGGGATCGACGTATCGCAGCGCATAGGCATCGCCGTGGTTCAACGCCCCGGCGCGCAGGATCGAGAGAATGGTCTCAGTTGCTGGTATCGCCATCTTGTTTCAAGGCCCCGTAGACGATGTTGCGAAAACCGAAGCGCAGGTGATTTCGGGCGCTTGGCGCTGCCGCCATCAGAATGGCGACGATGTCCTGTTGCGGATCGATGGTAAACGTCGTGCCGTTCAACCCCGACCAGTTGGCATCGCCCGGACTGCCGGCGACGATCGCCCCGCCATCCGTGCGCCGCACCGCAAAACCGAGGCCGAAGCCGTAACCGGGGCCGGTAAACGTATCCGGCCCGCTTGCCATGCCGGCGATATGGTCAGCCGTCATCAGCCGCACACTGGCGGGAGACAAAAGGCGCACGCCGTCTACGGCTCCGCCGTTCAGCACCATGCGGGCAAAGCGCAGATAATCCTCGGCCGTGGAAACAAGGCCGCCGCCGCCGCTCAGATAGCCGTCGCCACGCGGGCGGGCGACCCGCATCCAGCCTTCAGTGAAAGGCTTCATAGTGTCCGTATTCGGCGCTTCCGCCAGCCGCGCAACATCGTCGCCCGACACCGCGAACCGGGTTTCCGCCATGCCCAGCGGATCGAGGATGCGGCGCTTCAGCACCGCGTCCAGCCGTTCTCCTTCGATCCGTTCGATGATAAAACCCAGAAGATCGACCCCGAGGCTGTATTCGAAGCGTGTGCCAGGTTCGAAGGCCAGCGGCAGCGTTGCCAGCCTGCCGAGCATGTCCTCGCGTGTGAAGTCGCTGCGGATCTGCTCGAGATCGGCCTTGCCATAGAGCGCCCGCAATGCCGGATCGGCCGCACCGAAGGGGGCGTAGGTAAAGCCGCCGCTGTGGCGCATCAGATCCTGTACCGTCGGCTGCCGTCGCGGCGTCGTCGTGACACCATCGGCGCTCCAGACCGTCAGCCGGGCGAGTTCGGGAAGATAGATTGCGATCGGTTCGTCGAGGCCAAGCCTGCCTTCCTCCACGAGCATCATCGCCGCAACGCTGACAACGGGTTTCGTCATCGACGCGATGCGGAAGAGGTCATCCGTCTTCATCGGCCGTTTTCCGGCGGCATCACTGTTGCCATAGGCCTTCAGCAGCACCACGCGTCCTGCTTGCTCGCTCAATGCGACGGCGCCGGTGATCCGCCCGTCGGCGATTTCCGTCTGAAAGAACCTGTCCATTCGCGCGGACAGAAGATCTGGATCGAGGGTTTCGGCGCCAAGCGGCGGGGCGGACATGATCAGCGCGACAATTGTCAGGGCGCGGCGGATAAAAAAGCTCATCGCAGGCTTCTCCACTGTTCGTTCTCACGGACCACACGACCGAGCTGTTCCAGCCGGACAAGCTGGGCCTCGATCGTGCGTTCGGCGATGCTGCGGGTTTGTGCGCTCAGATTGCTGTAGGCGCGCGCAACCAGCTCCGATGTGCCGGCCGGCCGGTCGGCAACGGCAGCCCAGAGAATTTGTTCGCGTTCGGCCATCTGTTGCATGAGCGCGTCGATGAAGCGTCTGGTGCCGCGGATCGCCGGGCCATGCCCCGGCAGGAAAAGGCGGCTGGAGGTCAAGGTCAGGCGCTGAAGGCTACGGTGATAGGCAGCGGCGTCGCCCTCCGGCGCAAGGATCGATGTTGCCGCCCAACCCAGCACGTGATCGCCCGTGAAAACAATATCGCCCCATTGAAAACAAAGGTGATCGCGCGCGTGCCCGGGCGTGGAGATCACCGACAGGCCATTGATCTCATCCCCGTCTGTGATGACGGACTGCAGGTCGTAGCGTCGCTTTGGGCATGGGATGCCGCCGGCAACGGCGGCGCCTGTCTGCGCGACAAGCTTTTGAACCCCAGCGACATGGTCGTCATGGGCGTGCGTGATCAGGATACGGCCCACACTTCCACCAGCCGCGTCCAGGATGGCACGGATATGTCCGTCGTCGGCCGGACCCGGGTCAATCACGACGTTTCCGGTCGTGGTCGACACGAGATAGGTATTGGTCCCGTGATAGGTCATCGGACCCGGGTTGGGCGCCACCAGCCGAACAATATCCGCCGTGACGCGGAGTGGCT
>Ga0247730_1001375_pt1 | contig 13579 bp, 12 predicted proteins | sample UWRJL073202C2_FD_180959 | JGI IMG/M metagenome (GOLD analysis project Ga0247730, IMG submission 180959) | Plant litter microbial communities from Arlington Agricultural Research Station in Wisconsin, United States - UWRJ-L073-202C-2 | ecosystem: Environmental > Terrestrial > Plant litter >...
ACGGCTACGGCGTGGGCACCTCGCTGGTCACCGGGTCCGGGGTGCCGACCAGCGGCTTCGTCTACAAGCTCGTCTCCCGCGCGGACGACGACGGCCACATGGTGTCGGTCGCCAAGAAGAGCCCCGACAAGATCTCCGTGGGTGGGCGCAAGCACGCGGTGCGCCGGCTGAGCCCGGCCGGCCAGGCGCAGGCCGAGGTCATCGGCGTCGGCGCGGCCCCCGACCACGACGGAGACGACCGTCCGCTCCTGGTCGAGCTGGTCCGTGACGGCGAGCGCGTCCACACCGAGCCGCTCGAGGTCGCCCGCGCCCGGCTCCGCGCCGCGCTGGCCGAGCTGCCGGCCTCGGCCACCCAGCTGTCGAAGGGCGACCCCGTGCTCGACACCGTCTACGAGGAGCACGACGCACCCGGAGGAGCCGCATGACCACCGCACTCATCGTCGTCGACGTCCAGAACGACTTCTGCGAAGGCGGTTCGCTGGCCGTCACCGGCGGCGCACAGGTCGCCGCCGACGTCGCCGACCTGATCGCGTCCGGGACGTACGAGACCCTCGTCGCGACCCGCGACCACCACATCGACCCGGGAGGCCACTTCTCCGACGCCCCCGACTTCGTCGACTCGTGGCCCCCGCACTGCGTCGTGGGCACCGAGGGCGAGCAGCTGCACGCGCCGCTGGAGCCGTCGATGTTCGCCGAGACGTTCTTCAAGGGCGAGTACGAGGCCGCCTACTCGGGCTTCGAGGGCTCGTCGGCCGCGGGCACCCGCCTGGCCGACTGGCTGCGGGCCGCCGGGATCGACGCCGTCGACGTGTGCGGCATCGCGACCGACCACTGCGTCCGGGCCACGGCGCTCGACGCCGCCCGCGAGGGCTTCGTCGTGCGCGTCCTGGAGGGGCTGACGGCCGCGGTGTCCGCCGACAACCTGGCGACCGTGCACCGCGAGTGGGCCGCCGCGGGTGTGGACGTCCTGGAGTGATGCGGCGTTAGGTTGGAGCGATGACCGCACCGCACCTGGCCCTGCCGATCGACGAGACGTCCCGCGCGCAGCTCGCCGCCCATGGTCTGACGTTCCGCGTCGTCGACACCGCTGACGCGTCCGACCACACCCGGTGGTCCGATGCCGTGACGCGCGGGTTCCTGGGGCCGTCGATGCCGCTGGACCAGACCGAGGCGCGCCGCGCGTACATCGGCGACGACCGCCTGACCGGGGTGTACGACCCCACGGCGGCACTGCCCGACGAGCCGGTCGCCACGACGCACTGCTGGCCGGCCGAGCTGACGGTGCCGGGCGGCCGCAGCCTGACGGCGTGGGCGGTCAGCGGGGTCACCGTCGCCCAGACGCATCGCCGTCGCGGCCTGGCCCGTGCCTTGATGGAGGCCGAGCTGCGCACTGCCGTCGCGCTGGGGCTGCCCCTCGCGATGCTGACCGTCTCGGAGTCGACGATCTACGGACGCTTCGGCTACTCCCCCGCCGCACTGGCTCGCGACCTGCGCATCTCGACGCGACGGGTGCGATGGACGGGGCCGGCCGTCACCGGCCGGGTCCACCAGGTGTCGGCCGAGCAGCTGCGCGACCAGGGACACGCGATCGTCGAGCGGGTCCGGGCTGCCACGCCCGGCGAGGTGTCCTACTCCGGGACGGGGCACCTGTGGCTGCGCCAGCTGGGACTGATGCTCGGCGACGACAACGCCAAGAACCTGCGCTGCGTCCGCCACGACGACGCCGACGGCACCCCGCAGGGCTTCGCGGTCTACCAGCTCGTCGAGAACGACACCGACTTCGCCGAGCACACCCTCACGCTGCACGCGCTCGTCGCCGCGACGACCGACGCGTACGCCGCGCTGTGGCGCTTCGTGCTGGAGATGGACCTCGTCTCGACCGTCACGGCCCACCTGCGGCCGGTCGACGAGCCGCTGCGCTGGATGATCGACGACTTCCGGGCGGTCCACGTCGATGAGCGCGACCACCTGTGGATCCGGGTGCTCGACGTCGCGACGGCGCTGTCGGCACGCACGTACGCCGGGACGGACCGGCTGGTCCTGGAGGTCGAGGACCCGCTGGGCCACGCCGCCGGAACCTGGGCGCTGGACGTCGACGGATCGGGGTCGGCCCGCGTCACGGCGGTCGACGAGCCGGCCGACGCCTCCTTGACGGTCAACGCCCTCGGCTCCCTGCTGCTCGGCACCGTCGGTGCCGCGACGCTGGTCGCGGCAGGCATGCTGCACGGGGACGCCGAACGGCTCGACGGGCTGTTCCGCTCCCCCGTCGAGCCGTTCCTGAGCACCTGGTTCTAGCCGGTCACCTCCGGACGCGCACCCGGTCGGCGGCCGAGGTCGAGGCCGCCGCGGTGTCCGAGCCGAGGTAGTACGCCCGCAGGGTGCGGTGGCCGGTCGACCTCAGCCTGATCGACACCGACCGGGTCGCGTCGCTCACGTAGAGGGTCTTGACGACCTTCGACCCGTCCTTGACCTGGACCCGGCCGGTGGGGGTGAACCCGGTCCCGGTGACCCTGATCTTCGCGGTGACCTTGGAGCCCTTCGTCGCCGACGACCTGGCGATCGAGAACGACGTCGTCGTCGCGCCCTTCGCCACCGTGACGGTCAGCGGCGCGCTCGTCGTCGCGACGGTCCGAGCGTCCCCCGCGTACTCCGCGACGAGCCGGCGCGTGCCGACCTGCAGACCGCTGAGCGTCACCTGCGCGGTGCCGCCGTCGACGGTCCCCTGCCCGACGACCGTGCCGCCGTCCGTGATGCGCACGACGCCCGACGGGACGACGCCGGCACCGCCGGCGACCGTGACCGTCGCGGTCGGCTTCTGGCCGTAGCCCACCGAGGTGCTGGGCAGCGACAGGGTCGCCGTGGACCGGAGCTGCGCCGCGAACGCCTCCGTCGCGCGGCCGAGGCGCAGGAACACCGTCTCGCCCGTCGCGTCCTTGAGCCCGTCGTTGTCGGTGACGCCGTACAGCGCGCCGTCCGCGGCGATCGTGAAGCCCTCGAGCTTCTCCTGCGTCCAGCCGTTCGTGGCCCGGAGCGCCGGCAGCACGTCGATCGCGAGCGTCTTGTCCAGGACCGGCAGCTCGTCACCGGTCGGATCGGTCGCCGGGACGTCCACCGTGTAGATGCGCTTGTTGCGGGCGTTCGGACCGTTGAGCTTGTCGCGCTCGACGACGGCGAGGGTGTCGTCGTCGACCGCGGTGATCTCGGAGAGCCCGACCCAGTCGGTCCCGTCGCGCTGGGGTCCCTGCAGCTCGTAGCCGAACCAGTGCCAGCTCTGGTCGGCGACGTCGTACCGGCCGATGCGGACCACGTCGTCGCCGTCGAGCGTCTCGGTCTGGTCGCTGACGTCGGTCCACAGCGGTCGCTGCACGACGGTCCAGACGTGCTCGCCCCTCGCGTCGTTGGTGGCCGTGACGCCCTCCAGGCCCCAGTTCTTGATGTGGTCGGTGACGGCCTTCGGCAGCGCGACGGTCTCCTGCACGACGCCCGCGGCATCGGTCCGGTGGAGCTTGTTGCCCGCACCCGTCGCCCCCTCGTCGGCGAGCCAGAAGCCGCCCTGCGGACGAGCGAACAGCCCCTCGACGTCCAGGTCGGCGCCGGCGTTCGTGACGGTCAGCGCCGCGGTGATGCGCGCAGGCCTCCTGGTCACGTCGACGGTGTAGATCTGGGCCGGCTCGAGCACGGTGTCGGCGGCCGCGTAGATCGTGCCGGGGTCACCGGGCCGGGCGCTGAGCGCGCCGAGGGCGCTCCAGCCGATCGGGCTGCCGGCGACGTCGTCGGACACGATCGAGGGGAACGAGTCCGGTCCGTCACCGAGCTCGTACAGGCTGACGCTGGCGCGCACGTTGGTCGCCGACGTGTCGGTCTCGCTCGACACGGCCAGCAGGTCGCGGCCGGGGATCGGCAGGATGCCCTCCGGACCGTTGGTCGCCGGCAGGAGCTGCCGGAAGACCGGCGACGCGGGGTCGCTGATGTCGTAGACCGCGACGACGTTGCTGCGCTCGGACCCGACGAACGCGTACTTCGTGCCGTCGATCGTCGCGATCGCCAGACCCTCCGGCTCCGCGCCCTTCTTGTTGGCGCGGCTGTCGTTGGAGAAGCCGTGCTTGACGACGAGGTGCTCGAACGTGTTGCCGGCGTCCCAGGTCACGGACCCGTCGGTCGCGTCGAACACCGTCCAGCCGCGCGATCCGCCCTTCCAGTCGCCCTCGTTGGCCGTCGCGACGTGCGTGTCGTCGACCCAGCCGATCGCGTCGGGCTCGCGCACGACGCCCGACAGCGCGTCGGTCAGCGAGATCCTGCCGTCGGCCTTCGTGTCGAAGCCGGTGCCGGACACCGACCCGGCCGAGAACACCGTCTCGATCGCCCGGGTCCTCAGGTCGATGATCGCGACGCCGTTGTTCTCCTGCAGCGTCAGGGCCAGCTGGTTGCGGCTGTTGATCGAGACGTACTCGGGCTCGGGATCGGTCGGCTCGACGAGCCCGGCGGCCACGAACGACGGCAGCGCGGTGCCGTCGGGGTTGACCAGGTCGATCCGGTCGGCCTTCCACGTGGTGGGCGCGCCGTCGAGATCGATGACCTGCACGAAGCCGGCCGGCGCCTGGGGCAGGTCGCCCTTGGCCCTGCCGCTCGGCGTCGCCTCCTCGTCGCGCTGGTTCTCGATGGCGATCGCGGCGTACGACTCGTCGGCGCTGATGTCGATCGAGTCGGGCTGGCCCTCCAGGTCGATGCTCTCGACGCGCTTGCTGTCGGAGAGCCGCACGACGTCGAGCCGTCCCGACGGGCTGGTGAAGCTGTCGCTCGTGTCGACGACCACCAGGACGTACTTCCCGACGACCGCGACGGAGGTCGGCTGGTCGTCGGTGTCGCCCAGCTTCGCCAGCGACAGGCTCCCGGCCCCGACGGGCGCCGCCGGGTCGGAGATGTCCAGGAAGCCGATCCGCTTGCCGAGGGCGTCGGTGTAGACCAGGGTCCTGCCGTCCTTCGAGACGTCGGAGATCTCGGCGACCGTCTCGGAGCCGGGCGCGACGTCCTTCGGGAGGTTCTTGTAGACCGGATAGGTCGCGGTGCGGTGGAAGGCCGTCGGTGCGTCGTCGGCGGTCGCTCCGGTGGCCGGCAGGACGATGGCGGCGAGGGCTCCGGCAGCGACGCCGACCAGGGCGGGACGGCCGACGGCGCGAACCATCAGCGACAGCCGCGACGGGCGCGCGGGAACAGGGTGCTGTGACATGGTCCGACCCTGTCGACCGCAGCACAACGCCCGCCCACCGTCAGGTGAACGGGCGTCGACGTGCGGGCGAATCCCTACGACATGGCTACAGCAGCTCCTTGGCGAGCAGCTCGACCGTGCGCTCGCGGGCCGGCGACACGCGAGGATCGGTGCCGCGACGGGCCGAGCCCACGGGGCTGATCATGACCTCGTCGACGTCGAACTTCTCCGCGAGCTCACGGACCTGCTGCGCCGCGGACTCCGGCGTGCCGACGACGGCCTTGCCGAAGGCGTCGTCCAGCATCGCCTCGACCTGCGGGGACAGGTGCTTGGCCTGGGCGTCCTCGACGAGGTCGAGGGCCGTCAGCGGCTGACCCGTGCGCAGCGCCGCCATCATGAGCTGGTTGGGCAGCAGCAGCGCCGCTGCCTCCTCCTCGGTGTCGGCCACCGAGGCGTTGACGGTGAGGAACGTGACCGGCTCGGGCGCGAGCTCGCTGGGCCGGAACTCCTTGCGGTAGACCGCCAGGGCCTCGGCCGTGCCGTGGCCGGAGAAGTGGTGCGCGAAGACGTAGGGCAGGCCCTTGGCGGCGGCGAGGTGCGCGGAGTACATCGACGAGCCGAGCAGCCACATCCGCGGTTCCGAGGCTGCGGCGGGCGTGGCCTTGAGGATGTAGTTCTGGCGCGGGACGGCCACGCGGACGCCGTCACGACCCATCAGGGCCACGACGTCGTCGAGGTACTGCGGGAAGTTCTCGACGTCGGTGTCGTCACGACCTGCGGCGCCGCGCAGCGCCATCGACGTGATGGGGTCCGAGCCGGGCGCGCGACCGACCCCGAGGTCGATGCGGCCGGGTGTGGCCGCCTCGAGGAGGGCGAACTGCTCGGCCACCGCGAGCGGGGCGTGGTTCGGCAGCATCACGCCGCCGGACCCGAGCCGGATGCGCTCCGTGTGCGCACCGAGTATGCCGATCAGGACCGGCGGCGAGGTCGCGCCCACGGCCGGCATGTTGTGGTGCTCGGCCAGCCAGAACCGTGTCAGGCCGGCCCGGTCCGCCGCCTGCGCGAGGGACACGGTGGCCGCGACGGCATCGCTGGTGGTCTGGTCGGTACGGACGGGGATGATGTCCAGCACGGAGAGTCTCACGTCCATGACAACGCGTCACCCCCGTCGATGCTTCCCGATCCCCGCCCGCACCTCCCGCGTGATCAGTCCGCGTCGGCGCGCGTGATCCAGTAGGCGGCCGTCTCCGGGCTCGCGACGCCGAACCTGGCGTTGACCGCGAACAGCGACCCCCTGACGAGCGTGACGGTGCTCGGCACGTCGACCTCCGCCGCGAACTCGCCGCGATCGATCGTGGTGACGAGCCTCGCCGACTTCGCCTTCTTGGCCAGGTGCAGGACCCGGATGCGGTTGTCGCGGTTCTGCACGACGTACAGCGTCCCGCCGGCGCCGAGCTCGAGCCCGTCACCGTTGGGGAACACCCGGCCGCCCGTGACGATCTTCTTGGTCCGGCCGGACGACGGGTTGATCCTGAACAGGCGTCCGGTGTTGCTCTGGACGGCCACGACGATGCCGCTGCGGCTGACGATCCCGTTGAGGTTGTTGCCCGCTGCGAGCCTCAGGTCACCCGTCAGCGGCAGGGTCCTGGCGCGCCACGGGGCCGGCAGCGCCGTGGTACGGGTCGACAGCGGCACGACCAGGAGCTCCCTGCTGAGCGAGTCCGTGGCGTAGACGGCCGTGTCCGTCACGGTCACGTCGTTCACGAAACGGTCGCTCGTGCTCGGGAACCGGTAGGTCCGCAGCACCGCGCCGGTGTCGGCGTCCTGCGCGCGGATCTCCTTGCCGGCACCTCCGGCGACCCACAGCACATCGCGCTTGACGTCGTGGTCGATGCCGACGGCGACGCGTCCCGGCGCACCCGCGAAGGTCTTCTTGCGTCCCGAGCCGATGCCGATCTTCAGGATCGATCCGTCGGCACGCGATCCCGAGAACAGGCTCTTGCCGTCGTTGGTGATGCCCTCGGGCAGCCAGCCGTTCGGCAGCTCGATCCGGTCCGGCGGCGCGAAGCTGTCGTCGGCCTTGGCGTGGGCGGAAGCGGGAAGGACGGTCGCGGCCACGACCAGTGTCGCGAGTGCCGCCGTCCGGCGGAGGTTGTTCATCGATGTCTCCTGACGTCGTCGGGAAGGGCGAGTCCATCGTGGTCACACATCCGCCGCCCGGGCAACCGCTGTCAGCTCACGGCCGAGGGCCTTCCGCCGTCGGGAACGTCCCGAGCCGCTGGATCATGAACCCACCCGGGTAGGAGCGGATGCGGTGGGAGTCGCGCAGGTACGACGGACGGCGGCGGGGCGGCAGGAACCTGACGAAGCGGCCCCGTGCCACGAGGGAGCCGTGCACCAGGGCGGTCATGGCCCGCGACGGGCGCCGGTAGCCGAACGCCTCCCGCAGGTGGTCGTCCATCAGGGCGACGCTGAACCGGCGCATGAGCGGGCGCAACGGCCGCGGGTAGAACGTCACGAACAGGTCGAGCGTCGCGTCGGCGACGGCTCGCGCCTTCGGGTCGAAGACGTACGTGTCACGTTCGTAGGCGTCCATCAGGTCCGAGAACTCGTCGAAGCCGGCCGGCACGTCGCTGATGCCCATGAGCTGCCCGAGTCGCTGGTAGTAGCGGACGCCGGCCGTCCGCTCGGCCTGCGTCAGGTCGCGCCAGCCGTACCGCTGGATCCACCGCACCGGCGTCACGACGAACGTCGCCAGGACGTAGCGCATGTCCTCGTCGGAGATGTCGTAGCTGCCGTGCATCTGGTTCATCCGGCGCACCCCCGCCCGACCCGCCTCGGACTCCAGCCCCTCGTCGGCGATCGTCTCCAGGATGATCGCGGTGTCGTCGTGGCGCTTCTGCGTCGCGCCGGTGAACTCCCCCGTGTCGTGCAGCAGCCGGCCGATCGAGGGCACGGCGTACGTGCGGAAGAGGGCGAAGCTCAACGCCTGCTGGGAGTCCCACGGGAACTCGTGCATCGCGGTGATGCGCGAGATCTGCTCGAAGTCCGTCTCGGGGTCGAGTCGATCGATCTGCCGCTGCCAGTAGTCGCGTCCCATGCCCGGACCCTACCGTGACAGTGACGCTGTCACCATGCCTCGGTGTGACTCAGAGCACGTCGCGCAGGAAGTCGACGACGTCGTCCAGCGCTCGTCCCGCGACGGGCACGACGCCCGGCAGGCTCAGGAAGCCGTGGATCGCTCCGTCGTACTCGACGTAGCGCACCGGCACCCCGTCGGCGACGAGCGCGTCGCGGTAGCGGGCACCGTTGTCGAGCAACGGGTCCGCCTCGGCCGTGAGGATGAAGGTCTTGGGCAGACCGGCGTGGGACGCGGCCCGCACCGGCGACGCACGGAAGTCCTCGGTGCCGTGCTGCTCACCGAGGTACAGCCGCACGAAGGCCCGCATGTTGGCCGACGTCAGCACCGGGGCGTCGGCGTTGCGGTCCTCGGACGGCCACCGGTCGTACATCTCGACACCGGGGTAGATCAGCACCTGGGCCCTGAGGGCGGGTCCTCCGGCGTCGCGGGCCAGGAGCGCGACGACCGCGGCGAGGTTGCCACCGGCGCTGTCGCCCATCACGGCGATCCGCTCCGGCGCGATGCCGAGCTCGTCGGCGTGCTCGACGACCCACGCCAGCGCGTCCCGCGCGTCGTCGAGGCCGGCGGGGAACGGGTGCTCGGGTGCCAGCCGGTAGGACGGGGAGATCACGACCACGCGGCTGCGCACCGCCACCCGGCTCGCGAGCCAGGCCGACTGCTCGGGATTGCCCTGCACCCAGCCACCGCCGTGGAAGTTCACGACGCACGGCAGCGGCCCGACGGCGTCCCGGGGGCGGTGCACGAGGGCCCGGGAGCCGGACCCGACCGTGATCTCCTCGACCGTGGCTGCCGGGTCGGCGCGGCCGAAGACCAGTCCGCCGATCCTCGTCGCCTGGAGCGCGAGCCGATCGGCGCGGAGCTTCGGGAAGTCCTTGGCCTCCTCGACCGGGGTGGCGGTACGTCGCAGGATCGCGGCGAAGATGCGGGTGCGCAGGGCCATCGAGGAGGTCACGCCGTCACGGTAGCCGTCCTGGGGACGTCGCACCGGGTGAGGCGCGCGCCCTCTACCCGGAGGCCTTGAGCGCCCAGGCGCGGAGCGCGTCGATGCGAGCCTGCAGCTGCTCCGTGCTGGCCTGTGCCGCCGCCGGACCACCGCACTGCGCGCGCAGGCGGCTGTGCGTGACGCCGTGGGGCGCCCCGGTGCGGTGGTGCCACGCACCGACCAGGGCCTGCAGCTCACGGCGCAGCTCGCCGCGTCGCTCGAACGCGACATCGGCCGCGGGCGCGGCGGCACCCTGCTCGCGGGCCCCCTTCTCGCGGGCACGCTGAGCACGCGACGTGCGCAGCAGCTGGGCCACCTGGTCGGGGTCGAGCAGCCCCGGGATGCCGAGGAAGTCGAGCTCGCCCTCGTCGTCGGAGAGGGTGTCGTAGCCGAACTCGCCGCCGTCGTAGACGAGCCGGTCGAACGAGGCGTCACTGGCCAGGGCCCGGTACTCGCCCAGCTGGTCGGACGCGCCCTGGTCCTCCTGGGCCTTCGCGATGAGCTCGGCCTCGGCGGCGAACAGATCGTCCTCGTCCTTGACCGGCCGGCCGACGACGTGGTCGCGCTGCGTCTCCAGGTCGGACGCCAGCGCCAGGAGCCGCGGGACGCTCGGCACGAAGATCGACGCCGTCTCGCCCTTGCGGCGCGCCCGCACGAACCGTCCGACGGCCTGGGCGAAGTACAGCGGAGTCGAGGTCGTCGTGGCGTAGACGCCGACCGAGAGCCGCGGGATGTCGACCCCCTCGCTGACCATGCGCACCGCGACCATCCACGGATCCATGCCGGCGGAGAACTCCTGGATCTTGGCACTGCTGCCGGCCTCGTCGGACAGCACCACGGTCGGCTTGGCGCCCGTGATGTCGGCCAGGACGTTCGCGTAGGCCCGGGCGCTGTCCTGGTCGCTCGCGATGACGAGCCCACCCGCGTCGGGGACGTCGCGACGGACCTCCATGAGCCGGGTGTGCGCCGCCGTCAGCACCTCGGGGATCCACGAGCCGTTCGGATCGAGGGCGGTGCGCAGCGCCTGGGCCGTCGCGGCCCGGTCGAGCGGCTCGCCGAGACGGGCGGCGACCTCGTCGCCGGCCCGGGTGCGCCAGTGCATCTGCCCCGAGTACGCCATGAACAGCACGGGACGGACGACACCGTCCTTCAGCGCGTGCCCGTAGCCGTAGGAGTAGTCGGCGACGCTCTGCTTGGACCCGTCGACCTGCGGCGCGTACGTCACGAACGGGATGGGGTTGTCGTCGGACCGGAACGGGGTGCCCGTGAGGGCCAGGCGGCGGACCGCCGGCTCGCACGCCTCCTGGATGCCGTCGCCCCAGGTCAGCGCGTCGCCGGCGTGGTGCACCTCGTCCATGATGACCATCGTCGAGCGGTGCTCGATGCGCGCCCGGTACGCATTGGGGTTGACCGCGATGCCCGCGTACGTGACGGCGAATCCCTGGAAGCCGGAGCCCAGGACGCCCGAGCTCGGCAGGGCCGGGTCGATCATGATGCCGATGCCGGCGGCGGCCAGCGCCCACTGCGTCTTGAGGTGGTCGGTCGGCGTCACGATGACGACCCGCTCGACCACGCCACGGGCCATCAGGTCGGCGGCGACCGTCAGCGCGAACGTCGTCTTGCCGGCGCCGGGCGTGGCGACGGTCAGGAAGTCGCTCGGTTGCGTGCGCTGGTAGAGGTCGAACGCCTCTCGCTGCCAGACCCGGAGGTGCTGGCTACGCGTCACCCGAGTCGTCCCCCTCGTCGCCCTTGTCGAGCCCTTCCCAGATGTCCTTGCACTCCGGGCAGACGGGGAACCGCTGCGGATCGCGGCTGGGCGTCCACACCTTGCCGCACAGCGCGATGACGGGGTGGCCCATCACGATCGCCTCGGTCAGCTCGTCCTTCGGGACGTAGTGCGAGAAGCGTTCGTGGTCACCCTCCTCCGTCCGCTGGTCGACGCGCTCGTCGGTGCGCTCGTCGAGTGCTGTCTGCGAACCACGTTGGAAGAAAGCCACGGCCCGAGTCTAACGACCGATCCCGACACGACCTAGCGGATCGCTCAGTTCGCGGACGGGTCGTCCGGGAACGTCGTCCAGAACCGGACGTCGTCGTCCTGGCGCCGCAGGACGTCACGCCACAGCGTCTCGGGACGCGGCGAGATGAGGTCGCCGTCGCGCGCGTCGACGACCAGCCAGGCCCCCTCGTCGATCTCGCCCTCGAGCTGCTGCGGGCCCCAGCCCGCGTAGCCCGCGAACACCCGCAGCCCGGCCAGCGAGCCCAGGCGTGGCACGGGTCCGTCCAGGTCGACCAGGCCGACGTGCCCGGCCATCCGGCGCCAGCCCGGCGGCGGGACGTCGTCGGCGAGGAGCCCCAGCGCGAGCGCCGAGTCCATGCCGACCGGTCCCCCGTCGAACAGGCACACCGGCGCGTTGACGAGCTGCGCCCAGTCGGGCAGGACGTCCTCGACGTCGGACTCCAGGGGGCGGTTGACGATGACCCCGAGCGCGCCCTCGGCGGTGTGGTCGAGCAGGAAGACGACGCTGCGCAGGAAGGGCCCCGACTCGATGGCCGGGGTGGCCACCAGCAACCTGCCGCTCAGCGCCTCCATGTCGACCATCATGCCCCCGACGTCCACGGCGTGGGGGGAGGCGGCTCCGGCCTATGATTCGTGCATGCCCGAGCAACCAGCCGCCGAGGAGTTCACGGTCGACGAGCTCGCGGCCCGCGCCCAGATGACGGTGCGCAACGTGCGGGCGTACGCCGGACGCGGTCTGATCGAGGCTCCCCGGCTCGCGGGCCGCACGGGCTACTACAACCGCGAGCACCTGCAGCGGCTGCAGCTCATCCGTCAGCTGCTCGAGCGCGGGTTCACGCTCGCCGCGATCGAGAAGGCCATCGCCAGCACGCCCCACAACGCCGCCGGCCACACGCTCGACCTCATGACGATCCTCGACCTCCCCGACGAGGGCGAGGCCGAGATCATGCCGCGCGAGGACCTCGCGGCTCTCGCCGGCGTCGAGCGCGACGACGCCCTCATCGAGTCGATGGTGGGTCTCGGCCTGGTCGAGAAGCTCGACGGCGACCGCGTCCGACTGGTCGAGCCGGCCGTCGTCCGTGCCGGCGCGGCCGCGGTGACGATGGGGCTCGCCCCCGAGACCGTCATCGCCCTGTTCCCGATCCTGCAGGAGCACCTGCGCTCCATCACCGACACGTTCGTGCGCGAGGTCGTGACCGAGCTGATCCAGCCGTTCATCGACGCAGGCTTCCCCGAGGACGACTGGGAGCGGATCATCGCCCTGGTCGACGGGCTGCTGCCCATCGCGAGCCAGGTCACGCTCGGCATCTTCCGCAGCGAGTTCCGTCGCTCGATCGACGTCGAGATCGGTGAGCAGATCACCGGCCTGGCGTCGCAGCGCCCCTGACGTCTGACGCAGGACCGACCCACGACGCACGACCCCGTCCGACGCCGGGAGGGACGAAGCGTCGAACGGGGTCGTGCCGCGCGGTGGCGGTCACGGTCAGGCGGCGATGACGCCGCGCAGTCGGGCCATCAGGCCGACACGGCCCTGGTCGTCCTCGACGGCCGGCGCCGAGGCGGCGGTCGCGCGGGCGGTGTCCTGGATGCGCTGGCCGTGGACCGTCAGGTCCAGGTCGTGGGCCGGGACCCCGGCCGCCATCGCCAGGTAGCTGAGCTCCTTGGCGAAGGCCTTGCGGAGAGCGGGCTCGTCACGGTGCGCATCGAGCAGGGCGCGCGCGCCGGGCAGGTCGGCAGCGGCGTTGACCCACGCCGTCACCGGCACGAGCTCGGGCGACTCGACGCCCTCCGCGAGCAGCCGGTCCATCTGGCCCGCGAGGCGCTGGAACCAGGTCATCTGCAGCTCGAACAGCAGGTCGGTGTCGGCGGGGAAGGCCTCGTGCGCGCCCTCGACGGTGTCGAGCAGGTGGGTGAGCGTGACGTCGCGTCGCCGGTCGGCGATGGCGAGCATCTCGCGAAGAATGTCCTTGCGACGGTGGTAAGCATCCCAGGTCATGGTGGTGCTCCTTTCTGAGCCGTCGGACCGGGGTGGCATACCCTCAGTACGTACTCTCAGTATGTTGCAGACCGAGGGTATTGGCAATCCTCGGGTATGTGATTCGGGGCACGGCGACCCGTGCGCCGTAGACTGGGAGTCATGTCCCATCCCGCCCGCGTGACCAAGAACGTCCTGCGCACCGCTCGCAAGACCACCAAGACGTCCCGGCGACAGGACTACTCCTCCAGCACCAA
>Ga0247730_1001376_pt1 | contig 13573 bp, 13 predicted proteins | sample UWRJL073202C2_FD_180959 | JGI IMG/M metagenome (GOLD analysis project Ga0247730, IMG submission 180959) | Plant litter microbial communities from Arlington Agricultural Research Station in Wisconsin, United States - UWRJ-L073-202C-2 | ecosystem: Environmental > Terrestrial > Plant litter >...
CGTTGACCTCGGGGCTGCGCTCGAACAGCGAGTACTCGGTCTGCACGGCGGTCAGCGGGTGCGTCGCGTGGGCGCGGCGGATCGTCTCCGGCGACGCCTCGGAGATGCCGAGGTAGCGGACCTTCCCCTCGGCGACGAGCTCTCCCATCGCGCCGAACGTCTCCTCGATGGGGATCTTCGGATCGACTCGGTGGATGTAGTACAGGTCGATCGTGTCGCGGCCGAGGTTGCGCAGCGACCGCTCCAGGGCCGTGCGCAGGTACGCCGGGGAGCCGTTCGGGCCGCGCATCTGGCCGTCGTCGGTCACCTCGACCCCGGTCTTGGTCGCGATCGCGTACTCGTCGCTGCGGCTGCCGATCGTCTGCCCGATCAGGCGCTCGTTGAGGAACGGGCCGTAGATCTCGGCGGTGTCGATCAGGCTGACGCCGAGGTCGAGCGCACGGTGCAGCGTCGCAGCCGACTCCTCGTCGTCACGCGGACCGTAGTAGGCGGACATGCCCATCGCGCCGAGCCCCTCGATGCCGGCCTGGAGCCCCTGGCTCCCCCATGCGACGTCCTTCATGAACCCATCACCTGCTCCGTGTAGTAGTCGATCTTGCGGTTGATCGCGGCCAGGTGCGTCTGCACCTCGTCGAGCTGCTCGAGGACGTGCTCCCGGTGGGCCTGCAGGATCGCGAGCCGGTCGGCCTCGCTGCCGTCGACGCGGTACAGCTCGACGAAGCGCTTGATGTCGCGGATCGGCATGCCGGTCTTGCGCAGCATCACAAGCGTGCCGAGCCACTGCACGTTCTGCTCGGTGTAGCGGCGCTGCCCCGACGAGGAGCGGCCGGGACGGTGGAGGGTCAGGCCCTCCTTCTCGTAGTAGCGGAGCGTGTCGACGCTCAGCCCGCTCAGCTCGGCGGCGGCGCTGATCGTCAGACCCTCGGCGGGAACCTCGGTCACAGTCATGACTCCAGCATGAACCCTGGAGCGCGCTCCAGGGCAAGCCGAACCGACCGCGTGACTCGGAACACGCAGCACTCAGGTTGAAGCATCCGAGCGGGCGCGCGACGGTGGAGAGGTAGCCCCGCGGCTGATCACGCATCCGGACCCGGGCAGAGCGCCACCTCCAGACCATCGCCGTCACGATCTCTCGAGCTGAGGCTTTCCATGTCCCTGTCATTGCGTTCCTCCACGTCCACAGCCCCCGTCCCCGCCTTCCGTCAGGCGCCCCGCGTCGTCCCCGTGGACGACGTCACGGCGCCCCGTCGTCAGCCCCGGCTCCGCCGCCGGCGCGAGATCGTCGCCGTCATCGAACCTGCCTGGCAGGCGCCCGGCGGCGAGGTCACCGACTCCGTCCACGCCCCCCAGCACGTCGCCGAGGCGGCCGCCGCGCGGCTCGTCGAGCACCTGCAGCCCGGCGAGGTCGTCGCGGCCGACGAGGACGGCTCCCTCATGCTGCGGCTCAAGCAGGAGGACCACGCGACCCGTCCGGTCCGCCTGCAGGAGATGGCGTACCACTGCATCGAGGCCCTCGACGACAGCGATGCGCCGCCCCGCACGACCGATCTCGGCATCGGGTGGGCCAGCATCACCCGCAGCGTCGACCCCGAGAAGGCCGAGCGGCAGGCGCGAGCCGCGGCCGACGAGTCGGGCCGCCAGCGCGATCTCCAGCCCCGCCACCACGACGGCACGCGCCGCCAGTCGTCCGTCCGCATCACGTGGCGCTCGTCGAGCTTCCAGATCCTGATGGCGACGGTCGGCAGCATCGTCCTGCCCTTCCTCGCGCTCGTCGGGCTCCACCACGTCGGCCTCGACGTCTCGGGCACGATCTACTGGATCCTGGTCGGCGCGCTCGGCATGACGGCCGCGACGATCTGGGCCGAGTGCCTCCACGCGCTCGATCCTCCACAGCCACCACCCGCGCCCGGCCGCCCCGCGCCGCGGGCCAGCGCGATCATCGCGGCGTACCTGCCGAACGAGTCCGACACGATCGTCGAGACCGTCCACTCCTTCCTCGACCAGCGGTACTCCGGCGGCCTGCAGGTCGTCGTGGCCTACAACACCCCCACCCCGCTGCCGGTCGAGGACGAGCTCGCGGCGCTGAGCCGTGAGCACGCCGGCCTGACGATCGTCCGCGTCAACGACAGCACGTCGAAGGCGCAGAACGTCAACGCCGCCCTCCGCGTCGCCGAGGGCGAGTTCGTCGGGATCTTCGACGCCGACCACCACCCGATGCCCGGCGCCTTCGAGCGCGCCTGGCAGTGGATCGCGTCGGGCGTCGACGTCGTCCAGGGGCACTGCGTGATCCGCAACGGCGACGACTCCGCGCTCGCCAAGCTCGTCGCGGTCGAGTTCGAGCAGATCTACAGCGTCGCCCACCCGGGCCGCGCCTCCCTGCACGGATTCGGCATCTTCGGCGGCTCCAACGGCTACTGGTCGGCCGCGGCGCTGCGGCGCACCCGGCTGCGCGGATCGTTCCTGACCGAGGACATCGAGGCGTCCATGCGGGTGCTGGAGCGCGGCGGCACGATCGTCAACGACCCCGGCCTGATCTCGTACGAGCTCGCGCCGGAGACGCCCCGCGCCCTCTGGAAGCAGCGCATGCGGTGGGCACAGGGCTGGTTCCAGGTGTCCTGCCGGCACCTGGGGACCGTGCTGCGGTCGCCCGCGCTGACGGTGCGCCAGAAGCTCGGCGCGACCTACCTGCTGGGCTGGCGAGAGGTCTACCCGTGGGTCTCCCTCATGGCGCTGCCGCTGCTCGGCTTCCTGTTCTGGCGCGACGGCGGCCTCGACCTCACGTCGCCCATGTTCCTGCTGCTGACGCTGTTCATCACGGCCTCCGGCCCCATGCAGACCCTCGTCGGCTGGCGGCTGGCGGCGCCGGAGATCAAGCGGCACCCCTGGTGGTTCGTCGGCGCCGGCATCGCGTCGCTGCTGGTGTACACCGAGATCAAGAACCTCGTGAACCGCGTCGCGCACCTCAAGCAGCTGCGCGGCGAGCACCAGTGGGTCGTCACCCCGCGGTCGGCGTCGACCACGACGTCGAGCGCTCCCTCCCACGACACGGAGGTGCTGGCATGAGTGCACCCGATCTCTCCACGCGGCAGTACCCGCTCGGCTGGCTGCGCGCCGTCGCGGCGCTGACCGTCGTCACGTTCCACGCGTACCAGTACAACCGCTCCGACGCCTGGCCGCTGGGCGGTGTCGCCCACCGGCTGATGCTGGGCAGCGACCTGTTCGTCGACATGTTCTTCGTGCTGTCGGCCTTCGTGCTGTGGCTCCCGGTGGCCCGGTCCGCTCTCGCCGGCACGACGGGCCGTCCCGGCCGCGTCGTGCTGTTCCGGCGGGTCGCCCGCCTCGTCCCGCTGTACTACTCCGTCGTCCTGATCGTCTGGGCCGTCACCAACCCGTCGCTGCCGGGGCACTGGCAGGACCTGCTGCTGCACCTGACCTTCACGCAGGTCTACAGCGACCAGTACATCTTCTGGACCAACGGCCCGGCGTGGTCGCTCGCGGTCGAGCTCCACTACTACCTGCTGATCGCCGCCGCGATCCCCGTCGTGCACGCACTGACCCGGCGGGCTCGCTCGCAGCGGGGACGCGTCGCCGTCGCGATGGTCCTGCCGGTCGCCTGCGCCGTCGCGAGCCTGACGTACCTGGCCTGGCGGATCCACGTGCAGCAGACGCCGCTCGAGCAGTGGTCGGCCTGGTTCAACCCGCTCGCCAAGGGCTCGGACTTCGCGCTCGGCATGACGTTGGCGGTCGTCGTGGCGTCCGGCGCGACGCTCGGCGACACGATGCGTCGTGTCCTGGGCGTCGGGAGCGTCGCCGCGCTCGTCGCGCTGGTGCTGGTCCGACCGCTCGAGGGCGCCGGCACCAACTGGTGGCACCCGCTGTTCGCGCTGGCCATCACGGCCGGCCTGGCCTCGATCGTGATGCACGACGGTCGCCAGCCGGGGTGGATGTCGTGGCGCCCGCTGTCCTGGATCGGGGGCCTCGGCTACGGCGTCTACCTGATCCACGAGCCGGTGCAGCGCCTCATCGGCAGCCTCGGCCTGCTGCCGGACCGGTCACCGGGGCTGACGTTCCTGACCACCGCCGCCGTCGTGGTGGTGCCGACGACGCTGTTGGCGTGGCTGAGCTCGCACACCGTCGAGGAGGCCGGCCGTCGCACGCTGGGCCTCATCGATCGCGACAACCGGCCGCGCGACTACTACGCCCACGTCGGGGCGGCCGAACGCGACGAGGTGACGCCCACGGCGTCTTCGGCCGTGGGCGTCACCCATCGTGGTTCCTAGAACGCGCAGCTCTCGCCGTCGCAGGCATGGCCCACGTCGCCGACCAGGGTCAGTCCCTGGAGGGCGGTCGTCGGCTTCTGGTTCTCGGTCTCAACCGATCCGTCCAGCTCTCGCACGTCGCTCATCTCGTCACCTCCACCCGCTCGTCGGAAAGCTTCTGCAGGAGGTCGGCGAACGTGGACGAGTCCTGCGCGCCCGACAGTCCGTACTTGCCGTCCACGATGAAGAACGGGACCGCGTGGATGCCCAGCGACCGGGCCTGCGCGAGGTCGGCCTGCACCTCGCCGAGGTACTCGTCGGCCTCGAGCGAGCGCACGACGTCGTCGCGGTCGAAGCCCATCTCCGCACCCAGGTCGGCGAGGTCCTGCACGTCCTCGACCCCACGGAGCTGCAGGAAGTACGCCTTCAGCACGTGGTTCAGGGTCTCGTGCTGCGTCCCCCGCGCCTTCGCGTAGTGGACCAGCTGGTGCGCCTTGATCGAGTTGATGTGCTTGAGGTTGTCGTAGTCGTAGACCGTGCCGGCCGCCTCCGCGATGGCGGCTGCGTTGCGCATCATCCCCCGGATCTGGGAGGCGGGCATGCCGCGCGAGCTGACCAGCCAGTCGAGCTCCGTGCCGACGAAGTCCACCGGGGTGTCGGGGTGCAGCTCGAACGAGTGGTACTCGATCTCGACGGGAACGGAGGAGTCCTTGGCCCTGTACTGGGCGAGTCCGTCCTCGAACTTGTGCTTGCCGATCCAGCACCAGGGGCAGCCGATGTCGGACCAGATGTCAATCTTTATAGAATCGCTCACGAGAACGTCAACGCAGGCCACCGGAGAGGTATTCCGTTTAGCGGTCGTCCACGCAGCACGAAGGGTGATCGACGATGGTTGACCGGCTCAGAGCTCCCCGATCCGACGCCCGCGGCAACCGCGCGCGGATCGTCTCGGTGGCGACCGGGATCATCGAGCAGCAGGGCACCATGACGTCCCTGAACGAGATCGCCCGGGCGTCGGGCGTCGGGGCGGCCACGCTCTACCGTCACTTCCCGACGCGCGAGGACCTGCTGGCGGAGGTGCTGAGCACCTGGGTCGACCACGTGCGCGAGGCCGCCGATGCCACCGTCATCCGCTCGAGGACCGATGTCGTCGACTGGTTGGAGACGTTCGCCTGCATCGCCGGCACGTACCGAGGTCTCACCGCGAACCTGGCGGCGAGCATCGACGACGAGGACTCCCCGCTTCGTGCGGCACACGACGCGACCTTGGCGGCGAACGCCCAGGTCTTCGAGCGGGCCCGGCAGCAGGGCGTCGTCGCGGGCGTCGTCGACAGCAGGACCGTGGCGCTGCTCGTGGACGGCGTCGTGCTGGTCGCGGAGACCGCCGACCTGCCGGCCGACCGGACCCGGGCGATGCTGTCGATCATCCTCGACGGCCTCATCGCCTCGTCGGGAACGGCTGCTGTCGACTAGCCCCGGGGAGCCGCGTCGTGGTGGAGTCGCCGGACGGCAGGGCCACGTCGAGATCGGCCAGGACGACCTCCTGTCCCTTGGTCAGCCCGTCGGTGATCGCGGTGCGGGTCGAGCCGACCACACCGACCGTCACCGGCGTCACGACCGGCTTGCCGTCGGTCAGCACCGAGACCGTCGTGCGTCCGGTCGTCGAGACCGCCGACGACGGGACCGTCAGCACGTCCTGCGCCGTGCCGATCACGAGCTGGATCGACGCCGTCGAGCCCTCCGGTGCCGCCACCTCGCCCGCGAGATCGAGCGTCACGGGATATGTCGAGGTGTCCGTGCCGGTGTCGGGCAGCAGCCCGATCGACGTGACCGTCGCGCTGACGGGATCCTTCGCCCCGGCGGGCGTGACCGCGGCGGTCTGACCCACTGCGACGTCGTCCACCTGGTCGAGGGTCACGGTCGTCGCGACGGTCGTCGCGCCGTCGCCTGCGATGACGATGACGACGTCGCTGGCGCCGACCACATCACCCTTGACCGCGGAGACCGACAGGATCTCGCCGGCGAACGGCGCCGTCAGCCGCGCCGACGTGAGCGCACGCTGCGCCTCCGTGAGCTCGGCGTCGGCCGTGTCGATCGCGGCCTGGTCCTTCGCGAGAGTGGCCGCCGTGACGGTGCCGCCGCCGGAACCGCTCGATCCGCTCGATCCGCTCGACGAGGTGGACGGCGTCGCCGTGCTGGCGGCCGTCTCCTTCGCGGGCGTGCTCGTGTCGGTGCCGGTGCCGGCGTCGGCGTCGGCGTCGGCGTCGGCCGACGTCTGGCCGATGGCCTTGACCGCGCCGGTCAGCGTCGCGGACAGGTCCTGCAGTGCCTTCTGCAGGTCGTCCTGCCGACCGGAGACGACGTCCTGCGCCGACTGGACGGCGTCGAGCGCCGCGGTGCACTCGTCGGAGAGACCGGCCGCCGGGGCGGGGGCGGAGTCATCGGCGCCGTCGGGGTCCGGGTCCGCGGTGTCGGCCGGCTGCTCGACGACCGTGCACGCCGTCACCTGGGCGGCCAGGGCCGTCTTCGAGGCCGTGATCGCATCGGTCGCAGCGGTCTGCGCCGTCGTCACGGCCTTCTGCTGATCGACCAGCTTCGCACGCGCCGCCGTCAGCGCCGGTGACGGGGTCGAGGTGGTCGGCGTGCTGCTCGACGGGTTGGGCGTCGCGGCGTCCGCGACGGTCGACGCCTGGCTGGTCCGGTCGGTCTCGAGCTGCGCCGTGGCCTTGGCCAGCGTCGCCTCGGCCTTGGTGACGGCCGTCTCCAGGTCGGTGCCGTCGAGCGTCGCGAGGACGTCGCCGGCCGCGACCGTGTCACCGGCGGCGACCTCGACCTTCTTGACCGTGCCGGCGGCACCGAACGAGAGGTCCTGGCGGGCGGACGCCGTGATGGTGCCCGAGAGCCCCAGCGTCTCGTCGACGTCCGCGACCGCGACGTTGGCCGTCCGGTACGCGCCGGACGTGCCCTGCGTCTGGGCGTAGGCGACGCCGCCTCCCGCGACCAGCACGGCCGCGACCGCGGTGACGACCGCGAGCCTGCGATGCCTCATGACGCGTCCGAGGGACGGCCGCGACCGCCACCGAAGCCGGGGGTGCAGGCGCCGTCAACCGGCTGCGTCACGGCGATCGAGGTCGCGGTGATCGCACCCGTGTCGTCGGCGTCGCCGCGGCTCGTGACGCACACGCCGACCTTCACGTCGGAGGCCGTGGCCGCCGCAGTGGTCGCGTAGGTCGTGTCGGCCGATGTCGTGACCGTGACGGTCGTAGCCGCATCGGTGTCCGACCCGGGCTGCTGCGACGAGACCGCGAAGCCGGTGTCGGTCACCGCGGTGACCTCGCCGACGGCGAACCCGCCGCGTCCGCCACCCTGTCCACCCGGCGCACCCGACGGCATGTCGGTCGGACGCGGGCCGCCCCCACCGCCACCCATGACCGAGCACGAGCCGTCGGTGGCCTCGGTGATCCGGACGGCCGCCGCGGTGACGGCGTCCGTCGAGGCGCCGTCGCCGTCGGCGGGCGTCACCATGACGCACGAGCCGACCGCGACGTCGGCGGCCGTCGCGGCGACCTGCTGGGTGAACGTCGTGCTGTCGGTCCAGCTGACCGCGACCTGCGAGTCCTGCCCCTTGACCTGGGCCGTTGAGCCCGAGACCGCGGCGACCTCGCCCGATCCGCCGGGCGAACGTCCACCGCCTGCGGTCTGGGCCTGGCCCTGGGCCTGCGTCTCGTCGGTGCTGGATGCCTGGCTCGACCCGCCGCACCCGGCGGCGACGAGACCGATGCCGAGGAAGAGCGCGGACGTGGCGATGATGCGTTTCATGGATGCTCCAAGGGGTTTGGTGGTCATTCGCTGCGGAGTGCCTGGATGGGGGTGAGACGCGCGGCGCGGCTGGCGGGGTAGACCCCGAAGCCGATGCCGAGCGCGAGGGACGTGAGGAGGGCGGCGCCCGTCGCAAGCAGCGACAGCGACACCGGCTGGTCGATCAGCCCGGGGAGCACCGCGGCGCCGAGCACCGCGATCAGGACGCCGACGACGCCGCCGGCCAGCCCGAGCATCGACGCCTCGACGAGGAACTGCCGCCGGATCGACCGCGGTGTCGCACCGAGCGCCTTGCGGAGGCCGATCTCACGGATCCGCTCCGTCACCGAGACCAGCATGATGTTCATGACGCCGATGCCGCCGACCAGCAGGGAGATGCCGGCCACGCCGCCGAGCAACACCGTGAGGGTGCGGTTCGTCGAGTTGGCGGTCTCGATCAGCGCCTCCTGGCTGGTGATCGTGAAGTCCGCGTCGGTCGTCGCGACGCCGTGCAGGTTGAGCAGCAGCGCGTTGATCTCCTGGTACGCGGCGCCCAGCGTCTGCTCGGCCGCGCCCTCGACGTAGATCGACGAGATCGACGTCCCGGTGGCGCCTGTCAGGGACGTCGCGGTGCCCAGCGGCGTCACGGCGGTGTCGTCCTGGCTGGTCTCGGACGAGGAGGAGCCGGAGCTCTCGAGCACGCCGATGACCGTCAGCGCGGAGCCGTTGACCGTGACGGTCTGGCCCACCGCCGAGCCTGGGAAAAGCTCGCTCGCGGTGTCGGAGCCGAGCACCACGACCGGCGCGGACGAGTCGACCTCGGCGGCCGTGTAGAACCGCCCGGCCGACAGCGTCCGGGAACGCACGTCGAGCCAGTCGACGGTCGAGCCGACCAGTGTCGTCGTCCAGTTGGTCGTGCCGTTGACGAGCGACACCGACGACGACGTCACCGGAGCGACGCGCGCGACGTCCGGGACGACCGATGCGTCGTCGATGGCCTCGGCGTCGGACAGGGTCAGCGTCGACGCCGAGCCGAAGCCGCCACGGACGCCGCTCGAGGACGTCGTGCTGCCCGGCGAGACGACGAGCAGGTTGCTGCCGAGGGAGTCGATCTGGGACTTGACCTCGTCCTGCGCGCCCTGCCCGAGCCCGACCGTGAGGATGACCGACGAGACGCCGATGATGATGCCGAGCATCGTGAGGATCGAGCGCAGCCGGTGGGCCTGGACGGCCTCGGCGCCGGTGCGGAAGGTCTCGGGCCAGTTCATGCCGCACCGACCGGCGACGTGATCTGTCCGTCACGGACGACGAGCTGGCGATCCGCACGGGCCGCGACGTCGTGCTCGTGGGTGATCAGGACGATCGTGCGGCCCAGCGCGGACAGCTCGTCGAACAGCTCGAGGACGTCGGTCGTCGAGTCCGAGTCCAGGTTGCCGGTCGGCTCGTCGGCCAGGATCAGGGCCGGCTCGGTGACCAGGGCGCGGGCCACGGCGACCCGCTGCTGCTGGCCACCGGACAGCTCGCCCGGCTTGTGGTCGGCGCGCTCGGCGAGCCCGACGCGGGCCAGGGTGGCGAGGGCGCGCTCGCGGCGCTCGTGACGTGGGACGCCGGCGTAGACCAGCGGCAGCTCGACGTTTCGCCACGCCGGCATGCTCGCGAGCAGGTTGAACTGCTGGAACACGAAGCCGATGCGACGGTTGCGGACCTCGGCCAGCTCGGCCTCCGTCATGGTCGAGACGTCCTCACCGGCGAGGTGGTACTCGCCGCTGGTCGGGACGTCGAGGCAGCCGAGGATGTTCATGAGCGTCGACTTGCCGGAACCCGACGGCCCGATGACGGCGACGTACTCACCCTCGTCGATCCGCGCGTCGATGCCGCGCAGGGCGTGGACGCTCATGGCGCCGGTCTCGTACGACTTCCAGACGTCGGAGAGCTCGATGATCGCGGTCACTGGGGTGCACCTCCGCCCGGGAAGCCGCCACCGGTGCCGCCGGGAGGCGCGCCACCGCCCGGGAAGCCGCCCTGCTGCTGCCCCCCGCCACCGGACGTGGTGCCGCTCGAGCGGGCCCGCCCGAAGGCCGCGACCTGCACCTCGTCGCCGGCGGTCAGACCCTTCGTGATCTCGGTCGACATCCCGTACGTCTCGCCGACCGTCACGGCTGTCTTCGTCGTCGACGATCCGTCGACCTTCGTGACGTAGGTCTTGTCGCCGCTGGTCGTCAACGCCTGGCTGGGGACCGTCAGGACGTCCTCGACCTGCTTGACGATGATCGACACGTCGGCGGTGGTGCCGGCGTAGAGACCGTCCTGGGTGCCCGTCACCGAGACGGTGACCGGGAACGTCGCGGTGCCGGAGGTGCCGGTCTCGGCGACACGGCCGACGTCCTTGACGGTGCCGAAGATCGGCTCGGTCGCGTCGGCCGGGGTGATCTGGACCTGCAGCCCCTTCGCGACGTCGGTGATGTCGGCGGCGGCCACGTCGACGTCCACGACGAACGTCTTCGGCTTGATCAGGGTGACGGCCGCGGTCGACGTCGTGGTGGTGGTGCCCGTCCCGCCCTGGGTGGCGCCCGCGGCGGTCGACGATGACGAGCTCGAGCCGGCCTGGTCGCCGACCGCGACGGTGACGGCGGCGACCGTGCCGCTGAACGTCGCGCGGAGCGTCGCGGCGGCGAGATCGTCCTCGGCCTGGGCGACGTCGGCCTCGGAGCTCGCGAGGCTCGCCTCGTTCGACGCCCGCTGGGTGCTCGACTCGCTACCGTCGTTGGCGACGGTCGTCTCGGCCGCCTCCTGCTGCGCCTTCGCCGAGGCCAGGGCGGCGTCGAGCGAGACGGTGTCAAGCTTCGCGAGAACGTCACCCTTGCTGACGGTGTCGCCCGCGGCGACCAAGACCTTCGTCACGCGTCCGGAGACGGCGAAGTCGAGATCGGCCTGCTGCGCGGGCTCGATGGTCCCGGAGCCGCTGACGGTCTGCTGGAACGTGCCGGTCGTGGCCGTGGCGACGGTGGCCTGCGCGGCGGCGCCGTCGGCGCGGCCGAGGAGCCAGTAGCCGGCTCCGCCGATCACGAGGGCGAGGACGACCGCCGAGGCGAGGTACTGGCGCCGGGACCGTGGGCGCAGCCTCGCGGCGAGGTGCTGGGCGTGGGGTGAGATGGACACGGACCGATCGTGGTGGCGCCAGCCATGACCGCGCTGCTGCCGACCTGTCATGAGGCTGTGAGCCCCGCGCCCCATCCCGTGCGGAGGTAGCGGTCCGCTGGCACGATCAGGGGATGACCGACCGGATCGAGACCACCCGCCTCATCCCTGCCGCCGCGGCCGACATCTTCTCGGTGCTGACCGACCCGCAGGGGCACGTCGCGATCGACGCCACCGGGATGCTGCAGGATGCCGACGGCGAGCGCGTCACCGCGCCAGGCGACACGTTCGTCGTGCACATGGATCGCGAGTCGCTGAACGACATCCCCGACTACGGGACGTACGACACCACGGTGACGATCCGTGACTTCGAGCCGGACGCGCTGATCTCGTGGTGGGCGGTGGGCCGGATCAAGCCTGGTATCGGTCACTTCTACGGCTATCGCCTCGAGCCGGTCGACGAGTCGGAGCCGGGCACGCTGGTCACGTCGTTCTACGACTGGTCGGAGATCTCCGACGAGTGGCGGGCGGCCGGCATCTTCCCGGTCGTCTCCGAGACGGCTCTCAGCGGCACGCTCGGAATCCTCGACCGTACGGTCAGGCGAGGTTATCCGCGGGGGTGATCATGCTGCCGGGCTCTCCGGCTGGAGTCTGGTGGTCCAGCGCAGCAGGCCGTGGCCCTTGTAGCCGTGGTGTCGTCGGCAGAACGGCCCGAGGTTGTCACCCGTGGTGGGCCCCTGCGGGAAGGGGATGCGGTGGTCGTAGTCGCAGAACCTGGCCGGGACCATGCAGCCGGGGCCTTGGCAGGTTCCGTGGAGGAACTGCAACCCGATCTTGAGGATGTCGGGGGCCAGACGGCCGATGTACTCGTGGGCCAGGACGTCGTCGGTGATCGGGTCGACCACGATGCGGTGCCAGAACGTCGACCCGGAGCCGACCACCGCGGCGATCCAGGCAGCCGGAACGGCCCACCGGCCGTCGCTGGACTCGGCGAAGCCGGGGTTGAAGCCGGCCAGCACGTCCGCGCCGACGGTGACGGCGATGTTCGCGTCGATCGCCGACGTCGACGCGTCGGACTCGGTGCACCAGGCCGCCAGCAGGTCGGCTTCACGCTGGGCGGTGGTGCGCTTGTCGTCAGGATCGGCCGGACGCCGGGCTGCCTTGCGGTACCGGTCCTCGATGGCTGCCAGCTCGTGCGAGGGCAGGTAGGCCGACAGCCAGCCCATGGAGTCGTCACCGTGCTTGACCGACACGTATCGCCGCTCGCGTTCGGCGTCGGCCCGCTCGACGGCCAGGTCGGCCTCGACCCGCCGGACGAATGCCTTCAGCCACGCCCGCAGCTCGGCGACGGTGTGGGTCTCGGCGTAGCCGACGACCCGCCGGTCCAGCCGGTGCACCGACTCGGCCCGCTTGAGCTGGTCGATCGTGTGCCCGATCTCGCGCACCCGCGCCAGATCGATGCGTCCGTCGACGAACGCCTCCCACGTGGTGGGCGACTGGTCACGGACCGTGTCGGAGAACGACAACCGGTACAGCACCTGCCCCTCGCTCATCCCCGAAGCCTCGCCGATCGTCAGCGCCACCGAGCCGCGTTCGACGTGCTGCTTCATCGGCGAGTCCGTCGACGCGGCGATGCGATCCAGCTCGGCATCGCGGAAGCTCAGCATGGCCACGACCTCCCGAGCCTCGGCCCGCGCACGCTCGCGTACGACGTCGGTCAGGACGTCGATCGGAGCAGCTGATGTGGTGGCCATACATCCAACCTAGACGCCGCCACTGACACCACTTTCTGCTGCGATAACAGGCTGTGGACGCATCAGCGGCAGAGCCGCTCGATCAGGGTCTGCCAGCTGTCCTCGAGCGAGCCGACGCGACGCGCAGTGGGAGCAGGCGGGTTGTAGAGAGCGAGCAGGAGCGGACCGTCGAGGGCAACACTCAGCTGCACCGAGAGGTTGTCGACGTCGTCGATGCCCAGGTCTGCCAGGACCAGGAGCATCCGGATGTGGGTGTGCGTGAACTCGACGCCTGACGCCGGCACGGTGCCGCCGGGCTCCAGGGTGGCGCGAAGCACGTCGAGGTGGTCCATGAGGAACGTGCTCCGAGCGCGACCGTACGCGATCAGCCGCTGAACGGGGTCCGCTCCCGGACCGAGCGGAGGCTGGCCGCTCATCACCTCGCTCTGGAAGACGATCTCGTCGGCGCCCAGCAACGCGCGGAAGATGCCGGCCTTCGTGCCGAAGGCCCGGAACACCGTCCCCTTGCCGAGCCCGGCGCGTTCGGCCAAGCCGTCCATCGTGATGCCGGACGTCCCGTGCTCGGCCAGCATGTCGCGCGCTACCTCGAGCAGGTGCTCTCGATTGCGCACGGCATCCGCTCGC
>Ga0247730_1001377_pt1 | contig 13572 bp, 12 predicted proteins | sample UWRJL073202C2_FD_180959 | JGI IMG/M metagenome (GOLD analysis project Ga0247730, IMG submission 180959) | Plant litter microbial communities from Arlington Agricultural Research Station in Wisconsin, United States - UWRJ-L073-202C-2 | ecosystem: Environmental > Terrestrial > Plant litter >...
CGCGAGGACTACGCGATCGCGCTCGAGGAGACCGGGCTCGGCGACACCATCTCGATCGACAAGGTGCGCCAGTTCTTCGACCACCCCGGTTTCGTGCAGCCCTTCATCGACGGGGTCAAGCAGGGGCTCGCGGATGTCGCGGCTCGCGGATTCACGCCGGAGCAGACCCACGTGCTCTTCTCCACGCACAGCATCCCCTCGACCGACGCCGAACGCAGCGGGCCCGCCTCGCGCGGTTTCGGACCCGAGGGCGCGTACGCCGCGCAGCACCTCGCGGTCGCCGAGGTCGTTATGCACGAGGCCGCGGGCGCCGAAGACTGGTCGCTCGTCTATCAGTCGCGCTCCGGCCCGCCCAGCATGCCGTGGCTCGAGCCCGACATCAACGACTCCATCGCCGACCTCGCCGGCAAGGGCATCAAGGCCGTCGTCATCGTGCCGCTCGGCTTCGTCAGCGACCACATGGAAGTGAAGTGGGACCTCGACACCGAGGCCATGGAGACGAGCGCCGAACACAACGTGTTCGCCGTGCGCGTGCCGACCCCCGGGGTGCACGCCGCCTACGTGAGCGGTCTCATCGACCTGGTGCTCGAGCGTCGCGACGGCGTTCCCGTCGAAGACCGTCCCGCCATGACCGACATCGGCCCCTGGTACGACGTGTGCCGCCCCGGCTGCTGCGAGAACGTGCGCGCCGGCTTCAAGCCCGCGCTAGCCGGAGTGCTTCCGTGACCCCTAACCATCCCGCCATCGGCTCCGCGCAGACCGGCACGGGCACCGTCGTGCGCATCGGCACCCGCGGCAGCGCCCTCGCGGTCGCCCAGACCCAGACGGTCGCCAGCGCGCTCGCCGCGAAGACCGGCGTCGTGATCGAGATCGTCACCGTGCGCACCGAGGGAGACACCTCCACCGAGTCGCTCGCCAGCCTCGGCGGGACCGGCGTCTTCGCGGGCGCCCTGCGTGAGGCGCTCATCGCGGGCCGCGTCGACGTCGTGGTGCACTCGCTGAAAGACCTGCCGACCGCCGCCTACCCGGGCCTCGCGATCGGTGCGGTGCCCAAGCGGGTCGACGCCCGCGACGTGCTCTGCGCGCGCGACGGCCTCACACTCGACGAGCTGCCCGCCGGCTCGCGCGTCGGAACCGGTTCGCCGCGCCGCGCCGCGCAGCTGCGATCGCTGCGTTCCGACATCGAGGTCGTCGACATCCGCGGCAACGTCGACACCCGCCTCGCCCACGTCGCCGAGGGCCGCCTCGACGCGGTCGTGCTCGCCGCCGCCGGCCTCGACCGCCTCGGCCGTCTCGGCGCGGTCACCGAGTTCCTCTCCCTCGACAGCTGGCCCAGCGCGCCCGGACAGGGCGCTCTCGCCCTCGAGGTACGCGCGGGCGAGGAGAAGCTCGTCGCCGCGCTCAACCACAACCCCACCCGCACGATCGTCGAGGCGGAACGCCACGTGCTCGCGCTGCTCGAGGCAGGCTGCGCCGCCCCGATCGGCGCCCACGGTCAGATCGACGACGGACTGCTCTTCCTCGACGCCCGGGTCTACAGCCCCGACGGCACCGAGAAGCTCACGAGTTCGCACGCGCTGTATGTGTCAGACACGGTGCATCCGTCGCTCGAAGTCGCCGAACGTGTCGCCGCCGAGCTGCTCGCCAACGGCGCGGCAGCGTTCGCGCCCGTCGGGGGCACCGCGTGAGCGGCAAGGTGAAGCCCCTCGCGGGCTGGCGCGTGCTCGTGCCGCGCGGCGGACGCTGGGGCGACACCGTCGCGGCGACCCTGCGCGGGTACGGCGCGGTTCCCGTGATCGCACCGCTCATCAACTTCGCCTCGACCGACGACGCCCAGACCCTGGCCAACGCGTTCTACGAACTGCAAGACGGCCAGTTCGACTGGCTCGTCGTCACGAGCGCCACCACCGTCGACGTGCTCGCCGGCCAGAGCGTCATCGTGCCGCCCGAGACCAAGATCGCGGCCGTCGGAGAGACCACCGCGGCGGCCCTGGCCGTCGCCGGGTACCGCGTCGAGTTCATCCCCGAGGGAGACAACTCCGCGCGCGGACTGCTCAAGGAGTGGCCCATCGGCGAGATCAAGGGCCGGGTGCTCATCCCGCAGTCCGACATCGCAGAGCCCACCCTCGTCAGCGGCCTCGCCGAGCTCGGCCTCGACGTGCAATTCGTCTCGGCCTACCGCACGGTCGGCGTGCCGATCGCCGAGCACGTCGCCGCCGACGTGGCATCCGGACGCATCGGCGCCGTGCTCGTCACCTCCGGCAGCGTCGCTCGCCAGGTCGCCGAACAGCTCGCGCCCATCCCCGACGGCACGATCGTCGCCTGCATCGGCCCGCGCACGGCGTTCGACGCGCGCGCAGCCGGCCTCAACGTGCACGTCATCGCCGAAAGCCGCTCGGCCGACGCCCTCGTCGACGCGCTCGTCGAGTACGTCGAGACCGGCGTGACGCACAACCCGGAAGAAGAACGATGACCGAGCGCAGCATCCGCCCCCGTCGACTGCGCAGCTCGCCCGCGATGCGTCGACTGGTCGCCGAGACGCGCCTGCACCCGGCAGACCTGGTGCTGCCGATGTTCGTGCGCGAGGGCATCACCGAGCCCGAGGCCATCGGCTCGATGCCGGGCGTCGTGCACCACTCGCTGGACAGCCTGAAGCACGCGGTCGAGGCCGCGGCAGAAGCTGGAATCGGCGGCGTCATGCTGTTCGGCGTCCCGCTCGAGAAAGACGCGATCGGCTCGGGCGCCACCGACCCCGAGGGCATCCTCAACGCCGGAATCCGGGCCGCCGTCGACGCGGCCGGCGGCTCGCTCGTCGTGCAGTCCGACCTCTGCCTCGACGAGTTCACCGACCACGGGCACTGCGGCGTTCTCGACGCGCTGGGCCGCGTCGACAACGAGGCCACCCTCGAGCGCTACCGCGACATGGCGCTCGTGCAGGCAGCCTCCGGCGCGCACATCCTCGGCCTTAGCGGCATGATGGACGGCCAGACCGCCGTCGTGCGCGAGGCCCTCGAGGGCGCCGGTTTCGTCGACACCGCGATCCTCGCCTACGCCGCCAAGTACGCCTCGGCCTACTACGGCCCGTTCCGCGAGGCCGTCAACTCGTCGCTCGTCGGCGACCGCCGCACCTACCAGATGGACCCCGCCAACCGCCGCGAGGGCATGCTCGAGGTCGACCTCGACATCGCCGAGGGCGCCGACGTCGTGATGGTGAAGCCCGCGGGCAGCTACCTAGACGTGCTCGCCGACGTGGCAGCCACGAGCACGGTGCCGGTCTGGGCGTACCAGGTCTCCGGCGAGTACGCGATGATCGAGGCCGCCGCCGCCAACGGCTGGATCGACCGCGAACGCGCCATCGACGAGTCGGTGCTCGCCATCAAGCGCGCCGGCGCCGACGTCGTGCTCACCTACTGGGCTCTCGAGCTCGCAGAAAGACTCCGCCGGTCATGACCACTACCAACCAGCAAGCCTTCGACCGCGCCCGCGCCGCCATCCCCGGCGGCGTCAACTCGCCGGTGCGCGCCTTCGGCTCCGTCGGCGGCACCCCGCGCTTCTTCGTCGAAGCCAAGGGTGCCTACATCACCGACGTCGAGGGGCACTCCTACGTCGACCTCGTCAACTCCTGGGGTCCCGCGATCCTCGGCCACGCGCATCCGTCGGTCATCAAAGCGGTTCAGGATGCCGCGGGCCGCGGCCTCTCGTTCGGTGCGTCCACCCCGGGCGAGACCGAGCTCGCCGAACTCATCCTCTCGCGGGTTCCCGCCGTGCAGAAGGTGCGCCTCGTGTCGACGGGTACCGAGGCGACGATGACCGCGATCCGGCTCGCCCGCGGTTTCACCGGCCGCGACCTGCTGGTGAAGTTCGCCGGCCACTATCACGGCCACTCCGACGGGCTGCTCGCCGAGGCCGGGTCCGGCCTCGCGACCATGGCGATGCCCGGCTCGGCCGGCGTCACGGCCGCGACCGCCGCGCAGACGCTCGTCATCCCGTACAACGACCGCGAGGCGGTCTCCGCCGTGTTCGCCGAGTTCGGCGACCGCATCGCCGCGGTCATCACCGAGGCCGCCGCCGCCAACATGGGCGTGGTAACCCCCTTGCCCGGTTTCAACGCGTTCCTCGCCGAGACCGCGCACAACAACGGCGCGCTGCTCATCGTCGACGAGGTGCTCACCGGCTTCCGCGTGGGCGCGGGCGGCTGGCTCGGGCTCGAGGCGCTGCACGACGCCCCGCAGTACACCCCCGACCTCGTCACCTTCGGCAAGGTCGTCGGCGGCGGCATGCCCCTCGCCGCGCTGGGCGGCCGGGCCGACATCATGGACTACCTGGCGCCCCTCGGCCCGGTGTACCAGGCCGGAACCCTGAGCGGAAACCCGGTCGCCGTCGCCGCGGGCATCGCGACCCTGACCGCCGCCGACGCCGAGGTCTACCACCGCCTCAACGTCGCCGCCGAAACGATCTCGAACGCGACATCCGCAGCTTTCGAAGACGCGGGCGTCGCCTACTCGGTGCAGTACGCCGGCAACCTGTTCTCGTTCGCCTTCCGCGAGGGAGTCCCACAGAACTACGCCGAGGTGAAGGCGCAGGACGCGTTCCGCTACCCGGCGTTCTTCCACGCGATGCTCGACGCCGGCGTCTCGCTGCCGCCGAGCGTCTTCGAGGCGTGGTTCGTCTCCGCCGCCCTCGACGACGAGGCGACCGATCGAATCCTGAACGCCCTGCCGGCGGCCGCGCGCGCCGCGGCGGCGGCCACGGCCGAGTAACTCAGCGCGCGGCTTCCGCGCCTTAGATCAGCGCGAGCAAAAAGAACAGCACCGCCAGCAGCGGCAGCGCGCCCTGCGTGACGGCGGCTCGCGCCAGCTTCGGGTTGCTCAGCACGAGCACCGTGGCCGCGGCGACCATGCTCAGTGTCGCGAACAGCGCGACGCCGAAGCCGGCCAGCGCGGCGTCGGTCGCCAGCAGGATGACGCCCGCGACGATGCCGACGGCGAGAAACAGGTTGTAGAAACCCTGGTTGTAGGCCATCGGCCGGATCGTCTCGGCGTCGGTCTGCGAGCCGATGCCGAAGCGCTTCCAGATGGCGGGCCGGGTCCAGGCGATCGACTCGAAGTAGAAGATCACCACGTGTACGAGGGCCGCGAGAACGGCGAAGATCGATCCGATGATCAGCAGGGCGGGATTCATTCGCCCAGTTTAAGGTCAGCCGCGCACGTCGACGACCGTGCGTCCGCGCACGGTGCCGTCCATGATCGCCTCGGCGACGCCGATGGCACCGTCCAGGCCGACGGATGTCGTGAGCGAGTCGAGCAGGTCAAGGTCGAGATCGCGGGCCAAGCGTCGCCACGCCTCCGTGCGCAGCGGCAGCGGGCAGTAGACCGAGTTGATGCCGACGAGGGAGACCCCGCGCAGGATAAACGGCATCACCGTCGCAGGCAGGTCGGCGCCCTGGGCGAGACCGCACGCCGTGACCGTCGCTCCGTAGCTGGCCTGCGCGAGCACGTTGGCGAGAGTGTGGCTGCCCACCGAGTCGACGGCCGCCGCCCAGCGCTGGGTCTGCAGCGGCTTGCCCGCCTCGCCCAGCTCGGCGCGGTCGATGACCGTGCTGGCGCCCAGCGAGCGCAGGTAGTCGTGTTCGTCGGCGCGGCCGGTCGAGGCGGTGACGCTGTAGCCGAGTTTCGCGAGAAGCGAGATGGCGATCGATCCGACGCCTCCGGATGCACCGGTGACGAGCACCTCGCCGCCGTCGGCCGGTGAGAGCGTCCGCTCGATCGCCAGCACGGAGAGCATCGCGGTGAAGCCGGCCGTTCCGATCGCCGCCGCCTGACGCGGGCTGAGGCCCTCGGGCAACGGCACGAGCCACTCGCTCTTGACCCGCGCTCGCTCGGAGAGTCCGCCCGGGTGGTTCTCGCCGATACCGAACCCGTTGACGATGACGTGCTCGCCGGCGGCGGTCGCCGAGCCCGTCGCGACCACGCCCACGAGGTCGATGCCCGCGATGAGGCTCTCGGCCTTGATCACGCCGGGGCGTCCGGTGAGCGCGAGGCCGTCTTTGTAGTTGATGCTCGAGTATTCGACGTCGACCGTTACGTCGCCCTCGCCGAGCGCTGCGTCGGTGAGCCCGCTCTCGAGAGTGGCGGTAGCCGGGGCATCCGATGGGCGCTTGACGACGATGGCACGGAACATACCGCCAGCCTATGCGCGGCGTGGATCTAGCCGAAGAGGATTCTTGCCTCGTCGTAGCGCTCCTGCGGCACGGTCTTGAGCTTGCCGAGCGCGTCGGCGAACGGCACCGTGATGATGTCGGTGCCGCGCAGGCCCACCATGTGGCCCCAGCGTCCGGCGATGGCGGCATCGAGCGCGGCCATGCCGAGGCGGGTCGCGAGCACGCGGTCGTACGCGCTCGGGGTTCCTCCGCGCTGGATGTGGCCGAGCGTGGTGGCGCGGGTCTCGATGCCGGTGCGCTCCTCGATAATGGGGGCGAGCAGCTCGCCGATGCCGCCGAGCCGCGGGCGGCCGAAGGCGTCGAGGCCGCGCTCGCTGTGCGCGTCGTCCATGGTGTCGAGCGAGAAGCCCTCGGCCACGACGACGAGTGGCGCGCGGCCGCGGTCGTGCGCAGAGGTGACCCACTCGATGATCTGGTCGACGGAAGTCTTCTGCTCGGGGATGAGGATGGCGTGCGCGCCGGCCGCCATGCCGGAGTGCAGGGCGATCCAGCCGACGTGGCGGCCCATCACCTCGGCGATCATGCAGCGGCCGTGCGAGTCGCCCGTGGTGCGCAGCCGGTCCATGGCGTCGGTGGCGATCTGCACGGCGGTGTCGAAGCCGAAGGTGTAGTCCGTGGCATCCAGATCGTTGTCTACGGTTTTGGGAACGCCGACGATGTTGATTCCGGCGTCGGTGAGCCGCTTCGCTGCGGCGAGTGTGCCCTCGCCGCCGATCGCGATGATCGCGTCAATGCCCAGTTCGCGCATGACCTCGTTGATGCGGTCGACCCCGCCGATGCCGTCGAACGGATTGGTGCGCGAGGTGCCGAGGATCGTGCCGCCCTGCTTGTGGATGCCCTTGATCTCGTTGCGGCCGAGCGGCATGACGTTCGCCTCGACGACACCCTTCCAGCCGCCGAGAAAGCCGACGAACTCCTCGCACTTACCCGTCGCGATTCCGGTGTAGACGATTCCGCGGATAACAGCGTTGAGCCCGGGGGCGTCGCCGCCGCTCGTGAGGATGCCGATTTTCATGAGTCCATCATGGCGTATGGGGTCTCGTAAACAGCGCTATCGCTGACGAGTGGGCAGGGCTACCCATGGTCAAACCTGAGAATTTCCTTATAAAGTGGAACGCTTCACCAGTCGTTTCCAGTGCTTCACCCAGAAAACAGGAGTTTCCATGTCTGAAGTCAACAACCCGCCCGTCGCTCCGGCCGCCCCCGTCGCCCCTGTGGCCGGCGACCCCAACAAGACTCTCGGCATCGTCGCGCTCGTCCTGTCGATCGTCGCCTCCATCATCGGCGCGATCATCGGTATCGTCGCGTACACCAAGTCGAAGAAGGCCGGTTACAAGAACGGCTTCGCGCTCGCCGCGATCATCGTCGGCTTCGTGATCTTCGCGATCCAGGTCATCTCGATCATCGTGCTGATCGTCGTCGGACTCGGCGCTGCCAACTCGCTCTGCGACGGCCAGGCGCCCGGCGTCTACGAGCTCACCACCGGCGGCACCATCACCTGCCCGTAGCACCGAACGCGATTGCCCCGGCTTTGGCCGGGGCATTCCGTCGTTAAAGCGCGAACATCGATGCGTGCTCGGGGCACGCGGTGGTCGCGGCGTGCTCGTCGCAGACCACGAGCTGCTCGCGGCAGGAGAGGTCGCTGCAGTTCTGCATGTGCTTGGTGTCGGCGCCACAGCGGTAGCAGTGCCCGATCACGGTGGCGTCGTCGGTGAAGTCGATCGACATACGGTTGTCGAAGACGTAGAGCGAACCCTGCCAGAGACCGGAGTCGCCGTAGGTCTCGCCGTACTTCACGATGCCGCCGTCCAGTTGGTAGACCTCGCCGAAGCCGCGGCTCACCATCAGCGACGACAACACCTCGCACCGGATGCCGCCGGTGCAGTAGGTGACGATCGGCTGGTTCTTGAGGTGGTCGTACTTTCCGCTGTCCAGCTCGGCCACGAACTCGCGGGTGTTCGCGACGTTCGGAACCACGGCATCCGCGAACCGCCCGATCTCCGCCTCGAAGGCGTTGCGTCCGTCGAAGAAGGTGACCTCTTTGCGCTCGACGAGCTCGTGCAGCTCTTCGGGCGTCAGCCGCGTGCCGCCGCCGACCACGCCGTTCTCGTCGACCTTCAGCTCGCCCGGGGCGCCGAAGCTCACGATCTCGTCGCGCACCCGCACGCTGAGGCGCGGGAAGTCGTCGCCGGTGCCCTCGCTCCACTTGAAGTCGATGTTCTTGAACGGCGCGTACTCGCGGGTCTTGCGCACGTAGCGCTTGACGTCTTTCAGTTCGCCGCCGAGGGTGCCGTTGATGCCGTCGGCAGAGATCAGGATGCGCCCGGTGAGCCCCAGCGACTCGCACAGGTCGCGCTGCCACAGCCGCACGGCCTCGGGATCCGCGAGCGGGGTGAACCCGTAGAACAGGATGATTTTGGGGACTGCCACCGTTCGAGGGTAGTCGCCCCCGCGCGTTAATACTGTGGAGTTACCATCGGCCCGTGCCCACACGTACCGCCTCATCGACCGCGCTCGACATCGCCGTGCGCGAGGGTGTCGCGCGCGGGGTGCGACTGAAGGGCGTCGAGGCCTGGCGCGGGTTGCCCTTCGCGGCCCCGCCCGTGGGCTCCCGGCGCTGGCGCGCTCCGCTCCCGCCCGAGCCCTGGCAGGGCGTGCGCGACGCGAGCGCCTTCGGCCCGGTCGCCTGGCAGTCGCGGTCGGGCAACTTCATCGGCGCGGCCAAGGGGCAGGCCATGAGCGAAGACTGCCTCACGCTCAACGTGCTGCGCCCGCCGGGCGGCGGCGAGAAGCTGCCGGTGATGGTGTTCATCCACGGCGGCGCCTACGCCGTGGGCTCGTCGGCGGAACACCCGCACAACGGTGAGACCCTCGTGCGCGAGGGCGGCATCGTCTACGTGAGTTTCAACTACCGCCTCAGCGCGCTCGGCTACATCGACTTCTCGCACTACTCGGCGCCGGGGCGGCCGATCGAGTCGAACCTCGGTCTCCGCGACCAGGTGGCCGCGCTCGAGTGGGTGCGCGACAACATCGCCGCGTTCGGCGGCGACCCGACCAACGTGACCCTGTTCGGGGAGTCGGCCGGCGGCAACGCGGTGACCACGCTGATGGCGACGCCCGCCGCGCAGGGCCTCTTCGCCCGCGCGATCGCGCAGAGCGCGCCCACCAACGCGCTGTACGCGCCCGATGTCACGGGACGGTGGGCCGACGAGTACCTCGAGTTTCTCAGCGCGCGGCTTGAGCCCTCGGGCGTCGAGTCGACCACGCTCGAAGACGCCGCGCTAATGCTGACGATCGCCGACCCGGCCGACCTCGTCGAGGCGGCCGTGCAGCTCACCCTGCTCACGCCCGACCGCGATCCCGGAACGATCGCCCTCTGCCCCGTTATCGACGGCGACTACCTGCCCGCGCGGCCGCTCGACGCGTTCAAAGACGGCACGGCGATGCGCGTTCCCCTCATCATCGGCACCAACGACCGAGAAGGCGCCCTGTTTACGGGACGCCTCGACATCCTCGCGACCACGCCCCGTCGCATCCGCTCGATCTTTTCGAAGACGAAGAAAAAGGCGCGCAAGGCGATCAAGGCCGAGTACCCGGGACTGCCCGACAAGCGCCCGGCCGCCGACTTCGCCGGCGACTATGCGTTCTGGTACCCGACGGTCAAGGTCGCGGAGCGGCACTCGCGGTTCGCGCCGGTGTACTTCTACCGCTTCGACATCGCGCCGAGGCTCGTGCGCGCCCTCGGATTCGACGCGACGCACGGCATCGAGTTGTTCGCGCTCTTCGACCGAATGGATGGCCGATTCGGGCGCGCGATGGGCATTCTGGGCGGCCGTCGCGCCTTCAAAAGAACGGGAGCGCGCATGCGCGCGCACTGGATCGAATTCGCGAGCACCGGCGCCGTCTTAGCGGACTGGCCGCGCTACGACGAGGCGTCGAGGGAGACGCTCATCTTCGACGAGCGCGACCGGGTCGAGGCCGACCCGCGCTCGAGCCGGCGCGAGGCGTGGCAGGCATTTGTGCCGCACGTCTAACCGTGCGGCTGCTGCGTGGGAGTCGCGCCCTCGATCACGTCCTCCACCTGTGCGTCGGTGAGGGCGACCCACGGCGAGCTCTCGGGGTCGGCCGATGCCGCGGCGGGCGATTCGCCCTTGGTGTACCACTTCGCCTCGAAGGCGTACTGGTCGACGGCGACGCGGTCGCCCTCGACATAGGTGGCCGTGCCTTCCCACTCCGGGAGCGAGCCGGGCGGCACCGTCGGCACCGGCACCGGGGTCTCGCCCGGCAGCACGGGGCCGACGAGGTTCCACGGCGTCTCGGACGCGTCGAGTACCGGGTCGTCGGGCAGTGCGCCACGTGTCCACCACTTGGCGGAGTAGACGTTCTGGTGCCAGACGACCTTGGTGCCGAGCAGATAGGTGTCGTCGGCCGACCAGATCCGGTACGGGCTGGTGGCGGGGTCGTCGGCCTCGATCTCGGGCAGCGGCTCGTTGGTCGTGGTGACCGCGGCGGTGGCCTCCGGGTCGCCCGTGATGCCCGTGCCGAGAACCTCGGCGAAGGTCGATTCGCCCTGCTCGACGCCGCTGCACGAGTCGGAGACGCGCCGGGTGTCGCCGTAGTTCGGGCTGCAGGTCGCGTCGCGGTTGAGCGACCACATCGACACGCGGCCGAGGTCGTGCTTCTTCGCATAGCTGTTCAACGCCTTGGCGTCGGCGAGCGAGAAGATCTCGCCCGGGGAGTCGTTCTGGCCGATCATGGGCGTCGCGCCGATCTTCGACCACAGCGTCTCGCTCGTCAGGTCGATCTTGGCCTTCGAGTAGAGGATGCCGAGCTGACGGTGGGTCTGTTCGAGCGCCGACGTCGACGCGTCGAGCATGCTCTGGCCCTCGGCGCGGCCGTCGCCGTAGTCCATCGTCATCACGTTGACGCCCGCGAGGTCGACGCCCGCGTCGAGGAAGGCCGACACGGCGTCGGTTCCGTCGGTCGTGAGCCCGCTCGGGGCGACGGGCAAAGTGAGCCACACGGCGAGGTTCTCGCCGGCCGCCTTCTGCGACTTCTGCAGGGTCGCGATGGCCGTGGCCCGGCGCGTGTTCGCCGCCTGGTCGGTGAGGTTGCCAGCCTCGATGTCGAGGTCGATGGTGGTGAGCGAATAGCGGTCGACGACGCTGCGGTAGGCGGAGACGAGCGCCTTCTCGTCGGTGCACGAGCTGGCGAGCTCGTCGTTCGACGCCCCGCCGAACGAGACGATCGGCTCGCCGCCCTGCTGTTGCAGGCGGGCGAGGCGGCGGTCGAGGTCGAGCGAGCCGGCCGCCTCGTCCAACGTGTAGGCGTCGCCCCACGACGGCGTGCACTTCGCGCCGCTCTTCGCGACGATGAACGAGAGCACCACGTTGCTCGCGGCGTGGCTCTTCGGGGTCTCGAAGGCGAACGCGGGAGTGGCGGTCACGTCGACGTACCCGGCGAACCAGTGATCGACTACGGGGGTGGTGGCCGCCGAGTACCAGTTGCGCGCGCCCATCGCGCCGGCGACGAGGATCGCCGCCGTGATGCCGATGGCGATGAAGAGCCGCACGAACGAGAGGCGCCGGGTCTTCGGCGACTTCTGGCCCACGGGCGTCATCGATTCGGCGCTCATCGACTACGCCGCCCGTCTGGAGAGCTGCGCGGGGCGCGTGTCCTCGGTGATCGTCGTCGAACCGAGGCCGTCGGTGTCGCCGCGGTAGAGGAGGGTGCGCCAGTCGATGCGGGTGTCGCCCTGAGTGGGGGTGTCGGCCGAGCTCGGCGTGTTCTCGACCGGCACGAAGAGCCAGCTCGTCACGCCGATCCAGATGTCGACGACGGAGTTTTTGATGCCGATGTAGGAGACGATCGCGGCCATGGCGAGAAACGAGTTGAGCGCCGCGAAGGTCGCGTTGCCCCAGTTGCCGACGCTGGCGTCGCGCACGAGGGTGACGATCGAGAAGACGACGATCAGGTAGGGCGTGATCACGTAGAGGACGGGGGCCGCTGTGCGGTTCTTAACCTTGGGCGTGCGGGAGAACGGGATCTTCTTGATCGTGATTGCCTGCTCGATCGACTTGATCACGCCGGCCAGGTTGACCGGCAGCAGAATCAGGTTGAACCCGTAGATGCGCGCTATGTCGCTGAACCGGTAGCCGAACCGGCGCAGGTCGAAGCCCATGCAGAGAAAGTACGGAACCGCGGCGAGCACCACGACCGGGCTGAGCAGCCGGCTGTCGTAGGGGTAGGCGAGCAGAAACACGAGGCCGAAACTGGCCCAGGCGATCGACGCCATGTAGTTCGTGCGCAGCGCGATCTCGGTCAGGGTCACGCGCTCGCCGCGGGCCCGACGCTCGCGCACCTGCCGGATGAACTTCGGCATGATGAGCAGCCCGCCGTTGGCCCAGCGACGGCGTTGCACAACGAGCGAGCCGAAGTCGGGCGGGGTTGCCGAGTAGCTGAGGCGCTCGGGGTAGTTGGCGATGCGCCAGTCGTGGGTACCGAGGTCGACGCTCGACTCGGTGTCCTCGATGACCGTGCGGTCTTGCACGTAGCGCTTGATCTCGAAGCCGCCGACGTTCTCGACCTCGACGATATCGACGAGCGCGATCTTGCGGATGACGGCGTTGGCACCCACCCAGAAGGCGGCGTTGTAGTGCGACATGCCCTGGTGCAGCAGGTGCTGGATGTCGGTGGTCGCTCCGGCGAGACGCTCGATGCGCGTGCCGGCGCCACGGAAGGAGGAGTACGGCGTCTGGGTCACGGCGACGCGGGCGTTCTCGGGCTGCTCGAGGAAGTAGACCAGGCGCAGGCAGTAGTCACGCAGCAGCACGGAGTCGGCGTCGAGGGTGAGCAGGTAGTCGGAGTCGGGCACAACGAAGTCACCGGTGGCCGACGGGCGCAGCACCGTGCCGACGGGGGTGTGCTCGGTGCCGTAGCTGCCGCCCATCAGGCCGATGTACGAGTTGAGGTTCATCGCCTTGTTCGCCTCGTGCGAGAGCGAGGCGTACTTCTTGCGCTCGAAGGTGGAGATCTCCGCGTTGAAGGTCCAGTCGAGACGGCGGTAGAGCTCGCCCATTCGCTCGATCGCGGGAGTCTCGTCTTGGTCGGCCGCGGCGGTGAGCGCGGTTCCGACGAGTGCGAGCTCTTCGCTCAGTCCGCGCAGAACCTGGTCGGCGAAGAACTCGTCGACGTGGTCTTCGATCCGCTCGCCCTCGGCCATAGTCTCCAGCCAGTCGGCCGCCCAGAAGTACTGGTACGCGAGCTCGCGCACGGCCTCGATGGTCGGCTCGGCGTTGTGCACGGTGTCGAGCTCGAAGCGCATCCTGGCCTCGGCGAACCGACGGCGGGGT
>Ga0247730_1001378_pt1 | contig 13566 bp, 12 predicted proteins | sample UWRJL073202C2_FD_180959 | JGI IMG/M metagenome (GOLD analysis project Ga0247730, IMG submission 180959) | Plant litter microbial communities from Arlington Agricultural Research Station in Wisconsin, United States - UWRJ-L073-202C-2 | ecosystem: Environmental > Terrestrial > Plant litter >...
AACGAACATGATGGTCGAAAGACACAAGTGATGTCGCATCAGCCTCACGCACGTGAGGCAAGTCTGGAGCGTTACGCACGTCACATTCTTCTGTCACACATGTTGCTCCGTCACATCGCCGCCCTTTTTGCCTATGCCATTCGCAGGCTTATTATTCCTAGCTTCAACTTCTAATGCTACGGAATCCACTTTGATTTAATTTCTATTGAATTCTCTTAGCTATTCTCGAGCTTTTTCGCTGTGTATTAATTCCCAGAACGGGTTTCAAATATCATTTCCGAGCTCTGGATTCTGCAAGAATCCCCAATACTGGTATCGCTGCATGTCTCCGACGTATCACAACAAAATCTGATCACAGTAAGAAAACGGTGCAACGAAAATCATTTGATGTGTGAATAGACCCACCTAGTCGGCCTTACAATCTTCAGTGACAGATTCTCTCGCTGATGTCCAATTGCAACGATAAGCTCTCCCTCTCAGGTCCAGTGAACCTGCGATAATAAACTTCGCGACATGAAACACAACGGATACTAGGTTCAGGAGCGGCCCAAACGTCGACATTGAGCGACACGTATGCTTCCCAAATCCGCAAATAAAAGTCGTCCAGACCGATGGACACCTGGCGAGTTGTTTGCTCGTGTAACATGGCCCCAATCATGCTTAGCTCCTCGCTATTGGGCTTCCAGGACCCGTATCTGGACATACTTAATCGTGCGAGAAGTGGGGATTGTGACAGCCCTGTTGCCAAATTGCTGCCCAGCAAGTGGCTCACATGGAGATGCAATTCCTCTAGCCGCGTTTGCCCACTCACAGCATCACCCAGCCACGGGCAAACATGTCGAGCGGCAACCACGAGCTTTGTCAAGCTATTTGCAGAGACGTGAAGCATCCGGTATAAGGCCTGGAGAGCGCAAGGTTTCAATGACCTTCTGCAGTCGGTATGTTGTGTCTGAATGATGAGTGTGTGGAGTTGGGGTAGTCGAAGCCTCCCAAGAAGTTGAACCATGGTCTGGTTTGCGCTTTCCCCGGGTCGTTCCTCATATTGAGAGGGAATGAATAAAGAAAGAGTGCGTAAATTGGTGTGGGTGACAATGGGAGTCAGAGCTCGCAGAGATGAGGAAGTACATTCTATTGCTGCAAATCGGAGAAGAGGAGCGCTGCTGAGAATATTCATGTGGGTATCTGCAGCAGTACCTCTAGACTGGTACTCGAGGAGGGTCTTTAGACCTGTCAAATTGTCGTCAACGTTGATCACTAGGGCACGAAATTGATCCAAGGCCAGCTGTTTCAAAGAATGTGCACATCGTAATACATTCTCCACAGACATGCGTATGCACCGAGCCATTGCAAAGGGTGCAGTGGGTAAAGCTGAGTTGGGGTTGCATCGGAACTGGACGTATGAAAGAGATTCGAGATCCAAAGTCGGACTGCGAAGGGCTTGGGAGGGCCATTTCTGTAGGTATACTTCAAGTGATTTCCATCTTGGCGAAGTTTCAAATACTTGGGAAATATGAGAGGAATGGACACATCGTTTGCGCGACGTGAGACGGATTGTCAAAGGAGAAGCGCCTGAGCGCTGAAGCTGGAGAAGAATACCTGCAGCATCTCCTAGTGATGGTCTTTCCGGTATGACGAAAACATCTTGGTTCCAAATAACTGAAGATCGCAGTGCCAGTGCTCGCCACTGACTACATACACTAGAAAGTGTCCAAGGCACTGGGGAGTCACGCTGGGGGCCCAAGAAAAAGAGAGCTTCAAAGACAAGGAGAATTATCTCTGCAGGAAGGCGGTCAAAGATACGTTGAGAGGGGAAAGCCCGACTGGCAGTGGCATCCAAGGTCGCCTTTCATGGCGTCAAAGCTAGCATGCAAAGTTTAGTAGAAAATGTTTGACTTACAGTCGCTGGTGAAATATGCTGAGATTGAGCAGCCTTCAGTTTGCGGTAGATAAAGCGAGGCATCGCCGTAAGGGAGGAAGGATAGGAGAATCCACAAAGAGTATTGAAAGTGGCACTCGCGATATAATGCTGTTTGCTACGGCCCGAAGCTGTTCCGTCCTTGAAAAATACAACCACAGAGTGGTTTAGCCACTGGTTCGTCCAATAGACGAATGCGTACGCTTGCTCCGTCACATCTGGTAGAAACCATTAAAGAGTCGCTTCGTAAGATAGATCAACAAATTTTGTTCTGTAATTTGGCGCATAGCCTCGATTACAAATAATTTGCGTGCTCACTACGCGAGGGAGAGAAGTCAAAATGCGCGTGCTTAGGAATCGCCCTAAAGGCAGTTACTAATCGGCCCTAAATGTCAACTTTCTGGCTACTTCTGTCGGTGTACCAATCTAATATCAGCCTTAACCTCTCATATTTGTTGGGGCACCATATATAGCGACTCTCGCCTATAATGTGACGATTTGACATTGACATTGACACACGAGCTGCTGTACGCGCTCGTTGAACATAACGTCCAAGGGAGACTGCGGAAAGAACCTTTGCCACACCATTACTAATCGACGTTCAAATATATTTACAAGACGTGAAGCACGAGCAGGCAATGGTGGATGGTGCACGGGAGACTGGACAAACATGGTTAACCAGGTGTACATCAAGTTGTTCAACGCCTGGTAGCTCATATAGCAGCTAATCAACGGGAAAATATACCAATATAGAACTCATACATGTTAGTGGATCTTTTACGCATGCGGTCACCTTGCTATGTACGTACATTGTTAAGAACACCAGTAAGCTCAAATAAGCACTCAAACGGCTTGATTGTACATGTTCTTCCGCATTCAGGTTGCGATTCGCTGACTCAGCCCGCAATTGATCCGACCATACGATCACGAGCGTTTTCATGTCTCAAAGACCAATTGAAAGGCAATGGAGTGTATTACAGTATTAGCCACTGGTATTAGAGCTATTTTGAATTTTTAGCGCGCCTGGATTTCGCCCCATGTGCTGACAAAGCGCTTCAAGGTCCCACTTCCTTCTGCAGTACAAGAGCGCCTGTCATCCAAGTGGCGCGCAGGTGGAGCGTCTAGCGCCCGTTGTGGTGCCCTAGTCAGCACAGAGAAAAATCCAAAGTGCGCTACAATATTCAAAATAGCTGTAATCCGTTTCGATGGAGAAAAAAATCAGTTATTCGGTCGAAACAAAAGCTCTAGCAGTGATTTTTCAGCCTCTGTAGGATCTCTTTCAAGCTGAGGAGTGGGTTATAACCGGCCGTTTTTGGGTCAAAACTTTTTGGTATCAATACCCGTGGCTAATACACTCTAATGGAAGCCAGACGTAGATCAGTTCGCTTTGAGTCCGTAGGGGCTGCAATACGCCGAAAACGCTGCTCAGGGGCATATGTTGCTTTGAGGCTGCACAAATAATGGTGGCGGAGTACATTACGGAAAGCTTGAGGGCTTTCCCGCCCACAGTTTCATGTCTTGGGTCGTGATGAACTCTCAGCGCCTTCGAATGATTGGCTTGCATGGCCCATCAGGGGGGAGAGACGGATCGTCATCTCGTAAAGGAGGGCGCTCCTTGAACTGCGCGACTTTCCTGTTTGATCGTTAGTTCTACGAGAGACCCAGAAGGAAGATGAATATATACTCGCCTTGTGATATGAATAGAAAATTCTAAATCAATACTAGGTTGAACCTCGAGCCTCTTCTGTGCGTCTTTCGCGAGTAGATTCCAATAGTCGTCTCTGTAGAAGTTCCTCGGCAGTTTTGGTACCGCCTGGATCGTTGGATCTGGGGGAGGCGGTTCTAGTGGACCATCGGGCTGATGGGGCATTGCGCCACGGTTAGGTAGCAAATCCGAGTTATATTTTGTTGATAGGTGCAGAGAATCTAGTCCACGTAGCATCCATATGACCGCCGAATGCATCCATGAATCACGCTTAGCGTTTTCCAAGCGGTATAAGCGTTGGACAACAGTATCTTCCGTGCCATGATCATCCTCGTCTTCGGACTGTATATCATCGAAGTCGCCGTCTTTGAAGTGCTGGTAAAGTGTACAGATCTGGCCATCGTATTTGTACCGGTTCGTGGCCCCAAATCGCCTTAAAAGCAGCTAGAATGAAGATGTCAGTATAAACCATTTGTCAAATATTGAAACTCCATACATGCCGCTTGCGTTGCTTGCTATTACGCTTCTTTCTAGCCTCTAATTCAGCTTTGCGTTGTGACTTGCTCTTCTTCCGATGTCGGTTGTAGTTCATCCCCAGTGCTTTGACATGGTTCCAAAACGACTTCTCGATCATTTTCACGTCCCTGTATTCTGTGCGCTCAAGAAAGTTGTCGACGAAAATGACCTTCACGCGCTGGTTCCAGAGGGAAGTTTTGTAGCTTCCGTTTGCTACGTCTAGCTTCAGCTTCTGAATTTGAGGCCCATCCTCCGGCCTCCGGCTGGCTGCATATCTTGCGAGTGTCTTGCGCTTGGGAGTAAATCGGGAATCCATAGGGTCGTCTTTCTGTCTGTCCATACACAATTCCATCCGGGATCGAATGTGCCCCTCCAATGAGAGTTAGCTATTAATCCTGCATTGCCACAAAGTCAAACCGCTCACTAGAAATTCAAGACGCTCGGCTGGTCTCGAGTCAATTTGAGTGGCTGGCTTTCGCTTCTTTGCACCCTTATCATTTGATCTCCTCTTCTTCTCCTCCGTGTTCCGTGCTTTCCAAAAGAGGGAGAAATACAGTCCAAGAGTGGCTTGCGTGAGTGGCCTTTGCTGTATATGATATTAGGCCCGCCGAGACACTCTGAAGTCAATGGACTAACCTTTCCCTTCTTCGATAGACGCTCAAAAAGAGATATCTAACGAAAGGTAAGCGTGTGAAAGTTTTGCCTCAGATATATTTGGCTCACGTCTGCTTCGCTCAACCCCGAGAACTCAAGATCTTTCTTGAGCTCATCCCAATCAATCTCGAACTCTTCATCTTCGCATTCGCCGTATCCATAATCAATCTCTTGATCACTGGGTTGATCCTCGTCATCGCCAAATTCCTCATTGTCATCTTCCAAGATATCGCTGCGTGCCTTCTCTTTTCCTTTTCTGTCTCGTCTGCGTCCTTTCTTCTTGCTCTCGTTTTCCATGCGTTGATTTTTACGACTTGATTTTACATGACCGGATTTCGAGCCAGCTTTCATTTTTGAAGGACCCGCTTGGGTTTGAGGCGTATGGATAGGAGCACTGCCGATGTCGTCGCGGTCAGGACGTTTAGCACTATCTGATTGTGGAATACCTTCCGGTAGGGTTAGAGGGGACATTGGCAAATCAAGGAGTGCGTGGAGCCGGCGAACGGTAGGCGGCATCACGAGAGGACTCATCTCGACGTCCTGCAGCTTCTCTGTCGGAGTCTTCGGTAAACCGAGTGGCAGCACCAGGGGGCTTGGGGTTGAATGTTCACGTAGGTGGAGATACTCGGGGAAGATAAGAGGGCTCGTCTGCGTGTCTTGTACTTTGCGTCCGTGCCGTGCCATATCGGGAGAAGTCATTCTCATATCGGGTCTTACGAATTGAGGAGGTAGTGGATCTGAAAGGGTACGAAGACTCGTTCGAACCTCTTGAAGGCCGAAAGGTTCAGAAGAAACACGCGGAAGCGCGAGGGGAGACATTGCTGTATCTTCAGGGGAATCCATCACTTTCGACTGCTGCGGCAGAGCGTCAGGATAGGCAAGGGGAGTAAGAGGCATCATCACGTAATCGGAATCATCGGGCTGGGAGCGACGTTCTGGAGGATTTAGAGGACTCATGATCATGTTATGAGCGCCGTCACTGAACAGTATACCGCTCCCTCGCTCTCGCTGGGCGTCGACTGGCAGCATCAGCGGAGTCACGACAGAGCTGCTCATTGCCATTGGTATGACTAGCGGGCTCATCTCCGAATGCATTGGCTGGTAATGCTCTTGTGGTGTGTAGATGACGCACGAGTCATGACCAGGAACCAATGGGTACATGGAGATTTGAGTATCTCCAGGAACGATAAGAGGGCTTGTTGACATATCTCGAGCCTTGGGCTGCTCTGAACGAACTATCGGAGGGACGAGAGGAGACATTGGCGTATCATCGGAGCTGGCTATTGCTCTCGGAAGGATTAGAGGTGTAATGTACACACCAAGGAAGGCGGAATCAGCTGTCTCGGAGTGCCACTTTGGGATAATGAGAGGACTCAAGACCGTCCTGTGAGCGTCGTTGTCGGGTGGCATATTGCTTCCTCGCTGGGCGTCGACTGGCAGCATCAGCGGAGTCATGACAGAGCTGCTCATTGCCATTGGAATGACTAGCGGGCTCATCTCCGAATGCATTGGCTGGTAGTGCTCTTGTGGTGTGTAGCTAACACGTGAGTCTTGATCAAGAATCGATGGGTACATGGAGATTTGAGCATTTCCAGGAATAATAAGAGGGCTTACTGGCACATCTCGAACCTTGGGCTGCTCTGAATAAGCTATCGGAGGGAAGAGAGGAGATATCGGCGTGTCATCGGGGCTGGCTATTGCTCTCGGAAGGACGAGAGGCGTGATGGGTACGCTAAAGGAATCAGATTCGTCTGGTTTGGAGTGGTTCTCCGGGAGGATTAGAGGGCTGAGGGACATTCTATGAATGTCGTCACTGGGTGGTACCCTGTTTTCTCGCTGGGTCTTGACTGTCGATGCCAGTGGAGCCACGACAGAGCCACTCGATATCATTGGTATGACCAGCGGGCTCGGCTCGGCTAACGGTCCACAGGGTTCTGGTGGTGTGACGATAGTATGTGAGCCGCAACCCGTAGCTGATAGATGTTGGGGATTCCAAGGATCACAAGGGAGGCCTAGAGGACTATTCCCAGTATTGTCATCATACCCAGACGACGCTGTAGGCTCGTCCAGCGCCTCAGGTTCGAGGTCGGATTCGCTCGGTTGAGTATCACCAATATTACCCCAGCCCTTGTCTCTATCTACAAACCAATCCGATTAGAATTGTCTACGCAGTGGAGAATGTAGTTAAAACTGTGATATATTCTTACCTGTAGCTGGCCCTGTCAGACCTGGAAAGGGGAGCCAAGATGGGCTGGTGCTAGCGCTCCTGGGTAAACCAAAAGAAGGAAAGGAGCTGCTATGGCTCGCATCGTCAGCCTGTTCGGTCCAATGTGGAAACCCATCTCCGAGTCCAAACATGAATGAAGTAGAGGTTTGGGAGCACAAGAGCTGTAGCCAGTTATCATGCAACTAGGAGTATCGTGGCAATCCCAAACGAGTGGCCAGGGAGGGAGGGGCTGGTGCGTCATGGGCGTAGGTGTAAAATCGACTTTATAGACGTTGGGCAAGATTTCGTCGACAAAGGACTTGGTTTCACAAAGGTTCACAAGGAATTTTGATTCATCTTACAAATCATACTTTCCGACGTGACACTGTTCGTTACAGTCAGGTGAAGTTATTGATTCTTCCGTCGGTACCGAAAAGGCTAGACCTTCGCTCTAGTTTCGGTCAACGGGTGACAACAGATAAGATAAAGCCGGCAACCACGAGGGGAGCCCGATCTGAATCGGCCTAGAATTCTTCTCCCGCCGGGGAGCGACACCCGAAGTAACCGAGTGATAACCTGCGAGAGTATTGGACCAACAGCTACTACACGGTCGCACCTCATTGAAAACCTTCAAGACTCGTATCTCATGCAAGGTCTCCTTAGACCAAAAATCGAGCATGCGCTCAATCAATTCTTTCATTCTTTCACTTCTCACTGTGTCCAACACCCCGGACTGTGATGTAGTTAATACTTTACATAATAATGCTTTCTACTGCCAATCACAACCACCTCAGTCACCACTCTTCGCTCGCTCTAATACTGCGCCATTGACATGGCTTTCCAACAAGTTCAAGGTCTCCAAAAGCTGGGTAAACCTATCATTTAGCTATGTAAATAACTTGAACCAGCTTGAACCATTAGCGTTTTGTTGCTACTTCGGCCTTTGCCGATGGAGTAAGCCACGCGAGCGCGCTCGTATTGAGAATTAGGGTTTTCCTCCCTCTTTGCCAGCAACCACAAGATATGAGCCATGCGGCTACTTCAATTTTAACATTCCTCGATAAGTGCCGGCTTGATGGAATCTCTGAGTCTTTGGACATTCTGATATTCGCAGGTACACTACAGACATACCTGCAAGCAAGCAAGAGATCTTCGATCTAGGGCGCATGTAATGTGCGCGTTTGCAGCTCTTTTCGAAGGCAGACCGAACACAATAGACAACGTGACAAAACGTGGCATAGCGTGGGATACGCAAGTTTGCGAATGATGATGGCTTCCAGCTGATCGGCTTCTCACACTCTCTCACCCAGGTCCGCCGTCCTCTTCCAATTATTTTGGAGGCAATCTACATTAAGTCTCAAGCTGTGCATCCTTACTCGTGGTTGTATTACTTACTACCAGCTCTTGGAACGCCGTATCTCCCGTCCCCCTCTTCTCCGAGGCTCTTCATCTTGCTAGCGTAGGTATTCTGTGCGCTCAAACTTCGTTTGATTATCGGGAATTAGAGCGTCGTGCTTCAAGTGCTCCAGCAAGCACTTATACACAGACATCTCGAGCTTTGAAGCAAACTTGCTCGCAACCCGAGATCGTCGTACTCATTCCATTCTTTGGTGCCAGTCGTACATGCAGCGTATCACATGCAATGCCTAACAGCAATCTCCCTAAATACATCGACGCCCGTGAGAACATGAACACCAAAGCATGCTTTGAAGATGCACTGACAATATTGTAGATGGAATTCGACAATGGAAATGCATTGAGAACGCAGGCACCTGCTTTACTGTCTACCAGAGTGCTAAACAAAAATGATTTTGATAGTCACCATACAGGCCCCTGGTCTCTCACTGGGCAGCTGCGAGATCATTATGCGCCGTTCTGAAGAGCGACGGATGGTGATGACAATGGCTTGGGACGACCTTTGAGTGGATTCTTTCTTCTCTTGTTCCTCTTCTGAGCGACTTCCCCTTCTGTAGCTTTCTCTCTGCAGCCCCGACAAATGCACTCTCTCAAATCCTCAAAATAGTCGTCCCCATAATAGACCAGAATTTCTTCCCCAGCCTTAATATCTCTTGTGGCTTGCGCTGCATGAGCTCCTTTGATGTGTCGAAGATATACATACTGAACGGTTTCTTTATCAGTATCGCAACGATGAACTGTGAGAATCTACTCACCGCTACGTTTGCATGTCTGCAGTCATGATTGAGGAAGCGCAAGGGCCCTCCGAGTACGTGCTCTGTTCCCGTTGGCAGACGAATGACAGAAATTCTAGATACGAGGCCATCATGGTCCCCCGGAATCGTGGCACAGATGCCCGTGAGCTCATAGATGTAACTCCCACCGGAGATATCTTTGCTGGCGACTATACTCCATCCCCTGGTCAGTCGTCCAGATTTGCGAGAGTCAGAGCCACTCGACACCACGTTTCCACTTCTGATTTGACAGAGATCGACTTGACGATTCTGGTAGAATTTGACGAGAGCGTAGTTCTGGAGCCACCTGGGAATAGACAGCGTTAATGGCAAGCCCCAAATAGCGGTATTAGAACTACCACTGGATTGCTGCCGTCAAGTGAGCATGCATAACAACTGGGAACATTTCCTTGCATGTCTCGTATATCAAAGGCGCCTGAGTTTCTGCGAGTTTTCCGATCTCTGGAAGAGACATGTCTTTGTTCCAGGACTTTCTGTACAGTGTCTGTTTTTCAGGGTCTACTGAAAGAGAAGTTCTCAGGAAACGACGTATATCGTGCCGACGCTGGATGCTTCGCCAAGGATCTGTTTGAGCGAAGATTAGAGTAGACATGAGGTCCTCTAGGCGGCCCAGATCCAACGGGGATCGTATTTGAAAGCGAATCATGGGCTGAATGTAAAACCACAAGTCGCGACCATGCCCGTCAAGTGGGGGGTCGAACGCTGTAAAGACAAGTTAACAAAGAACAAAGAAAATGGCCTTCGAGTCAAAGACAATACACGGCCTACATGATACAATCGCGTTTGTATTGCTGCCAGCCTCTTTGACTGCGGTCTTTTGTGAGTTTGGGTGTAAATTATCGCCCATCTCCGACGCAGAAATCGAAAAGGCTCACTTACAATTCGTGCGTCGCTCACATGCAGACTTTTGATTGACAACGTGCCGCATATGCCATCAATTCTGTGCTCACAAGTGTCTGATCCCTCTAGTATCCGCTAGCATTCGTGTTATAGGTCTCTTTTCTTGTAGGTCACATTATAAGATGTAAATCTACTCCGACGTCTATATACAGGATGATCCTCATTGTATAAGGTAGTTCTGCCCTCGTTGATCAGCGATTGCCGCAGATCTCAATACAAGGGACACGTGCATATATAGAGGTAGATCTTTCCTACCGAAAAGCGCAGGAGCCTCTACGGCACTAAGACCTTAGGAGTACCCTACTGAATGAACTTTAAGCTACATAGACGTAGTGCATCGAATAGAGCACATGCCGCATGTGCGTCATTTGCGTCATTTGCCGAAAATCGGCCATATAACCTCTGGCACCCTACAGACTGGCGGTACAGTATATTTGAGTATGCGAAGGCCCAAGAAAATGCTCGGCAAATTCGTGGCAAAGAGGAATATTACTAAATAGACGCACAAAGATGGCACACCGTGCGGATGAGTGACCGGCCGCCCCGATCACTAAGGCGGCATATCCAATTTGGACTTCCATCGGCACTTCAGAATCAACCATGATGAATGCGACAAAGAAACGACCCTCTGTAATGCGCCCTAGCCCCATATCATTGCCCCGTACGTTGTCATCGGTTTCCCCCCAGTCATGCTGTTGAGTGGAACATAATACAGATAAGCAAGAACAATCATGCCATCCTTGGCTTCTCGAGTTGACCTACGCGACGTTCCCTGGTCTGAACATTCCGCGTGATACTTCTCTCAAGACATCTAGACGAACAGAAGGACCCTCCCCTTCCGATGTGCTCGAAGCCTGCAAGATATGTAAACGGAACAGGGGCCGAGGTGCTGAAGAAGACTGCCTCTTTCTAGGCGTGTAGTATTCTCAAAACGGGATCTTTTCAAAAAATTTAAGACATTCATCTCATATGAACTCTAGGTTATCGAATCCTTTCATGGTCTGGAAACGCATTTCGTTCAGATCTGCAAAGCCCTTCTTTGCAGAATCAACCTCTCAAATTTAGAGAAGATTTCTTTAAGGGGGTGAAACGAGAAACTCTGGCGCGCTACGCAGTAAGTGCCACATATACAGATGCAATTCACTGAGCTCACCAACATGTAGCCAATAATCGCCAAATTATTACTTCCTCGTATTCAGCATGCACTGGAGCACATCCTAGAGCCTTGGATTGTTGTTTCATGTGTTGGAGAAACGCGAGTTACCTGTGGTTAGCATCTAGTATTCGTTACGCCGTGGCTCAAGGTTCATTGGTCACTATCATGTAGATCGGTGTCTGAAGGTTCCTGGCCTTACGGGATACAAATGCTCCCGATGCGGCGAAGATTTCTGCGCTGAATGTCAAAGGGATAGGGCTTCCAAGGTGCGTTTTTTTCCACGTCCACAAGATTTGACTTTGTTCTCATGAATCTGAGCGTAGTGTTTCCGCAACTTGGACCACTCGTTGTCTTTTGTTTCCTGCATGTCCAAAGAGGAGGTTCTCAACATTAAGCCCTTTATCGAAGAATGGGCAAGCAAGCCTTTCAAGAGTGCTTACAATCCTCTTTCCCAACCACAAGCAAGACCGATCCGTCGGTTATCTAATCCCGTCAAGGGCGACAAGATACGGCAGATTATGGAAACGGGAGAGCCTCTCATCGTTACTATGCCCTCATCCGCAGCATTCTCTCTGGATCGTTTTTGTACGTTGTACGGCCATCAGAAGTGTCGCATCGAACGATGCGGAACGCCTGCAAAATTTGTTCGAACGGGAACATTGAAGTCTTTTTTCGAAAGAGAGTGGAATAGGCGTGGGTTCAAAGTCAAGGTGACGAGGTCCTTCCTTCGCCTGATTCAGCTCTTTGAATGTAGTCTCAGGATTGGCCGCCTAACGCGCACATCAAAGACGCATGTCCGGAGCTGGTGACTCATTTCTTCGAAAGTCTTCCCGGAGAGCACTTCATCAGGCAAGACGGAGTCCTCAACATTCTCTCTATGCATCCCTTGAATGCCTCTAGTCCGCCAGACGTCGGTATGTAGCCTCATCTCCTAAATTTATTCTCTATGTTTGTAGACTGATTGTTTGAGGTAGGCCCCAAAGTGTATCTCGCATCTGCTTCAGAGGATGGCACTACGCTCTTACACGGAGATCTTTCAGGGGCAGGGAACATCATACTCCACTCCGCGGTGGAAATAAGAATATCTCCTGATGGCATTCGTGAAGAGGTACAAGGTGCTTTGTGGGACATTTTTCGCCCGCAGGACCGTCCCAAGATAGCCGCATACTTGAGAGACCAAGGCCATTCGCAGCCTGAACACCCCATACATTCCCAGCAATATTATCTCAAGGATATCAATAAGAAGGAGTTGCGAGAAATGTATGGGGTTCAGCCAATTTCTTTCGTGCAGAAGACAGGAGATTGTGTCTTCATTCCTGTCGGAGCACCGCATCAGGTTTCTATTGAGATAAAACGTCATGGCCAATGAAGTTCACTAACTATCACATATTTATAGGTACGAAATCTAACGTCTTGCATCAAGCTTGCCATAGATTTTCTGCCACCGGAGACATTGCCAATTTGTTTGGAAGTTGCCAACGAACTGCGACAGTGGCGAATTGACGCAGAGGCCGATTCACCAGATGTTTTAGAGCTTGAACGCCAGCTCTTGTTCTCGGCTGCTTTTTATCAGCAGGGCTTGGAGAAGTACAGCCCCAAGCTGTCCGTCTTTCGAGAACAGTTTCGTTGCCCTTGGTGTTGCAATGATGACTTTGGGAAACTCGAAACTACGCCCAAACCTGCAGTTAAGTGGAAGTGGAGAGTGTGGGAGTCGTTGAGAGATCATATGTGAGCACTGCGCATTATCATGGTCTGCATATTGAGCTTCATACCTTTCTCAGGCGAGTACATGGAGACCAGTATCACTTCGAGAGTCTCGACGGGTTGGAAGCCGCCGCAAACGCACTGAATTTTATGGTCGAGAGGAGAACACATAATTAGGACAGCGACCGTGGCGTCTTCATTGAATAAAGGCTTCTTTACATATTTCTCAATTCACAGGCTCGACGGGAATTCCTTGATGTCCAGGAATGAATGTCCGCGTGTTCTGAATAACTAAGTGTAATGACACCACAGTGTTCACATTTCGATTGTTCTCAAGGGACAGGGGAAGGTCCAATGAAACAATATGCCATGTATTGATCCTTCTGTAGTGTCTATCTGAACATACCAAGGCTCCATCTCAAGTATTCCGTACTCCATATTCTCGGCAGTTTCCAAGGCCGAAGTTAGAAAGGATGTGACGTGCGTAACGCTCCAGACTTGCCTCACGTGCGTGAGGCTGATGCGACATCACTTGTGTCTTTCGACCATCATGTTCGTTCGACGACACTCGCACTGGCGACACCGACCGCTCGCAAAGAC
>Ga0247730_1001379_pt1 | contig 13563 bp, 11 predicted proteins | sample UWRJL073202C2_FD_180959 | JGI IMG/M metagenome (GOLD analysis project Ga0247730, IMG submission 180959) | Plant litter microbial communities from Arlington Agricultural Research Station in Wisconsin, United States - UWRJ-L073-202C-2 | ecosystem: Environmental > Terrestrial > Plant litter >...
GGAGAAGAAGCACCGCATCGAGGACGCCGTCTCGGCGACCCGCGCGGCCATCGAGGAGGGCATCGTCGCCGGTGGCGGCTCCGCCCTCGTCCACGCCGTGTCGGTCCTCGACGGCAACCTCGGTCTGACCGGCGACGAGGCTGTCGGCGTCCGGATCGTCCGCATCGGTGCCGACGCTCCGCTCGAGTGGATCGCCCGCAACGGCGGTGTCTCCGGCGAGGTCGTCGTCAACAAGGTCCGCGAGAGCGGCGAGGGCTACAACGCGGCCACCGGCGAGTACGGCGACCTGGTCGCCCAGGGCGTCCTGGACCCGGTCAAGGTGACGCGTTCCGCGCTCGCCAACGCCGCGTCGATCACCGCGATGCTGCTGACGACCGAGACGCTGATCGTCGAGAAGCCGGCCGAAGAGGCCGAGGACGCGCACGCCGGTCACAATCACTGACCAGCTGCACGACGTTCGACCAACGCCCGCCCCGGGTCACCGGGGCGGGCGTTGTCCGTTGCGTCATCGGAACCGGGGGCCATGGTCCATGAGAGGTATGACGTAGCCCGCGCGAGTAGGTTCGAGCAGTGACCGTCCACGACTTCTCCGCCGTCCGTGCCGAGCTCGACCTCCCGCCGGCCGCCGAGAGCGACCGGTTCCCGGCCGACGTCCTCGCCGAGGCGCAGACGATCGCGGCGGCAGGTCTGCCCGACGTCGAGGACGCCACCTCGATCCCGTTCGTGACGATCGACCCGCTGGGATCGCGCGACCTCGACCAGGCCGTCTTCCTCGAACGGGTGGGCAACGGCTTCCGCGTCCACTACGCGATCGCCGACCTCGGCTCCGCGATCCCCGCCGGGGGCGCCGTCGACACCGAGGCCCGCCGGCGCGGGCAGACGATCTACCTGCCCGACGGACGCGTGCCCCTTCACCCGCCGGCGCTGTCCGAGGGTTCGTCGAGCCTCCTGCCGGAGGGCGCCCGGGCCGCAGCCCTCTGGACGATCGACGTCGACGAGGCGGGGGAGGCGAGCAACGCCTCGGTACGTCGCGCGCTCGTGGCGTCCGTGGCGCAGCTCGACTACGAGGGAGTGCAGGCATCGTTCGACGCAGGTGCGCCGCACCCGTCGATCGAGCCGCTCGCGGACCTGGGACGGCTGCGTCTCGCGCTGCGGGTCTCGCTCGGCGCACTGGAGCTGGCGCTGCCCGAGCAGGAGGTCGTCCGGGTCGGCGACGACTGGAAGGTCCGCATGCGGCGTCGCACCGACGTCGACGCGTGGAACGCGGAGATCTCGTTGCTGACGGGCATGGCGGCGGCGCAGCTCATGCTGTCGGCGGGGGTCGGTCTGCTGCGCACGCTGCCGCCGGCCGACGACGACGCCCTCGACCGCTTCCTGCGGACGGCGCGGACGCTGGGCATCGCCGTGCCGGACGGGGCGACGCCGTCCGAGGTGCTGGCAGCGCTCGATCCCGACGACCCCGCGGCGATCGCCCTCATGCGGGAGGCGACGGGGCTGTTGCGCGGCGCCGGGTACGAGGCCTTCGACGGGTCACCACCGTCGCAGCCCCTGCACGCGGGCATCGGCGGCGCCTACGCCCACGTCACGGCGCCCCTGCGTCGTCTGGCCGACCGGTTCGGCACCGAGGTGTGCCTGGCGATCTCGGCCGGCACGGAGGTCCCGCGGTGGGCGCGTGACGCCCTGCCGACGCTCGGCGAGATCATGCGCACGTCCGACCAGCGGGCCTCGAAGGCCGACCGGGCGACCGTCGACCAGGCCGAGGTGTGGGAGCTCGCCGGGCGGGTGGGAGAGACGTTCGACGCGATCGTCGTGCGGGCCGACCGCGACGGGGGCGAGGTCATGCTGACGGAGCCGCCGGTCATCGCGCCGTGCACGGGCAGGGGGCTCCCCGAGGGGCAGCACGTGACCGTCACCCTGACCACTGTCGACGAGGATCGAAGAGTCGTCGGGTTCGCGCGTGACACGACGGAAAGCCATTAGGTTAGGCTGACCTTATGAAGCGAATCCTGACAGCGGCCGTTGCTGCTGCTGCCCTGCTGACCATGTCCGCCTGCGGATCGTCCGACTCCGACGGCGGTGGCGACGACGCCGCCGCGTTCTCGTTCACCGACGACCTCGGCACGAAGATCGAGCTCGACGAGGTGCCCGACCGCCTGGTCGTCCAGTCCTCGGTGGCCGCCGCCCTGACCGATCTCGGCCTCGGTGACAAGATCGTCGGCGTCTTCGGGCCCCTGAAGGCGGACGGGGACGCCGCGCAGGTCGCGGGCCTCGACATCGACTCGGTCGAGGACGTGACGGGTGGCGGCGACTACGGCGACATCGACACCGAGAAGGTCGTGGGCCTCGAGCCCGACCTGATCATCACGAGCCAGTACCTGTCACCCCAGCTCTGGTACATGGACGACGCCTCGGCCGCCGACCTGAAGAAGCTGGCACCGATCCTGGTCGTCGACTTCGACGGAAAGACGCTGCCCGAGGTGCTCGACGGCACCGAACGTGCCGCGAAGGCGCTCGGCGCCGATCTCGAGGGCAGCGAGGTGACGGCCTCGCACGACGCCTTCGACGCCGCCGCCGACCGGGTCGAGCAGGTCGCGACGGACCTGGGTGACCGCACGATCCTGGCCGGGTCCTACTCGCCCGACCTGTTCTACGTCTCCAACCCGAAGGTCAGCTTCGACCTGTCGTACTGGGTCGACGAGCTCGGTCTGCCCATCACGATCCCGGACAACCCCGACGAGGGCGGCTACTTCGAGAGCCTCAGCTGGGAGAAGGCCGACACGTACCCGGCCGACGTCTTCCTGTACGACGACCGCATCGGCGAGGCCGGCCTCACGGCGCTCAAGGGCGAGAAGGTCTTCTCGACGCTCGACGCCGCCGCGAACGACGCCTACGTGCCGTGGACGTCCGTCGCCCCGCCGAGCTACCAGGCCTACGCCGATCTCATGGACCGTCTGGCCGACGACCTCGGCGCGTTCCTCTGACCTGACGGGACGCACGCCGGGGTCGTCGCCGACCGGGTGGTCGCGCGGTCGACACCGGCGGTCGTCGCCCACGAGGCGCTGCGGCAGCCCTGCTGGGCGACCGGCAAGGCAGGCCTGAGCGTCAGTCGTCGATGCGGCGGGAGGCGAGCCCGGACACGAAGATGTCGAGCTTGCGGTCGTACAGCCCGCGCCCGACCCAGACCTCGTCGGTGTCGTAGGCCTTCAGGACGAACTTCTCCTGGCCCCGCAGCTGGGACCGCTCCATCTTGGCGAGCCGGGCCATCTGCGCCGAGCTGTCGAGTGCGAGCGCGATCACGAACTCGACGGCGACCGCCGCGTCGTCCATCAGGAAGTGCTGGTCGTTGAGCGTCGAGATCCAGGCGTTCATCTTCTCGAGCACGGCAGGTGACGGCTGCGGTGCCAGCTGCGACGCCCGGTCGAGGCCGGGGTACGCGTCGCAGGCGCGCCAGACGGCGTTGCCGATCTCGCGCAGCAGCTCCTCCCACGGCAGGTCCGCATCGGGCCACGTGGTCGACAGGAACGCCTTGTCGAGGGCCTGCACCAGGAGATCGTCACGGTCCGTGACGTAGCGGTACAGACCGGAGTGGGCGACGCCGAGGCGGCGGGCCACGGAGGGCATGCTGAAGGTAGCGATTCCGTCGTCGAGCGCGGCGGCGGCGATGACGTCGACCGTGAGGGCGCGAGGGCGCCCGGGCTTGCGTTCCATCCGAGCAGCGTACTCCGGGTAGGACTACTCGGCGCGTCAAACGCGGATGGTTGCAGAGGGCACTGATCGGCCGTCGGTCCGGCTTCTCCGGGGAGATACCATGATGACATGGAGCAGACGGGCATCCCAGACAAGTTCGCGCCCCTCGGGCTGACCTACGACGACGTGCTGTTGCTGCCGGGATTCTCCGACCTGAATCCGGCCGACATCGACACGACGTCGCGCCTCACCCGGGAGATCTCGCTGAAGGTCCCGCTGGTCAGCGCGGCGATGGACACGGTCACCGAGTCGCGGATGGCGATCGCCATGGCACGCCAGGGCGGTCTCGGTGTGCTGCACCGCAACCTGTCGCTCGAGGACCAGGCCTACCAGGTCGACCTGGTTAAGCGCACCCAGACGGGCATCATCTCCAACCCCGTCACGATCGGTCCCGACGCGACGCTCGAGGACCTCGACCGCATCTGTGGCGAGTACCGCGTGTCCGGCCTTCCTGTCGTCGACGCCGACAACCTCCTGATCGGCATCATCACCAACCGTGACCTCCGGTTCACGCCGGTCGCCGAGTGGGCCACCACGAAGGTCGACGAGATGATGACGCCGATGCCGCTCATCACGGGCGACGTGGGCATCTCCCGCGAGGACGCCACGCTGCTGCTGCGCAAGCACAAGCGTGAGCGGCTCCCGCTGGTCGAGAGCGACGGACGCCTCGCCGGACTCATCACGGTCAAGGACTTCGTCAAGGGTGAGCAGTTCCCCGATGCCTCGTACGACGCCGACGGACGACTGATGGTCGGAGCGGCGATCGGCTACTTCGGCGACGCCTGGGAGCGCGCGACGACGCTGATCGAGGCCGGCGTCGACGTGCTGGTCGCCGACACGGCCCACGGGCACGTGCGCATGCTGCTCGACATCGTCAAGAAGCTCAAGACCGATCCCGCCACCCGCCACGTGCAGGTCATCGGCGGCAACGTCGCGACCCGCGAAGGCGCCCAGGCGTTCGTCGACGCCGGTGCCGACGCCGTCAAGGTCGGCTTCGGTCCCGGATCCATCTGCACGACGCGTGTCGTCACGGGGTGCGGCGTCCCCCAGATCACCGCGGTCTACGAGGCGTCCCTCGCGTGCGCCCCGGCCGGCGTCCCCGTCATCGCCGACGGCGGGCTGCAGCAGTCCGGTGACATCGCGAAGGCGTTGGTCGCCGGCGCCGAGACGGTCATGATCGGCTCGATGCTCGCGGGCGTCGAGGAGTCACCGGGCGACGTGATCTTCGTCAACGGCAAGCAGTTCAAGGCCTACCGCGGCATGGGATCGCTCGGCGCCATGAGCAGCCGCGGCAAGAAGTCGTACTCCAAGGACCGCTACTTCCAGGCCGAGGTCACGAGCGACGACAAGATCGTCCCCGAGGGCGTCGAGGGCCAGGTCGCCTATCGCGGCCCGTTGTCGGCCGTCGCCCACCAGCTCATCGGCGGGCTCAACCAGTCGATGTTCTACATCGGCGCCCGCACGATCCCGGAGATGCAGGAGAAGGGCCGGTTCGTCCGCATCACGTCGGCATCGCTCAAGGAGAGCCACCCGCACGACATCCAGATGACCGCCGAGGCGCCGAACTACTCGTCCCGCTGAGCACGCCGTTTCGGCTCTGCGGCCTGTGACCCACTAACGTCGAACCGTGACCAACCGCAACGTAGCCGTCTTCATCGACGCCGAGAACCTGTTCAAGGGATACGGCAAGCTCGAGATCCCCGACATCTCGATGGAACAGATCCTCGAGCAGCTCGAGACGGCTGCCGCGCGCGAGGCCGGTGCGGGCAGCATCGCGCTGGCCCGGGCCTACGCCGACTGGGGCGCCCTGGGTCTTGAGGACTACCGACGCGACGTCGAGCGGGCGGGCGTCGAGACCGTCCAGGTCTTCTCCGTGAGCAAGGCGGAGAAGAACGCCGCCGACATCGTGCTGGTCGTCGACGCGCTGCGTGCCGCCGGCGACCTCGACCAGCTCGAGGTCTTTGTCATCGTCTCGGCCGACGGCGACTTCGTCCCCCTGGTCAGACGCCTGCACGAGCTCGACAAGTACGTCATCGGCGCGACACTCGCCGATCACCCGGTCAACAACGTGCTGGAGCGGGAGGTCGACCAGTACGTGCCGCTCAAGGTCAAGCCGACGCCACCGGCCGCCGCCCTCCAGCCGCTGTTCTCCGGCGACCCGAGCTCAACCCGCTCGGTGCCGGCTCAGCGACCGGCTCGCGCGACCACCCCGGAGCCGAAGGTCGAGCAGCCGACCGGACAGAAGGCTGACGAGCTGCCGAGGAAGACGAAGACCCCTGAGGCGCCCGAGCAGGCTGCCAAGAAGAGCACCCGGCGGCAGGACTCGCCGAAGAAGGCCAAGTTCTCGTGGCACGACCTGGCCAAGGAGATCGAGGTCGTCCACGACGGCCCGGCCGCGTCGCCCGACGACTACAAGACGATCATCGAGACGGTCCTGGCCGACTCCAGGGTCCGCAGCTTCAGCGACCAGCTCGCCGACCAAGGCGGTCCACTGCCGATCCTGGCGATGGCGCTCAAGGCCGCCGCGCCGCGGCTCAGCCCGTCCGACGCACGGGTCAGCTCGTTGTCGAGGGCGCTGCGGTTCGCCCTCGCCGACACCGAGTACGCCCTCGCCCGCGAGAGCGACGACGTCCAGCCCGTGCTCGTGCGCCGGTCGACCAGGCCGGCCGGCATGTTGTCCGACCTGTCGCTCGACGACATCCAGCGCGGCGTGCAGTAGGCAGCAGGGCCGCGCGCCTCCACTAGGCTGGGCCCCATGGCAGACATCGAGATCGGCACGGCCAAGCGCGGTCGCCGGGCGTACTCCTTCGACGACATCGCGATCGTCCCGAGCCGCCGGACGCGCGACCCCGAGGAGGTGTCGACCGCGTGGCAGATCGACGCCTACCGGTTCGACCTCCCGGTGCTGGCCGCGCCGATGGACTCGGTCATGAGCCCGGACACCGCGATCGAGCTGGGTCGTCACGGTGGCCTGGGCGTGCTCGACCTCGAGGGTCTGTGGACCCGCTACGAGCACCCCGAGAAGCTTCTCGACGAGGTCGCCGGCATCGAGGGGCCGCAGGCCACGAGGCGCCTGCAGGAGATCTACGCCGAGCCGATCAAGGCGGAGCTCATCACGGCACGTCTGCAGCAGGTGCGTGAGTCCGGGGTCACCGTGGCGGCCGCCCTCTCGCCGCAGCGCACCAAGCAGTTCGCCGACGTCGTCGTCGACGCGGGCGTCGACATCTTCGTCATTCGCGGCACCACGGTCTCGGCCGAGCACGTCTCGGGGCAGACCGAGCCGCTCAATCTCAAGGAGTTCATCTACGAGCTCGACGTGCCGGTGATCGTCGGCGGCTGTGCGACGTACCAGGCGGCGCTCCACCTGATGCGCACCGGCGCGGCGGGTGTGCTCGTCGGCTTCGGCGGCGGCGCGGCGCACACGACCCGCTCGGTGCTCGGCATCGCGGTGCCGATGGCATCGGCCGTGGCCGATGTCGCCGCGGCGCGACGCGACTACCTCGACGAGTCGGGCGGTCGCTACGTGCACGTCATCGCCGACGGCTCGATCGGTCGCAGCGGCGACATCGCCAAGGCCATCGCCTGCGGTGCCGACGCGGTCATGATCGGCTCGCCGTTCGCCCGCGCCGTCGAGGCACCCGGGCGCGGCTTCCACTGGGGCGCCGAGGCATGGCACCCCGACCTGCCGCGCGGTGAGCGCGTCGACATCGGCACGGTCGGCGACCTGCAGTCGGTGCTGTTCGGACCCTCCTCCGTGCCCGACGGCACCATGAATCTGATCGGCGCGCTCAAGCGCGCCATGGCGACCACGGGCTACACCGACCTCAAGGAGTTCCAGCGGGTCGAGGTCGTCGTCGGGTGACCTCGCCGCCGACGCGCGGCGGTCTCCGTCTGGAACGCGTCCCGTACGAGCACCCCGACGCGGTCGCGCTGCGTGACGCGATGGTCGCCGAGGTCACTGCGGTGTACGGATCGCAGCGAGACCACGGCACCAGCGGGGAGTCGACGGGCGTCGTCCCGGCGACGGTGCTCCTGACCCTCGTGGGCTACGACGACTCCGGACGGCCGGTGGCGCACGCCGTCCTGAGACGTCTGCGCGACGAGGTGGAGATCAAGCGCATGTACGTCTCCCCGGACGCACGCGGGCTCGGCGCGGCGGATGCCCTGATGACCGCGCTCGAGCACGAGGCCCGGGCGCTCGGCGCTCCGCGCATCATCCTGCACACGGGTGATCGTCAGGTTGCTGCGGTCCGCACGTACGAGCGGCACGGCTACACGCCCATCGAGATCTACGAGCCGTACGTCGGCATGCCCGCGTCCCTCTGCTTCGAGAAGGTGCTGGGGTGAGGGTCGCCTCGATCCGCATCTACCCCGTCAAGGCGACCGGTCCGGTGGAGCTGACGACGGCGGCCGTCGAGCTGGCGGGGCTCCGCGACGACCGTCGCTGGGCCGTCGTCGACCCGCACGGCAGACGGCTCAACGCCACGACCCACGACCGGCTGCTGAGCATCACGGCGACACCGGACGACTCCGGGGCCCTCACCCTGACGCGCCCGGGGGAGTCGTCGCTCCTTGTTCCGGTGCCGCACGGCGGCCGAGAGATCCCCGTCGACGTCACGCGTCTGACGACGATGATCGATGCCGGTGAACCGGCTGCCGGGTGGCTGAGCCGGGTGCTCGGCGAACCCGTCCGGCTCGCGTGGCAGGACGACTCGGCGCGTCGGCCGATCGCGCAGCAGCACGGAGGACGCGGGGACGAGCCGCTCAGCCTGGCCGACACCGGCCCGCTCCTGCTCACCACGACCGCGTCGTTGGCGCAGCTCGACGCCTGGATCGCCGAGGACCACGAGCCGCAGCCGATGGTCATGGGTCGATTCCGCCCGAACGTCGTGCTCGACGGATCCGACGAGCCCTTCGCCGAGGACGGGTGGCGCACGATCCGCATCGGCGACGTCGAGCACCGGTTCGCCGAGCTCTGCGACCGCTGTGTCGTCACGACGATCGACCCCGAGACTCTTGTGCACGGCAAGGAGCCGATCCGCACACTGGCCCGGCACCGCCGGTGGGACGGCAAGACCTGGTTCGGCGTCCGCATCGTCCCGCTGACGGCGGGCAGGATCTCGGTCGGCGATCCCGTGTCGGTGGTGCAGGCGTCGAACAGATCACAGACCTACCCGTAGCCGCACGGAATGAGCGTGACCTAGCATGGTGAGGCTTGCCTTAACGTCGGCAGCCCGAACCAGAAGGAACGCCCCCTCATGAAGTCACCCCTCGCCACGCTCGGCGTGCTGACGATCGCCGCACTGAGCCTCGCCGCCTGCGCCTCCGACCCGTCGTCGGACGGCGCCGCGGCATCCGGCGCCCTCACCGTCGCGGCCACCGACAGCACGTGCGATGTGTCGGCCACCAAGCTCGAGGCCGGGCCGTCGACCTTCAAGGTCACCAACAAGGGCTCGAAGGTCACGGAGTTCTACGTCTACGCCGACGGCGACCGCATCATGGGCGAGGTCGAGAACGTCGGACCCGGCCTCAGCCGCGACCTCGTGGTCGACCTGCCCAAGGGCACGTACGAGGGTGCCTGCAAGCCCGGCATGATCGGTGACGGCATCCGCCAGACTCTCGACGTCTCGGGCGAGGCCGCGAAGCCGCTGTCCGACTCCGAGGAGCTCACGGCCGCCGCCGACAGCTACGCGCGCTACGTCAAGTCGCAGTCCGACGCCCTGATCGACAAGACGACCGAGTTCGTCGACGCGGTCAAGGCCGGCAACGTCGACGAGGCCAAGGCACTGTTCCCGGTCGCCCGCACGTACTGGGAGCGCATCGAGCCCGTCGCCGAGAAGTTCGGCGACCTCGACCCGATCACCGACGGCCGCGAGCCCGATGCGATCGCCGAGGGTGTCGACTTCACCGGCTGGCACCGCATCGAGAAGCAGCTCTGGGTCGAGAACAACACCGAGGGCATGGACGTCTACGCCGACCAGCTGCTCGACAACGTCAAGCAGATCGTCATGCTCGGCCAGGACACGCCGCTGACGGCGCTCGAGCTCGCGCAGGGCTCCAAGGGCCTGCTCGACGAGGTCGCGACGGGCAAGATCACCGGCGAGGAGGACGAGTTCAGCCACACCGACCTCTGGGACTTCAAGGCCAACATCGAGGGATCGCAGGGCGCCATCGCCGCGCTCCGCCCCGTGCTCGAGGCGGCGGACCCCGAGCTCGTCAAGCAGCTCGACACCCAGTTCGCCGCGGTCGACGCCGAGCTCAACCAGCACCAGGACAAGACCACGGGCGACTGGACGTTCTACGACCAGCTGAGCAAGGACCAGGTCAAGGCCCTGTCCGACGCGGTCGCGGCGCTGAGCGAGCCGATCAGCCAGGTCGCGGCCGTCGTCGCGAAGTCCGCCTGAGCACGGTTTGCCCGAGCCGGTGAGAATGGTCCGGTGAGCACCGACGACACCGCACCGAAGCCCGGTCTCTCCCGCAGGAAGCTGCTGGGAGCGGCCGGGCTCGGCGCGTTGGCCGCGGGGGCCGCCGGTGCGGGTGCGGGGTACGCCGCGGCGGACACCTCGCCACCCCCGGTGCAGCCCGATCCCGACGCCCTGCCGATCCCGTTCGACGGCGTCCACCAGGCCGGCATCGTCACCCCGTCACAGGACCGCCTCTACTTCGTCGCCCTCGACCTGACGACCGATGACCGCGACTCGCTGATCGCGCTGCTCAAGCAGTGGACGGCGGCGTCGCGGCAGATGACCCAGGGCAACGACGTCGGCAAGCTCGGCGCGGTGGGCGGTTCGCCGTACGCCCCGCCGGAGGACACCGGCGAGGCCCTCGGTCTCCCGCCGTCGGGCCTGACGATCACGATCGGCTTCGGCCGGGGCATGTTCGTCGACGGCGACGGCACGTCACGCTTCGGCCTCGACGGCCAGCTGCCCGACCTGCTGGCGGATCTCCCGTCCTTCCCGGGCGACCGGCTCGACGCGGCCCTCAGCGGCGGCGACCTGGCGATCCAGGCGTGCGCGAACGATCCGCAGGTCGCGGTCCACGCGGTCCGCAACCTGGTTCGCATCGCCTTCGGTCGCGCCTCGGTGCGGTACTCGCAGATGGGGTTCGGGCGCACGTCGTCGACCTCGTCGGCGCAGGTCACGGCGCGCAACCTCTTCGGCTTCAAGGACGGCACGGCCAACATCAAGGTCGAGGAGAAGAAGGACGTCGAGGACCACGTCTGGGTGCACGAGGAGGACGGCCCCGACTGGCTCGTCGGCGGCTCGTACCTCGTGACCCGCAAGATCGACATGCGGATCGAGATCTGGGACCGCGAGTCGCTGGAGGGGCAGGAGGCCATCATCGGGCGTGCCAAGGGCTCCGGCGGTCCGCTCTCGGGCGGCGACGAGTTCGCGACGCTCGACTTCGAGGCCACGACCGACGAGGGTGAGCCCGCCATCGGGGAGGTCGCGCACGTGCGCCTCGCGCACCCCGACTTCAACAACGGGGCGAAGCTGCTGCGCCGGGGCTACAACTTCGTCGACGGGTCGAACGGGCTGGGGCAGCTGTCCGCCGGCCTGTTCTTCATCGCCTACCAGCGCGACCCGGTCAAGCAGTTCGTGCAGATCCAGAACTCCTTGGCGGGATCGACCAAGGACCTCCTCAACGAGTACATCGTCCACGTCGGCTCGGCCCTGTTCGCCTGCCCGCCGGGCGTCACCGCGGACGGCTACTGGGGCGATCGGCTCTTCGTCTGAGCCGGGGTCGGTGCACCCTCGTTACCGACGAGTAGCGATGTGACACTGCCGATGTCATACTCGAGGTATGTCCGAGTTCGACTACGACGTCCTGATCATCGGTTCCGGCTTCGGCGGGAGCGTCTCGGCGCTGCGCCTGACCGAGAAGGGCTACAAGGTCGCCGTGCTCGAGGCGGGCAAGCGCTTCGAGGACGCTGACTTCGCCGCAAGCTCCTGGCGGCTGCGCAAGTTCTTGTGGATGCCCCAGCTCGGCTGCTACGGCATCCAGCGCATCGACAAGCTCAAGGACGTCCTGATCCTCTCGGGCGCCGGCGTCGGCGGCGGATCGCTGGTCTACGCCAACACCCTCTACGAACCCCTCGACCCGTTCTACAAGGACGCCGCATGGGGCCACATCACCGACTGGCGCACCGAGCTCGCCCCGTACTACGACCAGGCCAAGCGGATGCTCGGCGTGACGGTCTACCCGTACGTCTCGCCGGCCGACGAGGTCGTCAAGAAGGTCGCCGAGCGGATGGGCGTCGGTGGCACGTTCCACCACACCCCGGTCGGCGTCTTCTTCGGGCAGCCGGGGGAGCGCGTCGCCGATCCGTTCTTCGGTGGTGCCGGGCCCGAGCGCAACGCCTGCCTCAACTGTGGTGAGTGCATGACGGGATGCCGGCACAACGCCAAGAACACGCTCGTGAAGAACTACCTGCACCTCGCGGAGTCCGCGGGCGCCGAGGTGCACCCGCTGACGACGGTCACCGCGGTGCGGCCGCGGGCCGGCGGCGGTTACGAGATCGAGACGCGCCGCACCAACAGGCGCTTCCGTCCGCACCGCACGATCACCGCTGAGCAGGTCATCTTCTCGGCCAGCACGATGGGCACGCAGAAGCTGCTGCACCGGATGAAGGACCAGGGGCACCTGCCGCGGGTGTCCGACCGCCTGGGGGTGCTGACCCGCACCAACTCCGAGGCCCTGCTCGGCTCGATCTCCGACGGCAACGACGTCGACTACAGCGAGGGTGTCGCGATCACGTCGTCGTTCCATCCCGACGAGTACACGCACATCGAGCCGACGCGCTACGGCAAGCGGTCCAACGCGATGTCGCTGATGCAGACGGTGCTCACCGACGGCAGCACCGACACGGCACGGTGGCGGGTGTGGCTCGGGGAGATGTGGCGGCAGAAGCGCAACCTGTTCAAGCTCTACGACCTGCGGCACTGGTCGGAGCGCACGATCATCGCCCTGGTCATGCAGACGCACGACAACTCCATCACGACCTACACCAAGCGCGGGCTGACCGGCAGGCGCAGGCTGACCTCACGTCAGGGCCACGGGGCACCGAATCCCGCGTTCATCGAGCCCGGCCACAGGGCCGTGCAGATGATGGCCGAGGAGATGGGCGGCACCCCCGGCGGCACGATCGGCGAGCCGTTCAACGTCCCGCTGACCGCTCACTTCATGGGTGGTTGTGCCATCGGCGACTCGCCGGAGACGGGTGTCGTCGATCCCTACCAGCGTCTCTACGGCCACCCGGGTCTGCACGTCGCCGACGGATCGACCATCACGGCCAACCTGGGCGTCAATCCGTCATTGACGATCACGGCCCAGACCGAGCGCGCGATGTCGTACTGGCCCAACAAGGGCGAGACCGATCTGCGGCCGTCGATGGACGAGCCGTACCGCGACATGTCGCCCATCGCCCCGAAGAATCCGGTCGTCCCCGACGACGCTCCGGCGGCCCTGCGATTGCCCATCGTCGGCGTCTCGTAGCCTCCGCCGGCCGGCGGACGACGTCCCTGCACTGGTATTCCGGGCGACAGGACGATGAGGGGTACCCCGATTTGGTGTTCCCGCCAGGGGCCGGGTATGGTTCTTCTTGTTGGACAGCACGACGGAGACACGGCCGCGAGGCCGGCTCCGAGCGGAGCTTCTGACCAGTTCTACCGAAACGATTGACGCTTACCAGGACGATGTCTTGTGGGGGCGGGTCGCTGATAACGGGAGCTGTTGCATGGTGACCGACCCGGTTTGACCGGTGAAAACGAGCCGTGTAAGTTGGTCGAGTTGCCCCGGGGCTCAGGCTTTTTTGTC
>Ga0247730_1001381_pt1 | contig 13550 bp, 14 predicted proteins | sample UWRJL073202C2_FD_180959 | JGI IMG/M metagenome (GOLD analysis project Ga0247730, IMG submission 180959) | Plant litter microbial communities from Arlington Agricultural Research Station in Wisconsin, United States - UWRJ-L073-202C-2 | ecosystem: Environmental > Terrestrial > Plant litter >...
GTCATACAGACAACACAGGTTCAATGGCTTTAAACTTACGTTTATCTAAAGACAGAGCAGAAGCTGTTAAAGCTTACTTAGTATCTCAGGGTGCTAATCCATCTACCATTGAAGCAACAGGTTACGGTCCAAACCAACCTATTGCAACCAACAAAACTGCTGCCGGCCGTCAGCAAAACAGAAGAGTTGAGTTCTCTCTTTTCTAAGGATACAGCTAGCTATATCTAACTCAATCTACCTATGAATAGTAATTAAAGCCTGCCAATTGAGCAGGCTTTAATTATTTATAGCGATTTGGGATTGTATCAAAATTGTTGAAACTATTATTTAAACGAGCTGTTGCTGTCATCGAATCTTTAAAAAACAGCAACTATGAAAGCAGCAGTATTCCACAAACCAGGTGACATCAGCTATGATACAGTACCAGATCCGAGGATAGAAGAAGCGGGAGACGTAATTCTTAGGGTAACATCTACCGCAATTTGCGGTTCCGACCTGCATATTTTAAGCGGCGCGGTCCCACAAACAACAGACATGATCATGGGTCATGAATTTATGGGTATCGTTGAAGAAATTGGCCCATCCGTTAAAAATTTGAAAAAAGGCGACCGTGTGATTGTGCCTTTCCCTATTGCCTGCGGTCAGTGCTTTTTTTGTAACCATGGCGCATCTCCCAGTTGCGAAAATTCGAACTATAAACACTACGGACCGAATGGGGATCTGATGGATCAGAAAGGGGCAGCGCTGTTTGGGTATACAGATTTGTATGGAGGTTACTCTGGCGGACAAGCTCAGTACGTAAGAGTACCCTACGCAGATATCAGTCCGAGGATAATTCCAGATAACATCACCGACGAGCAAGCTCTTTTCTTAACTGATATTTTTCCAACTGGCTGGTCGGCTATCGACTGGGCACAGCTTAAAGGCGGAGAAGTTGTTGCTATTTTCGGCTCTGGACCAGTAGGCTTAATGGCACAGAAAGCAGCATGGATAAATGGTGCCAGCCGTGTTATAGCTATTGATCCATTAGATTACAGGCTGGAGAAAGCTCGGGCGGTAAATAAGGTAGATACCTTAAACCCACATAAAGTTGACGTAGTAGAAGCTATACGCGAGATGACGGGTGGTCGTGGTGCCGACGTATGTGTAGATGCGGTGGGCTTTGAGCCAGAACGGTCTTTCCTGGATAAAGTTAAAGCTACAATCAACTTCGAAAAAGGAAGTATTAAAGTACTTGAACTCTGCTTTGAAGCTGTTCGCAGGAGCGGTACAGTTTCTATTGTAGGTGTATATGGCAGTCCCTATGATAATTTCCCTATGCACCGTATTTTTGATAAGGGGATTACCATTAAACAAGGGCAGGCACCTGTGCTCAATTATATAGATCATCTGATAGAACTGGTAAAAGAAGAAAAAGTAGTATTAGATGATATTATTACCCATAGCCTTCCGTTAAGCGAGGTAGCGCGTGGTTATAAAATATTCGACGAAAAAGAAGACGACTGTGTTAAAGTTGTTTTAAAACCATAATTGAAATTTGATCGCTAACCTATGGAAAATTCAAATAAATATGCATTAATTACCGGTGCTACCAGTGGCATCGGATATGAACTGGCAAAATTATTTGCCGCCGATCACTACAACTTAATTATTGTAGGCCGTTATCAGGAAGAACTGGATACTAAAGCCCAGGAATTTAGCCGCGGCGGAGTTGAAGTAATTACTATTCAAAAAGATCTTTTTGATAAAAAACAAGCCTTTGAATTATATGAAGAAGTAAAAAGCCTTGGTGTAGAAATCGACGTTTTAGTAAATAATGCCGGGCAAGGAGTATATGGTGAATTTAATGACACTGATATAGAACGGGAATTGGGTATTATCGATCTGAATATCTCTTCGCTGGTTATCCTTACCAAGTTATTCTTAAAAGATATGATCAGTAAAAACTCTGGCAAAATACTGAACCTCGCCTCTATAGCCAGCAAAACGCCAGGGCCATGGCAGTCGGTTTACCACGCTACAAAAGCTTTTGTACTGTCATTTACAGAAGCTATTCGGGAGGAAGTAAAAGAAACTGATATTACTATCACTGCACTGATGCCCGGGGCTACTGCTACTGATTTCTTTAATAAAGCAGGTATGCTGGATAGCAAAGCTGTGCAAGACAAAGATGCCCTTGCTAATCCTGAAGATGTAGCAAAGGATGGTTACACTGCATTGATGGCTGGAAAAGATAAAATAATCTCGGGGCTTAAGAATAAAATACAAGTTGGGATGAGCAATGTATTGCCAGATAGCATGGTAGCACATCAGGTTTATGAACAACAGAAACCTGAGGATAAATAACTGAATAATTACACCTTGTGCCCCTTTGAGTTTAAAGGGGCACTTTTGTTTTGCACAGTAGAAGATGCAATTGATTTTCTTTTTTATAAGTAAAACTATTCGGGGTATATGCAGTTGATACTGCGAAATCTTAACTTAGTCTGATGACAAAAGAATATCCCTTCTACATTAAAGCTCCTGTAATATTATTGGGTCTTGTAATTACCGTATTTATCTTAAATGTATTGCAAGATGTATTGGTCCCCCTTGCTTTTGCCGGGTTGATCGCTATTTTATTAAACCCGCTCTCCAATCGTTTAAACAAATATTTTCCAAGGATAATTAGCATAACTGTTTCGTTGCTCATTGCATTGCTTACCATTGTTATACTGTTATATTTTCTCTCCTCACAGGTTGCCCATTTTTTTGACGACCTGGATGCGATAAAGCTTAAATTATCACATATGATACATGATTTGCAGGTATGGCTGCAAAGTCAATTCGGGCTTACTACAAAAAAGCAAGTACAAATGCTCAATGATGCAGCTACAAGCGGGAAGGCAATGATTGGACAGACGTTAAGCGGGCTAATGGGTATTTTAAGTGTGGTTTTCCTTATCCCTGTATATACTTTTTTGATTATGCTCTATAAGACATTGATTCTCAATTTTTTATTTGAAGTATTTTCTGAAGAAAATCAGCGTAAAGTTTCAGAGATCATTGGAGAAACTAAACTTGCCATTCAGAGTTATATTGTTGGCTTATTAATAGAAACGTCTATTGTAGCTGTATTAAACTCCGCTGCTTTACTTACGCTTGGGGTTCAGAATGCAATACTTATTGGTGTAATTGGCGCGATACTGAACTTATTGCCTTATATAGGAGGGATTATTGCTATTGCACTCCCAGTATTAATGGCAACAGTTACAATGGACGGTTTTACTACCCAGCTTTTGATTATTGGCGCTTATGCATTAATACAATTTGTTGATAATAACATTTTAGTCCCAAGGATCGTCTCCTCGAAAGTACAAATCAATGCCTTGATATCTATTGTGATCGTTTTGCTTGGCGCTGCCTTATGGGGCATATCGGGAATGTTTTTATCAATACCGTTTATTGCAGTACTAAAGATCATTTTTGATAGGATAGATGGATTAAAACCATGGGGCAAATTATTAGGAGACACTATCCCAACAGCGCATATGGGCCCCTTCAATAGATTAAGAAGAAAAGCTGTATAAATTGGCAGCATTCAATGGCTGTAATGTCTGGTTAGTTCAAGACTAATACTTTTTCTTCACTATCCAGCTCTATACCTTGAACTTTTGTGTTTCCCTGCCATAAAATTAGACTGGAACCCCGGTAAGAATCAATGAGTGCAATTTTCTTTTTATTATCTCGTTCTATTCTCCACTTTTCATGGTCCTTATAGATCACTATAAAACTCTTGTAAGTTTTAACCTTAATTTTCATAGATTCAATACTATGTTCTTGTTTACAAAGGATTACGTTGTCAGAAGTGATAAAGAGCGAATCAATGAAGTCAATTGCATATTTTTTGATTTTTGCTGACTTTTCCATACGGATGTATTGGAAACCAACATACAATATAATAATTGCAGTAATTATCATTATTATCATTTGTGTATATCATTTTTTATAGTCAATGAAACCTACATTAGCTTTTCCTCCATCGCGGGTCGAAGTTTAAGTTTATGCAGGTTTCATCTTATTTAAGTAAATAATTAGCAATGATTATGGTTAACCTTAATATTGTCAAAATTCTAATTACTGAAAGTAAATGAAATAAATTAGCTATTAGAATAAATTACGTTAACACCCAATTACCCTACACAAACGTGCTAATTCTAACTGCTTATTTTTTTACACATGTCTTTTTATCGGGCTAATTTGTTGGCCTATGAAAGAGGCGACTTTTAAAACGTTAATAAATAATTAATAGATTTTGCTGTACGGTACCTGTTATTTCGGATGGGAAATATCTTTGAAAGGAGCGGCGATCAGTCTACTGCAATATGTATAAAGGTAATAAGGCGTTCTTCGAAGAGCGGGACATCATAAGATTGATCGGCTTTAGAAACTATAATTTCATTTTCTATAAACGTGATAGTATAATCTGCTTTTTCTTTGATAGCTGGCTGCGTAACAAGTATAGTATCCTCCATTTTCGTAAATTCAAATACCAACTTAGTTTTTAAATCATCATTGATAAAATCCGTAAATGTACTTTTTATAGTAGCAAAGAATATAGCTGCAGTAATGCCTTTTGTGTTTTGTATTTTGATCATCATAGGTTTAGTTATTTATTGTCTAACAGCTTGCAGAGAACAATGTTTTGTGAAATAAACACCTTAAAATGATAATCAAAAAGGGGCTGTCTCGCGACTGCCCCTTTTTAGTCTTTTGTGAAAAATTACAAATGAATTTATTAATATACACAAATAAGGCCTATCCGGGCACTTAATATGTTACGAATTTATGCATTCAATTCTTTTTATAAATACCTGTTTTAAAGGGGTAAAGTACTGTATTTGAAACGTATATTTATTGGTAGGTCAGTATTTATCTCCCCACCTGGAGAACATTACAATTTATTAAATAAAGATCAAGCCTGAATGTCGTTTACCGCATTTAATGCAGCTAAGGGTGATGTTTTTGCTAATTCAAACACCGCTGCAGTTGCGCCGACATGAATTTCGTATGTTTCGCCCTCTAAGGCATCAATAAGTTCCTTTGCTACCTCTTCCGGAGAAATCCCTTTTTCTCCTCCAATTAATTTCGAGAATTCGGTATTCACTAATGGGGGCATCAGGTCGTACACTTTTATAGCTGTTTCTTGCAATGCTAAACGCAGGCCTTCGGTATAGGAGTGCAGTGCTGCTTTACTGGCACTGTAGGTTAAAATATTAATATTAGGGGCTATAGCAACAACAGACGTTACATTTACTATGGCAGCTGTTTCTTGTAACAGTAATTGTGGTAGTAGTTTTTCAGTAAGACGGATAATAGACGTGTAATTGGTAACCATTTCTTCTGCTGCTTTTTCCCATGCTTTACCGCCCGCGGTAATATCATAAGCATGTCCTTTGCCTGCATTATTGACTAAGATATTTAATGCTGGAAAATCTGTTTTAAGTCTGTTTACTAACTCATTTACTTCATCTTCTTTAGTTACATCAAAAGCTATGGCCGTCGCGTTATTTAGTTTTGCCGCCGCCTCTGTGAGACGCTGCTGATCGCGGCCCGTAATAATTACTTGGTTGCCTTTTTCAGTTAATAATTTAGCGATTTCAAATCCGATGCCTGCACTGCCGCCAGAGATCAAAATAGTGTTTTTAGTTAAGTTCATGTTATTAAATTAATATACCTTTTGGTATTTTATTGTTTATAAAAAATATGACCAATTGATCATATTGTCAGTTTTAAATTGACAGAGGTAAATGTATGTACTGATCGGTATATTATTTAAGAAAATAAAAATAGATTGCTTTAGATTGACAAAATGAACATTGTCAAAAAATATAGTAACAATAAGCTAATGAGCAGGGTCAAAGTTAAAGATGGCGTAAATGGTATGCTACCAGAAATAAGAAAGAAAAATAAAGGAGAGCACAGACTGATCAGTCTGTGCTTTTACTACTACTTTACCTGAAACATAGTACCTCCTCGTAATTAATACTGTAGATAAACAATCTCTCTGATAACATGTATTAACCTTACTGTTTCAAAGTTGCAGAAATTGTAATATGTTTTAAAATGTTTTTTTACTTCAGTAATTTTTTTTAATTATGGATTTTTATTAAAATAATATTTTATTGTAGCTATTTCTTAATACTGATTTCAAAATAAAATTTCAATCTCTATTTTTTTTCTTAAAAACCAGAACATAAATTTTTGCTTTAGGTATTTGCCAGTTTTCTTTTTGATTGGGTGTTGTTTTAATATCTTAGCGATACTATGATATTAGCAGCTGCACAAACTATCGCAATTAAAGGCAACATTGAAGAAAATATTAAGGGGCATGTAAAATTAATTGAGCAAGCAGCAGCGGACTCTGCCGAGCTAATTTTTTTTCCTGAGCTATCGCTAACAGGTTACGAGCCCGAGCTTGCAAAAGAACTGGCTATTACCTTAGATGATGAGAGATTAACTGTTTTCAGACAATTAGCTATTTCCCGTCAAATCATCATTGCTGTTGGAGCACCTGTAAAAGAAGAGGTGGGAATATTAATTGGAATGATCATATTTATGCCTGATGGTACTTTGAAATTATATACAAAGCAACATCTTCATCCTGGTGAAGAACAGTATTTTGTTCCCCAGTATGCTGGTTTACAGTTGGATGTTAAAGGAAAAATAATCGGGTTCGCTATTTGTGCCGACTTTTCCCATCCCGAACATGCTAAGCATGCTGCAGAAAAAGGTGCCAATGTATATCTAGCCAGTGTGCTCATTTCAAAAAATGGATTAAAGCATGATATGGCGTTGTTAAAATCATACGCCGAAACTTATCATATGACTATTGTGATGTCAAATTATGGTGGAATATCGGGAGGTTATAACTGTGCCGGAAATACAGCAGCATGGTCAAAAAATGGTATTTTGCAAGATTATATTATGGGTGACAGGGAAGGTTTACTGATCATAGATTGCTGATTTGGAACTGATCTGTTACTATTAGATTTACCAGATTAAAACAATGAGATATACTGTATGTTTTATATTGTATAATCAGGTCATTTATGGAAGAGTTTAGTGTTAGGTTTGTACATCAGATAATTACAGTAACTCCCTTGTCTGATATTACAGGGGGCGAGGATGATCAGCATTATATGGTAACCGTGAATGACAAATTTGAAGGTGTAATCGTCCCAGCAGTTTTAGGTGTAATTTCTCAGCAAAAAATCCATGGTATAGGTAAAGAGTGGAAGGCTGATAATGACATGAACGAATCCCTGGTCGAAATTATTGGCGAAATGATAGAAGATCTGGACGAATTAAGCTAATCACCTATATTATTTGTAGATTATGGGCCTATGAAAAAGGTGCTCTTATTTATTGGTATAGTGCTATTTTCTTGTAAACCAGCAGATAAAATTTCAGAATCCACAAAAAGAGCTGTTATTGATAATGAAGAACTGAAAAAATTATATATACAAGATCAGGGCGACCGGTCTTCTATTAAAATTGATTGGGTATCAGTCGCAAAAAGAGATAGTTTAAGACTGGTAAGGGTTTATCAATTAATTAAATCTAATACATTCCACACTGCAGTTGATTATTATAATGGGGCAATAATTTTTCAGCATGGTGGCGATTCTATCGCATCGGGAATGGCTGTAAAAATGATGACAAAGGCTTTGCAACTTGACAGCTCGACTAACAAATGGCTGTTAGCTGCAGCAATAGACCGGGATTTAATGTATAGGAATAAGCCTCAGGTTTATGGTACTCAATATTCAAAAAATGGACAAGATACCCCATGGTTTCTTTACCAAATAGATAGTACAAAAATAACTGACCAGCAAAGGGTAGAATATGGCGTGGAGACTTTGGCGGGCCAGCGGGCCAAAGTTAAACAAATGAATAAAAAGGAGCTATATGAAATGTTTGAAGCTGGGGTTAAAATAGACGATATAGTTGCTTTCGTTAGTAAAGAAGATAAAAACAGAACTGTCTATGATATCTCTCTGCAGGCCATAATAAGTTTCGGACGTGATTTGATCGGGTTAGAACGAAAAGACGACGCGTTAAAGATATTCACCTTAGGTACCCAGCTTTATCCTGCCGAATCAGGATCATTTAATGCGCTTGGTAACTGCTTCCTTAAGCTTGGAAAACAGCGGGATGCTTATGCCGCCTATAAGAAAGCCTTACTGCTAAATCCAGAAAGTAGTACGGCTAAAGAGGCATTATCGGCCCTTGCTCATAAATAAGGTCTCTTGTTTTTCTTATTTGCTATAAGCAGTTTTCCTCTCAAAATTCCTTTATTGATTTCATTGATTGTACCGTGTTTTTACGTCTTTTTCATAAGAAATTTACCTGTGAATATAGGCTAAAGTAGTTATTGCAGGATAATGTCACGAAGATATCTTTGGGTTAATAAATTATTAATACTCGAGTACTACAGAAAATAGTTTTGGTAAAGAGAAAATCCCTGTGAAAAATCTGCAGTTGAAACTAAGTTTTACACGGTAGTCTCCTGCAATAAACAGGACCTGTACACAGAAACCTGTTTAACAAATAGCGCGCTCTCGCTATAAGATTCCCGGCATTAGCAGAGTTGGTTGCTGGTGTCGGGTTTTCTTTTTGCAGGTGATATGATCCACAGTTAAAAATAATAATTTGATCAGTTGTACTTTTTAACCGAATTTCATTATCTTAAAGTATGAATGTATCAAAGAACGAATTGCCTGAACCCGAGGTGGCTGCGAATGCTGTGGTCTCGGATCTGATCACGATAAAAGCAAGGGTCTCGAATGTTTCAAAACCATTAATTAGAACTGCAGATTTTAAGTATAATAAAGAAGTAGCACTTAGTTTCGGATTTGACGATGCATTATATAATCAATACGCACACGCATTTCACTTATTTAATGGTGGGAAGTCGCTGCTAAATGGGAAAACCTATCCTGGTTTAAAATATTCTGACGGAACAGGGAAGATGATTGCTTTTCGGGGGACGCTGGTTATACCTGCAATGGCAATGCGAACGCAGGAGAATGCAGCTAAACCCTATTCTTATAGCGTTAGAGAGGCAAAAGCGATGATCAATGCGGGATGGGGGGTAAGTAACCATAGTTGGAAACATGGCGGTGGTCCTAACCACCCAAAGTATTACGACAGGTTGTATGATGTTAAACAGGCGGAAAGCATATTCTGGAAAAAACTAGGTATCAGGCCCCTTGTAGGTACTACCCCGGCTAGTGAGACTGGGTTTATGTATACCTTTTTAAATACCGGTTATCTCTGCCATAATAGTACTACAAATGAGTTTAATAGTGATATCACCAGGTATGGGCGAATGAGTTCCAAAGACGTTCCTTCAACCCCGTTCAATTTAGACAGGGTGGCCAGGGGAGATGCTTTCAGTAAACAGGAATTGGCTGATAAGCGGGCGTATATTGATGAGATATTTAATGCCTCTGTAAATGGGAATAAAGAATTTGGAAATGACTTTACCCACGGACCTGGTGAGCCAGACAATTTCGATGCTTTTTATAATTATGCACTAAAACATCCTCAAAACACAAATCAAAATAGGCTCTGGGTGCCCAGTATACCAGAGTTTCTGGAATATTTTGCTGTGAAAAGAAACAGTGTAATAAAAAAATCTATCACTGGAGATATCATGACCATTACAATAGATCAAAGTGCTGTTCACCATAATATCAGGTACAGGGATATGTCACTGCTATTGTCAGGAATGAAACTGGATTCGGTGATCAGTGCTTCTGGTGCAAATCAAATTACCTTTAACCCGGCAAGCGGACTAATTAATATATATGCTATCAATACAGCTAAAGTTACTGATCCTGCTCTCGACGTATTACCAGCGCAAATCATACGTTTAACGGCATCTGGCAATAGCGTACATGTATTATTTGATAAGCCAATTAAACAGACCATCGCTGCCGGGTATACAATTAATGGAAAAAAGGCTCACATACTTTCTGGGTTGGGAGAAAGCTGGTATGTCAATTTTAATTTTCCTGTTTCTGGTAAAAAAATGAGTTATCAATCTCATGAAGGCAATGCCGTTACACAGCGTACTGGGTTAAAGGTTTGTGATTATATTGATTATCCAGTGCGCCAGGGATAGTCATAGAAAAATTCATATTGAATAGGAAAAATATTTTTACCTTGCTAGCCTATCATGAGCGCATATTAAATAATGAATTGGTTTAACAACACTAAACAATCGGATCCTATTAATGACGAGTTGCTTTTAAAGCGCTATCGTGAAACGGAAGATCTGGCTGTTCTAGGACGATTGTTTCAGTCTCATGCGTCGATGGTATATTATGTTTGTTATCGTTATTTACAAGATAGTGAATTAAGTAAAGATGCAGTAATGCAGATATTCGAAGAGCTTATCCTGAAGGTAAATAAACACGAAATCACTAAATTTGGGAGCTGGTTATATGTTTTAAGCCGTAACTATTGTCTCATGCAGTTGCGTTCGGGAAAAAAGATGCAATATGTTTCTTTCGATGATGTTGTGGAATTTCCGTCAGATTTGCATCAGGAAGATCAGGAAAAAAAAGAAGTTGTGCTGACGGCATTGGAACGCTGTATAGAAAAACTGCCTGAAAAACAAAAGCAAAGTATCGATTTGTTCTTTTTAAAAGAAAAGTGTTATAAAGAGATTGTCGATTTTACAGGATATAGTTTAAATGATGTAAAGAGCTACATCCAGAATGGCAAAAGGAATTTAAAAATTTGCATGGATAAGAATCGTGAAGAATAAAAAACCCGACATAGCTTTAATACGGAAGTACCTGAATGGGGAGCTTGATGCCCGTGCTATGTACGAATTGGAAAGGCTTGCGCAGGATGATCCGTATCTGATGGATGTAATGATGGGTATGGAAATGGGGGATGCAGAGCAGCACCAGGCGAGTATTCGCACTATAGATCAATTGATCGAAGCACGTATCCAGCCAGTTAAAGTCAAACGGATGGTCTCGTGGCAATCATGGAGTGTTGCTGCCTCCGTTGTTGTCGGAGTAGGGATCGCTGGTTTTCTATTTTTTAATAATTCGGGGCAGCAACAGCCGAAAGATGCAGATAAACAGGCTATTCAGTATCGTAAAAAGGAAACTAAACCTTCAGCGGAACAAAAAGATGAAACGATTACCAATGTGCCTGTAATTGACAAAGCCTTGCCTTCAGGTGATAATATTGCGGCTCTTTCTTATAATAAGAGCGATTTTAGGAACAAAAATGCAAAACCGAAACTTAGCTCTTCTGAAGTAGCAGAACTAAGCACTGTTGATGCGTCAATTATTAATCCTGTGGCATTGGCGGCTAATATTCCTGTTAAAGGCAGAATCATAGATTCCCCTGCTATAGCAAAGTTATCAGATATGGATTCCAATGAGGTAGTTGTGGTGGGTTACGGGAATGCTTTGGCGGGAAAAATAGCAGGAGTACAGGTCACTGGTGCGCGTTCAGTAAAGATGAAAGCTACTGTTAAAATACATGGGGTAGTTACCGATGCGGAAGACGATATACCTTTGGCAGGTGTAGCTGTTAAAGCTTACAATAGTAATGTGGGCACTTCTACAGATGCAAAAGGCAGATTTACTATTACAGTGCCTTCAGGGACAAAAAAGTTAGACGTTGTTACGCTTGGGTATAAAGTAAAAACAATTAGTATTGAAGGAAAGGATAGCCTCAGCGTTCCATTAATACAGGAGAATCAATCACTGAGTGAGGTAATAGTAACTGGATTTCAGCATAAAAGGGAAAAAGCGCGGCCGCTAATTGGCTGGAAAGCTTATCGGGTCTATTTAAAGAAAAATGCAACTGTCAATGATAGAAAAAAGGGGAAGGTAGTTGTTGCTTTTACAGTGGGCGCCAACGGTGTTCCTGCCAATATAAGAATTGTAAATGGCGTTAATGATAGTATCAACCAAAAGGCCATAGAATTGATTGGTACTGGTTCCAGGTGGGTAAATGATAGTGACGGACAAACAAAGGAGATTATTTTGGAGATAAAGTTTCACTAAATAAAAATTCTGGTGATATTTATTTTTGTTGATATAACTATCGAGTTTTTAGTGTTTTAAGTTTGTATTTTTTATGATTTCGCGTATATTTAATTTATCGGATCTAAATTTACGCTCAATAGATTTATAGTATTCGGTGTGAAGTAAATATCAACTGCAAACCAGCTATAAACCAATGAACATTATTGAAATCGTTAGACAATGTCTTTCTTCATTTCCTCAGTTAAGGTATGAGTTTGAAGAAGAAAACTATCTTACCGTTTATTCCAACACGGCTGTCTGCAATATTTATATCAAATTTCTTGAACGGGAACAGACCTTGTTTTTTGAGAAATGGCACTGGCATTTCGAAAATAACGAAAGAGAGCATTGTGCCTTTATCGAGACGCTGACGAGTATCATTTCGAACCGGGCAAAGGTAAAAGTGTTTAAAAGATTTGGGAAACCATATCGATGGGATCTGGAGTTGCCTGGTGATGCTGTTAAGAAAAAAAGAACATTAAGCAGTGTCTTACCAAAATGGATATTGTTGTTCAGTGTGCAAAGTATAGAATATTACCCGGTAAATTTTTTGTGATGATAGAAATATATTTCACCTGTCACTAGAAATAAGCTAAATTAATCCTTCTTTCAGGCATTTGGCAACGAGTTCACTGCTGCTCTTTACGCCAGATTTTTGCGTGATATTTCCCCGGTGTTTTTTTACGGTATGGGCGGATATATATAACATTTCAGCAATCTTCTGACTGTTATATCCCTTAGCAATCAAATGGATTACCTCTTTTTCCCTCCTACTGAAGGTAACCGGAGGAGACTTCTGCTCATTTGTTGTCAGCACATCAATGTTCAGGTAGTTCTGCTGACCTGATAAACTAGCAACAGTCGCTTTGTAATTGTTGGTACAAGTTAAATGACTGATGTTAGTGTGAATATTTAATGCCCTGGCGAAATTCCCGTTCTCATCGGTTGTTAACACGATTGACTGATGCTGGAATAGCTGATAGCTACCATCTTTGGTTTTAAGACGGAAGCAATAGCTGCATTTGTATTGTGTTATTTTATCACGTCTGATATTGTCATACATATAGCTGAGCAGCATCTCTTCTGCCTGTGCAACATAACTGATATCTTCGGGGTGGACCTGAGATATAATATCGTTAAAGCTTATCGATTCCGGATCCAGGCCCAATACCTCTTTTACGGCAGGGTTAATATATTTTAGCTGCCTGTCATAAAAATCTACAACGTAATAATAGTGCGGCCCCGGACAAAATATACCGGCCAAAAGTTTATCTATTTTAATGTTTTCTGGATATATGTCTTTCGAGGTAGCAATATTACTCGATTGGTTCCATACGGAATGCAATATCTCATTATTAGAATTCATGATAGATTTATAAAAGAGTGAGAGGTCGGGTTATGTCTATCTTGCTGACTGCTAGTAAATATACAAATAGAATTAAGGTT
>Ga0247730_1001382_pt1 | contig 13536 bp, 19 predicted proteins | sample UWRJL073202C2_FD_180959 | JGI IMG/M metagenome (GOLD analysis project Ga0247730, IMG submission 180959) | Plant litter microbial communities from Arlington Agricultural Research Station in Wisconsin, United States - UWRJ-L073-202C-2 | ecosystem: Environmental > Terrestrial > Plant litter >...
TCCAGTATGCGCGGAATCTCGAACGCGGCTTTGAAAACACAGTCAATCTACTGAAGAACTCCGACTTCCTACTCCATGAGCCAATCTTATCGCTTGCAGGCTTACAAAAGGACATCGGAAACGAATACTACCGGCTAGGGCGCTACCAGGAAGCCATGTCAAGATACATGGCGGCCTATAACATCATCCTGAAAACCTGCGCTCCAAACATGCCTACCACCGTCCCATCCACAACCACTTTCCTGTCCGAGACCTACATCCACATCGCAAAAGACTGTATGACAACCTCCAGCTGGAAAGCCATAGTGGAGCTATGCTTTATCGCTGCTAACATGGCTCAATGCCACTCTAAGCTAGACGAGCATGTGAAGGTGCTGTTCCTGCATTCCTCGCGTCATTGAGATCATTTACTGACTTACCAGGTAGGAGATTGACTGGCTACATGAGGTCCAACAACTTCTAATGGCTTTGCGGATCCAAGGTCTTACGACTCCAGAGCCAGGTATGCTTCTCATTTAGTCCGGTCGCGTTGTCCTGTTTCTTACGTGGCTTGACATAGTGTGGCGCGATTTTCAAATCACTGCTGTTGACTACTGGGTGGCAAGTTGAGATGAAATCATAGAATTTTTTCTAGTGATGCTGATTCTTAGATAGCCAAAGATCAAGAACAACGTTCGCTGTAGCAACAAGTACATGAAGCTAGGGAACACTGCTTTGGCAGCCTCTTTTGGGAAGATTGCATGTGTTGACTACTATACCGCGCCTAACGCCGACAAATACCCACGTCTGAAAGCTCTACTTTCGGAAGCCATCTCTTCACAGTTCGATGCTATTAAATACCGACATCCTGATCCCACTCTCATCACTCGCACTGAGGTGACATGCCCCGAACTTCAAATGCGAGGATTCTGGGAAAAGCTGGCGTACAAATCAGGCTCTAAACGCCCTTCAGGAAGGTCCTCGTTTTCCAGCTGGTTCTGGAGAGGCGGCATTTATATCTGCAGCGGAAATAATAACAACCATGAGCAAATGAAAGACTTCTGGTACGTTTTTTTTGCATTTACTCTTCAAGTACAGGCAACTGAGATACATGAAGGGTCCTCAAAGTATCTGACATGTCCTGGAGGCAGCTCCCCGATCTGCCTGCGACCGCTTTTCGGCTTATAGGATACTTAGCTGGCCATCGCCCCATGCAAGTCTGGGAAAATAAAGCATATCTATTTCATGGGTTTCTTGAGATTCACGTCTTCGATTTAGTCACGGAGAAATGGTCCACAATCAATACCACTATGTCTCAAGGAAAACCTTGGCCTGTGGGGAAAAAAGGCCATAATTTCCGCGACTTTTCCACGACACTGACTCCGTGGGATGGCAAGCTGTACGTGTTTGGTGGCGATGACGGAGCCACAAGCCTTGGTTGCAATCTTTTTTTGGTCCTCAATCTAGCGACACGCGAGTGGGATCACATTAGTGGCACTTCCGAGAGCATCCCTCTGACGCGTGAGCCGAGTCTTCGTGTGCTTGCTTCGCTGTGGAATGTGCCTGAAGAACGGAAGGTATACCTCATGTACGGAAATGTTACTAGACAAGCTGCTAGCTATGAACACCGTCCTGGGGGTGCGAGCATGGACCACACTTGCGATGATTTTTGGAGCTTTGACCCCGAGAAGCAAGTGTGGGAGCGAGAAAAACTACGTGGGAGTTATCCTTGTGTCCGTACAGAGATGGCCACCGCCTACTGTCCTTCCATTGGGGCAACTGTGGTATACGGCGGATACAACGCTTCGATACCTACGCACGATCAGATTGGCCTCCCGTCTAAACTGCCAAAGGATCAGCCGCAAATGTATTCCTTTAGTTTCTTTGGAGACACCTTCGTCTACGACTCTAAGACGAAGATCTGGAAACATGTCTTAATTCGAGGGTTCCCATCCTATCGTGGCATGTCGGCATTTATCCCAGACACAGAGACGGGAAAGATTTACTTCTTTGGCGGTGGGTACTATTCACACTGTAAGAATATAGCTGACGATGTTAGCAGGCTACTCGAATGCTGAGTTTGTTCCCTCGAGCAACAGCGTTGCTCGGTCGCATTACGATCTTTGGCATCTAAAGCTAGACATGCCGGGGGGACACTGGGATCCAGCCGACTATGAAAAGGACCTCCGAGCAGAAACTATGGTACGACTTTGTGCCATTGACTCGACATGCTCTCAGTAGCTAACCGATGACTCTCTGTACCAGGGACCTTGGCGATTCTGTTTCTCATGTCAAAGTGTTGGATTCACGTACAAAGCGTGTGGGGGTTCATGCGGCGGAAAGGTGTGTTTTTGTGCTCTCGACAATGATGAAGATCTGACACCATCTATGTTGCTGTAGTACTATTACTGTTCAACCGAATGCCAGCGAGCAGGGTGGCGAGAGCACAAAGAAAAGCATGGTTGTAAGAAGCGTTGAGAAGCTCGTCAATATACTGCTTCGTTCATTCTCTTTGTAATTTGCATAATCTTTCTGTGTATCCTTGCTAGCTCCACGTCCAGTTTACGTACTATATTATATGCCGGCAATCTTGGGTTGCGCCTGTTTAAAAGAAAGAACTGAAACACAATAACTATTGTGGTCGAGTGTTCATAAATTGATGTCAATTGATGTGGCTACTAATTGGAACGTAACGTTTGCCCACTACCATCTACTACGCGTTTACGCGTCTTTACACGCGTCAACTAACTCTTTTCGTCGTCTTCTTTCTTTGAGCCACCGTGCTATGAAGATTACACCAGAGCTGATAGCCAAGAAGCAGGCTGAAATTGCTCAGACATCCTTGCTCACCGCTGCTCTTGTTGGCTCAATAGACTCGGACGACGATGAGACCGACTGGTCGAAGATCACACTTCAAAGCATTGAAGGCGTACGCTCTTAAGAGGTGCAGCTTCTAAACCATCTCAAGTCCCAAGTCGCAAACCACCCCAACCCACGAACCCAGCTGCAATACCTAGTCGAGCAATCTGTTGTCGCAGTGCAGAATGCTGGTAAAGCTGGAGACAAATCCCTCCCCACATCTCCCTTGTTTCATCACATGCCTATCCTTGCGCATTCCAGACTGCTCAAAGAGTGGGCAGGCGAACACTTTGCTGCAAAACGCTACCCTGAAGCCATTGACGGATACATCACGGCTCTTCGCGCTCTTCTAAGCGACAAAGACTCAAAGTTGGAACTACCATCTCCACATTTCATCAACCCCACCTACATGGATCTGACCAAGAAAGTTGAAGAGGATGGTTTTGGCTGGATCATGCTTATTGAGATTTGGTCGTTGGCCGGTAATATTGCTCAGTGCTATCACAATTTGGGAGAGCATTTCAAGGTTTGCATTGTTTTAGATCGCTGAATGTCGGACAAAGATATTGAACTCTACTTAGGCAATCGAATGGCAACAGGAGGTGGTTCAAGCCTTTGAGAACCAACGGTTAGCAGCAAAAGGAGCTAGTCCATGTCAGTCTATCGTCTCAGGTTATAAATTGAAGACGCTCACGACCCTGCAGCGTACAAGAACCATCGCGGAATGATGCTTGAGTATTGGGCAGTGACTTCTATCTTGGTTGAATATGGGATGATGGCTTTAAATAACGATTCTCACAGTTGAAACTCAAGAATGGTTTCCGAGCTAGGCAAACCTTCCTGGCATTAGGAAATACGTCCGCTGCGACTCACTTTGCCGATGTCGCATGGAACGACTGGCAAATCCCATATAGGCCTGCACAATATCCACGCTTAAAGACTTATGCCAGTAGCATGATAAGCAAACAAGTCATGTTCTGTTTCAGGCATCCGGAACCTAGCCTTCTGCCTAAAGTGGAGCTCACCCATCCTGACCTTCAGGTTCATGCTGTGTGGAAAAAGCTCTCCTATAAACAAGGAGATCGTCCACCAGCCAGGGATTCATTCTCCAGCTGGATCTGGAAAGGGAAAATGTACATATGTAGCGGAGTCAATGATTTACAGATGGAGGTGAGAGACTTCTGGTGCGTTATGTGGCATGATTCATCGTGTTGGTTGTCTAATCTTCTGCGTGTAGGTCTCTAGATCTTACTAGAATGACTTGGAAAAGGCTCCCCGATGTGCCACGCACTCCTTCCGGCGACATGATCACTTGCTGTCGACCCATGCGTGTTTGGGAAGACAAAGCCTATATGTTTGTGGGGACCACTCAGATATACATTTTCGACCTCGAGAAAGAGATATGGTCCTCCATGCAAACGTCCTTGCCTGGGAAGAAATGGCCCTACAGTCGTATGAAGTTTCAGTCATTCTCCACTGCAATACTAGATGGGAAACTTTACGTCTTCGGAGGTGACGATGGCGATGTGGCATTGGGGATGAATGTCCTTATGGCCCTGGACCTAAAGAAAAAGGTCTGGGATCATATCAGTGGCACTTCTGACCATAAACCTCAGATCTACGAACCCAACCTGCGGATGCTTTGTGGGTTTTTTGCTGTTCCGGAGCTGAAGAAACTGTACGTTCTGTATGGTACTGCTAACAGAACGGCAGCATCAGACCGCCGCCAACCAGGAGGAGGATTACACGACTATACATACGATGATTTCTGGACCTTCGATTTAGTTACGCGCAAATGGCAGCGTGAGAGGCTTAGAGGAAACTTCCCATCTCCGCGTACCGAGTTCTCATACGCCTACATTCCTTCTATGAAGCGAGTGATCGTCTACGGCGGTTATCATGGAAGCTTAACGACTGTAGACACTGGACCGGGTGTGATTGGGACAGGGCCAACACAGTTCCCATTCTCTTATTTCGGAGACACCTTCATCTACGATCCGTTCACCAACGTGTGGAAACAGGGCATAGTAAAAGGTTTCCCTTCTTATCGTGCCATGTCTTCTATTCTGTATGACCCAGGACACGAGAAAATTCTTCTGTTTGGAGGTACGTCCAGCCTCAGTACCCGGCCTTCTGGTGAACGTGCTCTCTGATTGATCGTACTCGTACTTTTTAGGATATACAAACACTAATTATGCTCCTTCCAAAAGCATTGGTGCCCGAAATCATAATGATTTATGGCAGCTCAAGGTTGACCTTCCAGGCGGACAATTCGATCCCGCGGACCTTGAGCGAGACGCTAGAGCGGAGAAAATGGTAGGTTGTTGCCTTTACTCTGCTTATGCTGTTTAATGTGACAGCGTTTCCGTAGGGACCTTGGCGATCCTGTTTCTCTTGCCAGGCGGTCGGCTTCACCTTCCTTCGCTGCGGTGGTACGTGCGAAGGAAAATACTACTTTTGCTCGGAGCAGTGCCAACGCGCTGGCTGGTCAGAGCATAAAAAGACTCATGGGTGCAGGAAGAAACCGACTTGAAAATCCAACTTAGCCTACAACTTTAGCGCTTTAGCTTTCAGCCATTGATATTTCAGCATCCGCCTTTTCACTCTCGTCTTCCCCTTCTATTCGGAGGTTTCATCTGAAGACGCGCTCACGTGCCTATGCAACGCGTAATTTATTGCGATTCCACAAGTGGTTTTGTACAGTAAGCAGAAATTTGAGAGTATTCTACGCTTCAAAAAGTAAAGTCAGTACGTACAACGAACAGACACCAAGCTCGACGGTAGTAAGAGCAGATTTTGAGTGATCATCAGATAGCAAAGCGAAAGAAGAAAAAAAGATGTCCGAAGTGAAAAGAAAGCCAGCTGCCCAACCACCTGAAGAAAATTGAACGGTATATGCAGAGGCCTGCTTTTCCCGTGAAGAAGGCGAAGAACACTAGAATACAACGCTGCTTACTTGCGAGCAGCGTACGGAAATGCTCCCTGGTCTCGTTCTCAGAGCTCATCTTGTTGCTCACGCCCAACCCGCCTTTCCTTCTCACTCTCAAGTTGGTTATAGAGAAGGAACAACGCCTTTTCGTTGCAGTCCGGTGTTCCGATGATGGTGAACATCCTCTCGCCTGTTTCGTCGTGCGGCGCTTTGGCAATGGAAATTTTCGATCCCGAAAGCCGTCTGATCTCTGTTATCTTTGTGCCGCTTCTGCCAATGATGCAGCCAACCATGTCAGAAGGGATGGAGATACTCTGAGTGCGAAGATTGGGGTTAGCCGGGGTGATGGGTGGCGGGGACGAAGGGGGAGAAGTGCGACCTCTGTAGCTGTCGCGACGAGGCGCTCCATATGAGGAGCCGGTATTGGAGTATCCATTCCCATTCATAGAGCGGCGACCTCCCGCAGGCCTCTCCTCACCAGTGCTTCCTGGATGGTAGAGAACGGTACCTGCGCCACGCTCCCAATCTTCCAGAAGCGAGCGACCAATCTCTTCAATAGCATGTCCTATGGCTTCAGGAGATCCCGAGACTTCCACCACACGTTCGGTAGATTGTGGTAGCATGTCCTTGGATGCGACCATACGGGCACCCGAGTTATCTTGGATAGCTTTAATTTTCAGCCCTCCGCGACCGATGATGGTGCCCATAAGATTGTGAGAGATGAGAAGTCGGATGGCCGTATTGGAAGATGAATCGGGGTCGGATTCAGAGGGAGAATGAGGAGGAGCTGAATTGACCAACTGGGAAACGATAAACGCATATGCCTGTTCAAAAGTGAAAACCATCAGATATGGCGCATATATGCGTGTGGAATACATCACAGACTTGAGCAACACTCTCAGCAGGACCAACAACTGTCAATACACGCTCGTGAACACCAGGGACGACTTTGCTGACGCCTGCTTTGACGCCAGTTTGTTCACGCAGCTCGGCTACGTTTTTGCCGCCTTTTCCAATGATCACACCTGCATCTTTGGTGCTAACCAGAGCGCGCAAAGTGAGTTGGTCGTTTCCGTGAGGCGAAGCCGAACGCGATCGTGGGTCAGAGCCTGCAGAGGAAACATGAATGGTCGTATTCAGCAAATTTCGCGAAAGTTAAGACGGACCTCCATCGCGACGAGCTACAGCTTCGTCAGCCATTCAGAGAGGTCGAGGGGACGGCGAGAGGGGAGAGAGAGGGGAGAGGGGAGAGGGGAGAGGGACGTGAAGAGGAGACTGTGAGGAGGTGCAGGGGAATGTCGAGGGTGCTGGCGTAAGGAGAGTTACAAAAACTTTCCGTTGTCGCTTGATCAGCTGCGCGGCGCGGGCTGGGCTCAGTCAGAGGTATGACTCAGGTTCTTTCGAATACATTTCGCTCAGAGTCAGGGCAACGATGCACGGAATATTGGCTCGCAGAAAAAAATCATAACGTATGTAGACGACCTAGTACATAGACAGCATAAGGTTGGTAATGTTACAAACTGTCTAATATCCGAGCTGGGCCAGCTGGGGGAATGACGATGCCGAATCTGCGGTTGCCTTTTGGCGCAGCTTAACCGCTGCGAGCTGGAAATTAACAAGATCATTAGGGGTCGTGAGATGGAAACAGGGTACCAATAACTCACCTTGCGGTCGTGGAAGGCCTGAGCCTTAATCTTCCTCTTCTCTTCCAAACGGTCAACGACGTCCTTGTAACCCCAGCCAACCTCATGGGAAAGACGCTGTTTCCTCCGATAAGCATAGTTCATAGAATCTTCATATATGAATACTAACCTTGACAGTGCAGTACTTGCGACCAGGCTTCAACCTGAGTACGCGTAGAGCTTCCGGTACAACCATACGTTTCTTGCGATCGTATGGTGGAGGAACACCTTCGAAAAGCTTGAGGCGCTCAAGAGCAGCAGCACCACGTGCGCTCTTGTGGGGGGTCATACCGCGGATGGCTCGGTAAAGGATCTTGGAGGGAGCACGGTGATGGAAGGGACCGGATTTCTTGGGGTTCACAATGTGACGTTTGTGCAAGAAGTTGTGGTAGCGCAACTAAGGCATCCACGTTAGATTGCTGCTATGATGTGTCTGTAGAGGCCACAATGGCAAAACTTGCCTTGTTGCGGAAGAAGGAGCCGGAGATATTGATCTCTTCGCACCGAACGACCACAATTTTCTGGCCGTTGAGAATCTGCTTGGATATGATGGAGGCCAGTCGACCAAGGAGATGACCCTTGCCATCTATGATGATGGGTGTCGAGGAGAAGGAGGCCATGTCAAAGTCTGTGAAAGCGGTATCGGTTAACTCTTCAGATTCTTAGCCTCTCGCGTCCAAAGTGAGCTCACCTGAATCAAAGAAACGGCAAACGTTCAATCGTCAGCACACGGACGTTGAATAGCGTTAATCTCCACACACCTTGAGGGGTTGTTAGCGAACTGTACCGGCACTGCGCCCAATAGACCCCAAGCGTCGCGAATCAGTGTGACGTGACACATGTATCGTGGGAAAGCATGTATAGTCACAACTAGCAAGCCCCGGCCGATGCCGAGAAACATCGCACAACTGATTAAGGCCCTATAGATGGCGCGCGCATGTATATTTGCTGAAGATCATTCTCACAAGTCACAGTGTCTTTACCGATCCCTTAGTTCTAACTTTAATACGTCTACAGTCTTTGTAATCTATCTTCCACCCAGCCTATAGCGGGGAAGCCCCTTGAATTGTCCAGATAAATCCACCACAAATAGCTCGCCAGAGTCAGGGTACTTCTCCTGCCTGCTCACGTCTCCGTTGTTCGCTCGGGTGTGCGCTGTAGTGACATACAGTTGATCATAGTTAGGCCCTGCGAACGAATCATGTTTATCCTGTCGAATAGGAAGCCAAAATAGATTGAAAGAGAAACTTACCTCCAAAAGTGCAGGCAGTAATGATCAAGGCAGTTGGAAATACTATCTCTAAATCAATGGTACCTTCGGGAGTAAACCTGGTGATACAAGAGCTTCCCCATCTATTAATGCGGACAATTAGCATTCAGAATGGGTAATGCGTGACTGAATCCACCTGGCACTCCAAACTCCGCCTTGATCATCGATGGCCATACCGTCGCAGTAAGTGTCCTTAGCGTAGCCGAGCTGGACTGCATCGATAAACACGCGTCTGTTAGAGAGCTTTCCATCATCGTGGTCGTACTTCCAAATGATGTTCACTAGAGAGTCTGTGAAATAACTGAGAGTGGGTTTAGTCATACAACGGTTGGCCTGAGATCCCATACTGACAACGCCTTATCGTCTGGGCTCCAACCGCATCCGTTCGAGTCCTAGCAGCACACTTGTGAGACGGGATATCAACCGGTGAATCAAAGAGAGGACACAAACAGTGAAGGGGCCCTCATCTATCACTTCGGTCTTCTCTGTCGAGGGATCGTACCGGAGAAGCCTTCCTCCGATGTTGTGCTCAGGCGCGCAGAGCGTTCCCGCATAGAACCTACCCTTACTATCACAAGCGCCATCGTTGAAGCGAGTGTAAGTGACTTCTTCGGAAGTTAGAGGAGTAGAGAAATAATTGATATTCGTCTTGTCCAGAGTAGCGAAGCCCTTATGTGCAGCACACGCAAGCTAGTAGAGAAACACTGTTAGAAACTTGCCAATACATTGAACATGGCCGATAGACTCACCCCGGTGCCACTCTCAAACAATGCCAAGCAGCCTATAGGTGCATCGTACTGCTCTCGTGTGACCTCCAGAGTCTTTGTGTCAAGATGGTAGACCTATGAACGAAGTGAGCTGACTGGAGAGAAGCAGCCAAGTTGCTGAGCATTCACCCTCTTCTCAGGTATATCGACGAAATGGAGGATACCAGTACGGTCGTCGTACAGAGGGCCTAGAGACGACGTTAGCCACAGGGGGCAGGTTTCTGTACTGTGAGATGTGCTGTCCAACCTTCTCCAAGTGTGCAATTGACCTTGACAAGAGGCTTGTCGCACTTAATTTGCCTGACCATGGTGGTTAGATGCAGACGATCGGATGCCCGCCAGTCCAGTACCGCGATCAGCCGCTCGGTCCCGATGGCCCGCAAGTGGTACCGAGTGCACTGAAGAGTACTGGCGAGTGTAGTGGAAGGACGGAACAAAGAGGTCAAGAACGAACGAGTGGACCGAGAGTTGAGCATAGGAGAGTGTTAATTAATGTGATTGATAGGCAGGTAGCACAACTACAAAGAAAAGGCCTCAAGAAACTATCTACTGTGCTGTTGGCAAGGTCAGTATTCTGGGCAATGCATTGTTATAATTGAGAAACAAACCTTCTGGAGTTTTGGCAATGTAGTCAATTGCTAGAAGACACAACCAGTTCAGTGTGAGAATGCCGGTAGCAAGCGAGCAGATATACCTTGCTGGACAGTAAGGATTTCGTCGGCCTCCTCATCTGGAATTTGAATTGCGAACTCCTACAATAATCAACTGCTTAGTGAATTTCTCCAAGTACGAAGCATATTCCATTTACCTCCTCGACAGCTACCATAACTTCAACAGCATCTAGGCTGTCAAGTCCAAGGTCTCCAGAAAACGACGCAGTAGGGGTCAGCTATACTCGTGGTCGTGGTGAATTACTGGCCTCCGACGCGTTGAAAACAAGCTCGAGCGCACCTTTGTTGCGTCCACTTTTTCAAATCCACTGAGGACTTCCAATACACGCGACTTGATGGTATCCTTTGAGAGGGCTCCTGCTGCCGCCGAAAAGCCAGCGCGGAAGACAAGCTGCGTAGCGGGGCGCATAGTCTGAGTGCTACGCATAACAAGAGCAGAGGTGGACTTGGCTGCGAGACGGAACATATTGCGAAGTATTCTGTATGTGGTGGTGAAGGTGCAAGTAGAAGACAGCGAGACTTTCTGAGCCGGGAATTTTGATGACCAAAGCAAGGACAAATAGTCGCTCACTACTTCACCACTTACCACCAACACACTGAGTCCTTCTTCGGCACACTATGAAGCATGGTGTCGCGTTCAGAAAGCTCTCCAGGCCTACGGCACACAGAATGCTCATGCTGAGGTCCGTTTCACTACGCTATTTGCCTATGTCCAGACATTTACAGCGTGCAACAACAGGAACATGGTCACCTCCCTCTTCGAGCATGAACAGATCAAAACTACTCTACCTAAGGCTCGAGAAGCTGCCAGGATGGCTGAGAAGGTCCAATACCATCTACTGACGCTATTATACACGTACTGAACGCGGTTAAACAGATAATTACTATGGGGAAGAAAGGCGATCGAGGTGCACAGGACCGTGCAGCGTCTCTCCTTCTCAAACCCGAATTGCTCCCCAAGCTCTTTGGAACCTTTGCCCAGCGGTATGCAAGACGTGAAGGTGGCTACACACGCATTCACAAGTTCGGCAATCGTATTGGTGACAATGCACCCCATGCCATTCTGGAATTAGTGGACAATCCTAGGGATTTGCGTTACGAGATAACCGCGCGTGCGATAGGATGGGAGCTTCTGAAGAACAAGCTGAAGCGACATACTCCAGAAGACATCGTTAATTCTGGCCACAGAGATACACATGAGTTCTTGGACAAAGAGAAGCGGGTAGAAGTTGACAGTCACAAAGGTTTACTCCGTCCGAAGACTAGGTGGAACTTGCAGAAAGTTTTGCGATTTAGAAAACCAGAAGCATCGCTGGATATGAGCCAGAAAGTGTCATATTATATGGTGCGTTGGTATCCCCCTTCCATTTCTCTCTCGGCTCATATCTCTCTCAGGACCATTTGCTTGCCACGCCAACGCTCTCAGAACAGCCTCGTAACATGGCTGGCTTTGCGGCTCCAGGGGAAACGCGAAGTGCTCTGCAGCTAGCTCGTGGGGCTTTAGGCCATCAACGACCTCCGTCAAACCAACCAGTCCTCACCAGACGCACTCTCTTCCGCAAGAAATAGACTCGCCTTACGCTTACATATAATTTCAATACACTCAGGTTGCTGCCACGTACGTGCGTGATTACAATGAAAGACAGGAAGGTAATCAGTCTTCAAGGATTTACTGGCCAAAGCCATGGTTCTGTTATGGAGAAGCTTCCCCAAGAACAGCATGTCAATGAGAGAGAGAGGGTCAAAACTCAAGGGAACGCATTAAAGCAGACTAAGTACTGCATTCCATTCCGATAATTCACATTGCTTCATACCACAATTTGTTGCAGCACTTCCCAAAGAAATATCTAACCGTTGCCTTGATCACATTTGGACTAGACGCAAAGGTCCTTTAGCCTCTGCCATTTCGGAGGCTTTGGTCTCAGTGACGGCCAGGTAGAGATCTTGATCATCTGCGGGAAGCGAGAGCTTAGGATATGTCCTGGATCGCTCGAAGGGCCCGTATAACCCACCAAGCACACGATTAAGTGCGCCCGTGAGTATCGTACCCTTCTCCGTGCGGACCAAAGCTCTCTACGATGTCAAGGACTATATCCTCTGAGCCACGGATAGTCCCAAGATCAATGACGCCGTGGTAGTACTCGTCGTTTGCGAGGTGGCCCTCGAGGTGATCGGTGAGCTATATGTCGTTTCGATTGACGGCCTGAAATATGGAGACTTTGCCTGAAAGTCGGTTCTGCAATGTGTTTATAGGCAGAGACCAATGGCGCCCTCCTTCTGGGTCCCAGCGCGGGTTGTAGAGAACGATTCCAATACGGATGTTGGTCAACATTGTGGTTCTTGTTGTTTATATTGGTAACCTGTGTCTCTGATGATGGGGTAAGGCTATAGCGATGCTGATAGAAAGTGTGGTGGCTATTATACTCACAGTCGCTGGGTGTACACAATAAGCTGTGGGAAGAAACAAAGGTTTCTCGATGCTTTGTTCATGCTTGCCATTGTTCACGAACATCCACTCACACCATTGGAGATCTGTGTGGGCTCAGTGATTCCCCACGGTTCTACTCGCATCTACTCGCATAGTAGGACACGCGTTCTTCCTTTTCTCTTCCTTCTAGTCTATTAGACAAGCGCTGAACAGAAAGATACTGTCTGGAGCAACCTGGTTCAATCTCGCTACGGCTCTCCAGACTCTTTCGTGGACTAGCCGAAGTCAGGCCATACGGTGATGAACCGAGTTTTGCAGATGCGCTCCACCTGACGGACTCTCTTTCCCAAAACAATTCAGGAATCCGCAATTATTGCATACTTTTGTTTTCACTAATGGAGACCTTGTTATTTGTTGCTATCATAGGAGACTGCGGGATGGTTTCCCGCGCTCTGGGCGCATCTGAAGACGCACTGGCTACGAGTCAGGTTCCCGAGAGGAGTCTCATGGCGGCAGATAGTTAGCGAAATAATGCCCTCGTTTGAATTGGAGTTGAACGTTGACAACGAATTGCTAATGTTGATGAAAATAGAACGAGGAAGGCCGGAGGAGTCTATCATTTCGCGAACTCGAAAGACACTCAGCTGAATTGGGTTTGCCTGTCTCTCACATCGCACCCTGTTTACTACGGATATTCCTCAGTTCTCATTGTACAGAAAAAGCTCATATCGAATGCAATAACAGCCTTCCGTTCAAGCGTCGCAACTGTTCTGGCCATTGATAGCCAGCAGATGCTTTGGTTCTCAGACTACTCAGTCACCTGAAAGATGCCTGTCTGACGATAGAACTGAGAAGCAGGAGTAAGAAGCCCCCTTGCTCGGCTCCAATTGGCCTCTCGGGGTAACTGAGGGAAATGCCTCGCATAGGCAACGTGTTCGTTTCTGTGCACAA
>Ga0247730_1001383_pt1 | contig 13536 bp, 18 predicted proteins | sample UWRJL073202C2_FD_180959 | JGI IMG/M metagenome (GOLD analysis project Ga0247730, IMG submission 180959) | Plant litter microbial communities from Arlington Agricultural Research Station in Wisconsin, United States - UWRJ-L073-202C-2 | ecosystem: Environmental > Terrestrial > Plant litter >...
GCCAATCTTTGCCCCTGACGAACTGCTGAAGCAAACCCCTGCTGCGTGGATTGCGGTTGCAGAGATGGACATTCTGCGCGACGAGGGCATCGCATACGGGAATAAGCTCAAGGAGTTGGGCATTCCCGTCGAGACTGTGGTTTACAAGGGAGCACCGCATCCTATTATGGCCATGGATGGGTACGTGTTCTATTCATATAGAACGGTGTGGTCTTGCGCTGATATGCTCTCTAGTCGCCTCAAGATCGGCGCCCAGATGGTCACTGACGCGACAACGGCTATGAGGAAGATCTGGGAAGAAACTTGAATATCTACGCCAATGAAAGCGCCAATACTCTGTCGTGGCTACGAACTTGGCTTGACGAAGCCGGTGCTGATTTTGTAGTAGACGATAGAGGAGTCATCCGAATTTATGGCCAAATAAATCGCAGGAGGGTCTGTGAGGGCCTTGAATGCATTTTGAAAGCTGGCACGCAAATCAGTTAGATAATGAAAGAAGATGATGAATACCACTACACACAATTCAAAGGATAGCTGTTCAGTCAATGAACATGGTACGATGTGCAAGAGCTCGTCTGTTTCTCCGCTTAATTTGCGTCCTGTAACGGCGGCACGGGCACAAACGGGGCCCAGATCTACCACCGAAACGTCGCGCCATTGTTGACCTGAGAGCGCGGTAAATACCAGCATATGCTGTGGAAGCATTAACAATACCGTGAACGATGTCATTATATGTCTGGAACAGTGCTCCTGCTGAACCTGGATATTTCAGAATGATTGGGGATAATACAGCGTACTGAAAGGGTGCATTTCAGCGTGCTATAGACGGTAGCTTGCAGGCGAAAACACACGGAAGGATGTTTGTCCATGATGGGCAGAAGCAAGGATCAATGCCGGCGGAGATGCCGACTACTGGTTGAGCACGAGCCACTGACTGACTGACCGTCAGGCTAACTGCCAATTCCATTCCTTTTCTCTTCTCCACTCATCCCTCCTCCCCACGACGTCGCTCTCCACTGCCGACAGAGCCAGATGGCATCACACGCTCACTCGTCGTCCACGACTAACATCGTTGGCGTGCATTACAAGGTCGGCAAGAAAATCGGAGAGGGCTCATTCGGTGTCATTTTCGAAGGTGTGTACAGCCAACCCTCCTGCTCCATCGCGGCGCCTAAGGAATATTCGCAGGGACAAACCTATTGAACTCACAGACTGTTGCAATCAAATTCGTACGGCTCATACTCCCTCGTAACCAGTACAGTAGAGCTAATACCGGGCCACCGTCTAGGAACCCAGGAAAGCGGAAGCGCCTCAGCTGCGAGATGAGTGTCGCTCATATCGGATACTCTCTGGATGCAGTATGTATATGCGCATTCTTGGCCTTTGTCTACGTGCTTATCTTATGTTCTAGCCGGTATACCACAGATATATCACTTCGGCCAGGAAGGACTGCACAACATCCTGGTCATTGATCTGTTGGGGCCTAGCCTGGAGGATCTATTTGACATGTGTGGACGCAAATTCTCTGTGAAGACTGTGTGTATGGCAGCTCGACAGATGGTCCGTTGCTCTGTACAAGTCTCGCGTGCTTCCTTGTGCTTACTGTCTTCGTAGCTTACACGGGTGCAAACAATTCACGAGAAGAATCTTATATACCGCGATATTAAACCTGATAATTTTCTCATCGGACGACCGGGGACAAAAGGAGCCAATGGTGTGTTTGTTCCTCTCTCGTACTCCTGGCTTTACTGATACTGGTCCAGTGGTGCATGTCGTCGATTTCGGGATGGCCAAGCAATACAGAGACCCGAAGACAAAACAACACATTCCCTATCGCGAGCGAAAGAGTCTGAGCGGCACAGCTCGGTACATGAGCATCAACACTCATTTGGGCAGAGGTACAGTCTTACTACATGGTGCAGGCCTACCGCTTATTTATACTCATGATATAGAACAATCACGACGCGACGACTTAGAGGCCTTAGGGCATGTCTTCATGTATTTCCTGCGAGGTAGTTTACCATGGCAGGGCTTGAAGGCGGCCACAAACAAGCAGAAGTATGAAAAGATCGGGGAGAAGAAGCAAACTACGCCAATCAAAGAGCTCTGCGATGGGTTCCCTGAAGAGTTTGGCATCTATCTGAACTACGTTCGCAAGTTGGGCTTTGAGGAAGCTCCAGATTACGAGTTCCTTCGGGAATTGTTCTTGAAAGTCATCAAGAACAATGGCGACGTTGAGGATGGTGTCTTTGACTGGAACTTGTTGAACGGTGAGTTTCCTGGCCGGATTCTGATTGCTGGTTACTGATTGTTGTCTTGGTAGGCGGACAAGGCTGGGAACATACTGTGGTGCGGAAGTTCGCTTGGTAAAACCTGGACTCGAAGCTCATCAGACTCATTTCAGGCTCAAAACAACTACATGGCACAGTTCGTGGCCCAAGCCCAGGCCAGCGGAGGTATTGCAGCTATTGATCGCAAGTTCCGAGGAACCGATGAGCGCAGGCGATCTCAAGGTGGTGCACCTGCCCCTCCCTCGCCGGCGCTTGTGCGGAATGGGTCCAAGCAACGCCGACTCCCCGCAACCTTAACGCCTGGGGGCGGTATGTCAGGTCAAGCGACGCCTCACTCTGCTGCGGCACAAGTGAACATTCCTGTAGGTGCCAGGCGTCTGCCCAATGCGACCTTTGACGAGAATGGCTTTAACGAGAACGGTCTTCAGCATCAGCAATCTTATGAACACTACGGTGCCACGTCACCAATGGTGTCAACAAGTGCTGGTGTTGCACCTCCTGCTGTGAGCAACGTGAGGGCGCAAGCTGGTGGTGACGGTGTAGCTCATGATTACCAGGGACAGCAGATCGACGACGATGCGCCTCCCAAGAACTCGTTATTGCGGATTCTCACCTGCCGATGCGGTTGAGGTCTTGCTCTCTCAAACCCTGATGCATTTGTAATGTCCTTTCTCTGCTTATGTTCCTCTTCCCAATCGAATACTGCGCTATCGACTGCTGTTTTTCCTGCTCATGCCATCCTTTTCTTTTGGGTATATATTATTCGCGCTCATTTTGTTTTCGTTCCTATACCCTCACACGATCTATCCGATGTTGATTTGTTCCTACAATGGCCTTGCCGACTCATGGCGACCGCAGAGCTAGTCATTTTCCCTACTATAGTACAATTATATATGCTGGGCTAATTAAGCTGGTTGAAAAATCGGTCTACAGTACAGCAATAGTTTGGGCAACTGGCAGCGGGAAAGGTGAAGTAAACTGCCTAATGGCGGGATCCCTGGCCCAATGTATTTGGTACGCAGTGAGAATTAACCGGCGGATATGAAGAGTCGTGTGCTGGAACATTGGCAAGGCGGTCCTGTTGGCGGTGATAGGGCCCATGTTGCTGAGCAGAATGCCCTGGGGGGACAGAGGAAACAATGTTCTGCTGATGTGACGGATATCTGTTATGTAGTCTAAATCGCTCGCGGTCGTGGACATGACCTCCATAGTTTCCGCGAGAACGAGAGGCGTAATGATGATTGCGGCCTCTGAAACTAAGATGCGGCGGTTCGTCATGCGATGGACGCTCATAGCTTTCCTTCCCCGGAGCCAGAGACCCGTGTGAACGCGCACGGCCGAGGCTTGATGCTGACGACAGAGAATGTTCAGAAGCTGACAGGCATGGAAGGGAAGGTGAAGGCAGAGTAGTTTCGAAAGGCTCGGACTTGACAGGCTCAAAGAGGGGCAAATATGTTGGTGTAAGTGTGGCTGTAGTGTCACCGCCCGACTTGGATGCCAATACCGGCCGATTTGAAATAGAGCCTTCAGCACGAAACGGAGAAGACCTGCTATGTCCTGCCGGAGCTGTATGGCCTGAGAAGTGCACATGAGATGTCTTCCGCAACACCGAAGTGGATGGTGTTTCTTGGACATTCGATTCGGCGGCAGGAGTTTCCTTCTTTGCGACAGCGGTGACTATACGAGTGAGTCAATTACACAACTCCTGGATTGGATATATGCACCGGACTTGCCTTCAACTAGTACCTGCTTCAGATGAGACCTGTACTTTGCTAGATCTGGGCAGCCGGTCGCGCCGCGACAAGGATTGTGCATGCAAGGTTTCTGATAATGGACGTGCTACAGAAACACGCTTCAACTTGGTATCAAGCTCGGAACGGCATATACGAACCATCTCTGACATAGCTTGGTGCATGAGCATCGTTGTCGATGGTGTAACGGTTCCCACGAGAGTGAATGCAATGGTCTTAACATCTTGAAGCTCCTTCTCCAACAGAGCCAACTTCGTTGAAAGCATCAAAATGTGCTCGTCTTGTTTTTGCTGTTCTAGGGTCCCTTCCACAATAGCGTTATCAGGCACTCGCGGTGATTGGTCGTTCATGAGAGCTGTACTGTCAGGTCGGGGCCGTTTTGGAGAGCGTCCCTCCTGCTGAGAAGTGCCTGCGTCGTCATTACTCAGCGTCCTCTTTGAAGAGCTAGGCAAAGCTTCCCTCAGTGATGCCGAAAGAATCTATTCCGATTATGAATGAAGCAGATGGACGCGGGATAAATTAATACACTTACAGTGGTCTCTTGAATGTCCATGCTGACTACAGTTGGTTGCTCTTTTGCTAGCTCAAGCGGAAGCTCTAGTCTTGATTCATCAGCTATGGTAGTATTATCATCGATTGTCTTTAGAGGCCTCGAATTCGAAGCACTTCTACGAGACAGCCTCGGTTTGGGCTTCATATCCTTCTGTTCGATGTGTGAGATGCTGTGCCGACCTTTGACAAGTGCCCGTACCTCGGTAATCACTCGATCAATGACCACATTCTCTTGTTCCTCATATTCGTCAGGCATGTCATACCAGCCTCGTTGAGCGGAAGCTTTAGCCGGCTGGACTCTGCTATAGGTAAGAGAAATATCGGCGGATTGTTTGAGGATATCAGGTGGCGTGAATCGTGGAGGATCCTCTATGAGCCTGAGCTCATTCTCGCGCAGAATCTGCACTTGAGCCTCAAATTCCAGCCTCGATTCCAGATGCTTCGCATGAAAGTCTTTCTTTCTTTCCTTGCTCTGGCACAAAAGAAGTGCTTCCATAGAATGCATCTTGCTGCTGCTCAGTATATGTCCGAGACATCTTGTAGCGTGACAGCCGTTGCAGTTGATCGATTCTGCTAGTGGCACTGGGTGGCTTCCGGTTCGACACTTGCGCTCATAATTCTGTCGACGAATGTTATTTCACTGTCAAGTTCAAAGGCAGACTTAAATGCTCACTTTCAAGGTATCCTGCTCATCTCTCGATTTCTGCAAAAAGCGCGCTGCTTGGAAAACCGAGGGGCATCTGATATGCGGGACATGAGGTCAGAGTCTGCTACAGTATAAAAATGAGAGACGGGCTGACTTCGCCTTCAGCAAAGCGAACTTTGGGTCAACAGAGGCACGTTCCAAAGTTTCGCGAGCGGCAGCTAGAGGGACCTGCAGCTGCTTGAAGGATCGACATTGAATAGCCTTCATGCATTGACAAGCACACGTCCTCCCTTCACAATAGCATCCTGGACAGACTACGAATTTGTTATCTGTGGTTGGATGCAATTCGATGGGCTCAGACCGGCACTGGCGTTTACACTCGAAGAAACCATTATAAATGTCTGCCGCACAGAAGTCGCAAAGAATGCCAGAAACGTCGTGGGCTGCGGTAGTTGAACTTTCTGGCGAAAGAGTTAAGAGAGCATCGGGGCCTGGATCTTCGCTATGGACGATACGCTCATATAGTGGCAAGATAAAGGACAGGTCCTCAACCTGCTGTGGTGTGGGTAGACCTCCGGATGCTAAGGCGCTGTTTACTTGTGCTGTCAAGGTTCGCAAGGTCAAATCAATCGTAGATTTGATTCGATATGTCTCTGCGCGGCAAACTCTGAGAAAGGCATGAGTCTTCACAAGGTGGTAGATGAACGAAACTCACCTCTGATATAAGGGCAGCTCGTAGTATAACGCCAAAGCCAATCCGAGAGGCGTCATGCGAGACCAGGAAGTTTTGATAGTGAGACCACCCAGATTCACTACTTGGTGACAGCTTCTGGGAGGGACCAGGACAAGGTCTCCTAGGCGCTGCTCAACATAGTACACATCAAATGTCGCTTTCTTGAGCTCATCCATCGTAAGGACGTGAGTCTCATGGTCGAGTTCGTGCCCCAGTGATTGGAAGAATTCGCTGACTTCGCGAGCCGCAGAAGTTTTTGTCAATATCCATGTCGACGATGCTCCTTCATCCGCATAAGTCATAAGATTCTGACCTGACGAACCACTTAAATCCTTATGACACGGTGTAAAGGTCTCGCCCACACCCAGATAGCACATAAGAGTCCCAACTCGATCCTGCAGGCCTTTCAGTTTTTATGATAATAAGCGTGAGAGACTCTCGATTCACCTCTTCGGGTAAATTCATTAGCAGGTTTCCAGGCTGATTAGGGACTAGCTGTTCTGTTATTATACCAGAATGTAGCCACTCCTCGTACTCTTCGGGGCATACAGCATCCTTCCCATAGTACCGTTCTGAATCTAATTGAATTAGGGATGAGGATTGCAGATAACATGAAAGCAGCAGGCAGCACGGACCATCAGGCTGGACATTGGAAGCCCAGTCCATGAATTGCCGTATATGCCTGTATTATTTTCAATATGGGCTGACTTTAACGGGAAAGAGAGCTCATTTTTCACATTCGGGAATCCTGCCGTGTCTTGACATTCCTGACATCCAATACTATATCCATGTAAGAAAGGCAGCAAGAGCAACGAGAAGATAGCCACGTACTGGGATCCCCGTCCTTATTCTTGTAATGCTTGCGAAGCCATGCGGCTTTGAAGATGTGGGAGTCCCAGCCTTCCGTGTCTTGAAAGCCTTCAATCACAAGAGGCTCTCCTGACTTCTCGAATGAGGCTATTGCCTTTGATATAACTGTTGAAGAAGATGACGCAGATATCCTGCGAGCCGGGATAAGATGCGAATGTTCGAGTGCAGCTGTAGACCAGTCCTCATGAGCAACCATCCTGACTGGTCTCCCTGAGGCGCGGAAACAGGACGAGGGCGAGATGGTGGCTAATTTAAAGGGCTGTGACAGTTACGGTCACGAGGTTCTGCCTCGACGCGTCTTTGACGCGCCTCATTTCTGCATCCGGCCATCATCTTCAGCCTTATTCTTCAGCCTTTCTCTCGTTTCTCTCTGCTTAGTAGCTCTCAATCTCGTATTACATGAGCGATAGGGCCGAATTTGACTTCTGGCTATACGTGAACTGCGCCAAATGTCACTTACCCTTCAGCTCAGACATAGGCGCTTCTGTGCCCTTCTGGGTAACTGAATGTGGGCACGTTGTGTGCAATGCTCATCTCAGTGCGTCTTTTCGACTGTTGACGAACTTGTCGCTCACAAGACTTGCCAGAGTCCGACCAAAGTTGCTCTCAGTGTGGTGCCAGTAATATACAGCTAGCTCCTTTGCAAAGGGAGGTGCGTGAAGATCTCCCCCGTTATGACACCAGGCTAAGAGGCACATAGATGGACCCGCCAATGTCGGAATGGTTTTCTTCTATTCCTTATGCACTAGATTCCATGGCCTTTGCAACGAAGGTGCACATCACATCTATAGCAACCTGACGACAACTCTGAAAGGAAGAATAGTTCCAATTAGAGACCATGGCTGCGCAGGTGGACTTCTATCGAGAGAAATATCAGCAAAAGAAGCGCGAAAACGAGAAGCTGAAGAAGGTAATGATTGAGCTCAAACGGTAGGGCAACTTTGTGAGATCTACATGACGGTCAATAACTTTCTCGTATAGAAGCAACACCATGATCATGAACCAATCTGCCTATGGCTCCCATTCCACCCTGGATGATGATAATGAGCCATCCGAGTCTCTTAATTCCCATGGAAAACGACAGATGATACAACGACGTCCACAAACAACCTCCAGTCCTTATTCGTACATTGGCGCTAGCAGACTTACGATTCCTCCTGGCCAAAACCCTCCCGAATTGACGCATCGGACTCAAGGATACGATGGTCTTTCTGCACAAGAATATCAGAGTCAAGAACCACCAGGTTCAAGTGGTTTTGCTCAGTAGGGCATATATCCTGGTCTGAGAGTGCTATCAATACTTACCATAGTTATCCAGGCAATTCTCCTACCAACCCCCCACAACTCCACACAATCAACCGTCGAAGCCAAGGGCTGACTTCGTTCCTGGCGAATCTCACGAGAACTTGCCTCCGGCTCGCTTTAGACCAGCCAAGATTGTGCACCCGAATGCCAATCCAAACCGCCAGGGATATCTGCCCACGAACAAGCTTCCCAAAGCCATGGGTCCGCCGCCGACCCCTCAACACACCCGACCGGCAGCCTATCGTGATTCTCGACAACCTGTCCCCTCTGTGCCTCCACAACATGGCCAAGGCAATTCGAATGCACCACCAAATCGATATCTTCCTCCTGAGCAGAGATTTTCTACGGCCGTAAACGCTGGTTCATCAAGTAACAGTAGACGATTTATGCCGCCTACACCCCACAGAGATGTCAACCAGCCACAAGCCGAGCCTCCCAGTCGAGCACCCTCTCGTGCTATGCAGATACCACAGCTCGGTCACAGCTCGCGACAACGAGCGCCTTTCGTTCCAAATAACGGTGCAGGACTTGCAGGATTTAGAGGCTCTGGATGATTGACTGTCTCTGACGATCGGATGCTCCAGTACTAGGTGCTGTCTCGTATGGTTAAGATCTCTTGATTCTGCGTACTGTAAACACCACTTCAAATCCATTGCGAACCTTTGCCATTGTCATTGTATTGTATTTTGCTATTCTGTTTAGTCAGTAGATCTGAGCCTGCGCCAGCCTTGCGCCGCAGCAGCCAGGGCAGTGCTTGACCACGATCATTCTTCACCGCCACACGCCAAATCAGCCTTGCAACCGACTCCCCATCTCCTTGCCACTCTTCAGGTTCTTGTCGCCACTCTTTCTCAGTGCTATCCAATCTAGACATGGCATATAGAGATCCATACTCTGAGCAGACTGGCCACCAGCCCCAGTACAACGACGATTACAATCCATATGCCCCACAACGCCATCAGACCTATGATCAACCTGCGGGCTACGACTCGTATGGGGGACAAGGCGGCTACAGAGACGAACCATACAACTACGCTCAGTCGGTGAACGATAGCACCGCACACCATCGACAACCTCCTACAGGGGCAGGTGTTGCCAGAACAGCTACTATTCGCAGTTTTCTCACCAATAACAATGCGGATACGAGTCCTGCAGCAGCAAGGAAAGAGACTGGCCAGTTTGACAGCGCTTATGCGACAAACTTGTCATCTACGAGAGAGAAACCGTGCGTTTTATTGGCATGCTTGATGGGGTGCATGTACTAATGTCAATGCGGCAGATACATCGCTGAACCCAGGGATAAATTTTGGACAAGAGTGAGTCCATTGTCTACTACTTTCACTATCGTTGCTTAGATATAAGTCCAGGGAAGCAAACCAAGATGCATTGGCCGGTTCTTCTGCTGCACATTGATGACAGTCGTCTTCCTATTCCTGAGCATTGTGCTCACCTTGGTACTGGTGAGGCCTGAACATCTTCGCTTCAATCCTTATACTAAGCGCAATGATAGTTCATCCGACCACCGGCTATCACGATATCGGAAGTAAATACCAGCAACCTATCAGTAAGCCTCTCCTCGTAATCCTTCTACATGGGGTTTCTCAAGTATTCTAGTTTAACGCCGTCGACGATGGCTTGACAATCAATGGCCTCAGCATCAACGTTACGTGCGTTCCTATCCTCCTTATTCCAAGCTATGAGCTAATCGCTTTTAACAGCGTAAATAATCCTAATTATTTCGATGTCAACTTCCCCAAAGTGGTTGCAGACGTGAGTGCTTCTATTCAGCTTCGAGTATTCCTATGAAATAATTCGACATCTATAGCTTTTCTTCGACGACGTAGACATTGGTGGTGGAACTTCTACCGACGTGAATTTCCCTTCGGGACAAGAGAAGGACTGGCAATTCCCATTCAATATTGAATATACAACGAAGTCAGATCCTAGAGGGACCGTTCTCTCCGACCTTTTGGGCAAATGCGGGTTCACTGGGGGCGAGAAACAAAATCTTGACATTACTTACAAGATTAAGGCAAGTAAATCTCAATTATGCTTTTTTCTCGTTATTGACAATTTTTAATAGCCTAGCGTCAAGATTCTCTTCGTCACTATTACGCCGGCTGTATCCGGTACATTTAGCTTTTTATGCCCTCTGGATGCAGCCAGTCTTGGTGTACGTCATGTCGCTTGTGTTCGTTTTTCAATGCTGACTCGATTTTGCGCAGGGCTTGGCGGGGGGTGGAAGTTGAGATGTCAGTTAATATACATGGACATTACAATTACATACAACAATGGACTCTGATTGCAGTGCAACTACCTAAGTTCAATCAAGGACGCTTACAACCAATGCTTGACCTTTACACCAGCGATTATCTCCTCTTCGACTTTCTCGGCCTCGTTCAAGACCAAGTTGACTTTTCCGTATGATTTGGTGCGATCTCTACGCCAAATACCCATGTTAGTCGGATCGGGCAGAAGCCAGTTAGGGTTCAAGGCAAGGCGTTGCAACACGGGGCTTTCCGTGTGCGCTTGCAATACGACGTCGTCATTGGGCATGGCAAAATAGAATAGACCAAGGCGCTGAATGCCTCTCTGATCCATGGGGGGTTGAATAACTCGATGAATAGTAGGTGGGAAATATCCCCCGCACAAGAAACCGAGTGCGTCACCGGAGTTTATGACCTGTTCCACACATTAAAGCAATCCAGGAAAATGGGGGGAAGAGCTAAACTCACTAGAGCATTGTCGATGTGGCGAACCCATTTCCACTGGCCCTGTCGGTCGAGGATTTGAAGACCACTAACGGGCTGAGAGAATAGAATGGTGACGGATCCAATATCTGCATCGGCTGTCAGACGCAGAGCGTTGGGAACAATGACCACAGTCATACCTGTGTGCCCTTTGAGCCAAACATTCTTGGTCTTAGTTTCGTCGGATTGGGTTCGCGGGTAGCTAGAGTTTCATCAGAGAAATGATCCAGCATGAGGGTGTGAATCACTGACTACTTCATAAAACGAGCTACGAGGATATTGAAATTAGTAAGTAGATGTGACCAATTTCTTGAGATGAGATCTGACATACCAGACGAATGACCTTCGGCCTCAAATGCATGCTGCTTGACCAGAGTGTCTTCCGGAAGCTCAAGTGCAAGGGCCATAACTCTATTGTACCGTCAGATGCTATTCCTCAGGAGGTGAATATCAGCGGACCTCAGAATTGGGTACAGAACGTTGATGTGGGTATTGCGGGTGAAAGCTTCCAGCTCCTTCAGATATTTGCGAACAGCTTCGGGGTGTTCTCTATCGTAAATCTTGCGGTGTACTATGAAATGCCATTAACCCCCTGTGCCTTTGTATGCGGTGCTAACCTACAGTTGTAGTGTTCGATCTGATCATGTACATCGTCTGCAAGGCGCTGGGAACGTATTAGTTTTGGGTCGCACGCTTAGATGACACATAGAACGACTCACCCAGACTTCCTTAGGCTTGTATCCTTCGTACGTGTCTTCCGACGTTCCCTGATATTTCTTCTTCTCTTCAAGGCTGACGTTGTCAAAGAGCATGTTTCCAACACTGAAAACTCTGTGCATCTAACGTTTGACATATTAGATCGCTGATTTGACCTTGTAGTACTTCCGCGTACCTGCTCAGAAGAGTAGCCGTGGTTTATGCAATAGAAGAATCCTGAGGTATGCATAGCCTCAGTGACCTGTGTGGCGAGTTTCTGGCGACCCTCTGGAGTAGCAGCGAGGGACAAGTCGACGATGGCCAGATCGGCATAATCCACTAGTAGGGGAAGGGGATGTCACCAGATGGCGAGTATAAATCCGATGGATGACTTACAAGCCTCCTTGGTAGTGTCAGGGAACTTGTACAAGGGGGGCTCTGCCGAGGAGGATTTAAAGAAGCGGTTGTAGAGACGATGCAGGAAGGATGCCATTCTGGAGTTGAGTTGAGGAGAGAGGGGTATTGGATATTGGATGGATAGGGAGACAGCAGTTTATATGAGGAAAAGACTCTATGTGACCGTCAAGCACCTGGAATTACTTATGATCATGGAGAAGGTGGTGTTCCCCGTATCTCCAAGCCTCGAGACATTGCTTATCTCTGGAGTAGGCTCACTGCTGACGTCTTGTTGTCTCCGTTCTATCTCTTTATCTGTGTAATCGGGGGCCGATATGGAAAGAGATACAGACGCAGTAGTTTGGATGCAGCCTTGCTTCGAGTCAGCAGGAGCGAAAGGAACTCCGCACGCGATTCGGCCGCTATACAAATCTAACATGAAAGTCAGAAGTCGCTTGGTTGTAGGGATGTACAGTTTTCGGTTCAGAAAGCAGAAGACCAAGAAGTTGATGCTCGTAGGCAAACCAGGAGGTCATGTCGAGCGCGATCGACTTCAAAGCTCGAAATTTCCCACGTTTCATGTTTGGGGTCGTCGAATAAAGTCATCGTTTTGTCTTTCCCATGATTTACAGCCAGAGTATTATGGGGAGCACATCCCAAGAGAAGGGGGATAGCATGTGGGCCCGGAAAAAACATTGCTTATCAGAGCCAACACGGAATAACAAAGAGGACACTGCAAGTGAGATCTGAATCGACAAGACAGGCTTCTGTGCTTCCTTTCCAATATGATAGAAAGATTAGCTGAAAAAGCAGGCAGATTTACACAAAAGCCATCCAACAGCAGGCCCGACGTAGCGTGTATGCTTCATCAGGAGAGGACGTTAACATGATACGATGGTGGCGGAAATGGGCTTATTGATAGCGGAATATGAATCGTGTTCATGAAAATTTTGACTGAAAGTTAGGTTATCTTGAATTCAGTAAACAGTTGGGTCTGATAATGTCTGAAGGGGGGAGGGGAGCCAAAATGAACGAGCGGTGAGTTCAACAGCACGTGGTGGAAGATGTGGCTGAGATGTGACCACTTCGTGACTGCAGTTTGGTGACGGATTTTCTCACGGGTCCATCAGAGAGCCGGCGCTGTGAGCAGTGTGCAAGGACCGTCGAAATCCTCAAGATCCCGTAATGTCTCTGTCGTGCGTATGCCAGTCTGCTCAACGACTTATAGTGTTCTGACCATCCCATGATAGTGTTCCGACCGCCTTGGTCAGTTTTTGTGCTACTAGGCCCGTACCTCTCGCTTAACCACAATCCCCTGTCCAACAGTCCATCGAGGTCCCTGAGACTCTCCTCAAGAAGAGAAAGCAAAATGAAAAGGCGCGAGAGGAGCGTCTGGTGAAGGCTGCTGAGGCTAAGAAGGTGCGATCCATTCCAGATTGTTCTTGATTTCTCCTGCTCTGTAGCTACACATATGATGCATACGTTTATTCGACGAATGGCTAGTGGATCAACGTCTGCAAAGCTGCCTTCAATTAACCATCTTTCG
>Ga0247730_1001384_pt1 | contig 13506 bp, 14 predicted proteins | sample UWRJL073202C2_FD_180959 | JGI IMG/M metagenome (GOLD analysis project Ga0247730, IMG submission 180959) | Plant litter microbial communities from Arlington Agricultural Research Station in Wisconsin, United States - UWRJ-L073-202C-2 | ecosystem: Environmental > Terrestrial > Plant litter >...
CTCGTTACCACCATCCGGTGTGCCGATGATCTTGTCGGTTTGCCACTCAACGACATTGTTAATGGTCGGCTTGGTTAGCTGATCGTTAGTGGCAAAAACGGGCGGGGAGAGCAGCAACGGGGCCAAACATCCAGCTGCAATGCTGGCATTCAATATCGGCCCCAAGCGATTGTGGTTTTTGGCAGAAAACATAGGAGAGTCCTATCGGTAGAGAGCTACGGTTTGCGATACGCCAGCAACGTCGAAACTGGCCGAGGCACTGTCGACAGATCGGAGCCTCCAGCTGGTACCGCTGACCCCGTCGCCCGGCCGGACCAACTGGATCTGGCTTAGTTGATTACTGCCGATTGGCGCAACGGCGAGAAACTCTCGCCCTCCGCGGTATTCGAGACCGACCACGTCAAACGGCGGGGGAGAGCCTGACTTCTTATTTTTCGCCTTGGACGTGGCTTTGCGGGTTGAAGAGTTCGGTGAGAGTGGCTTTGCGTTCGCTGCATTGGAGTGGCGGAGCTGCAGCTCTTTGAGCTGTGCCGCCACGCTGTCAACGCTGGCTTTGATAATGACGATGTCTTCCGCTGAGGCAGAACTGAGGTCTAATTGCTCGACCCGCTCTCTTACTTGGTTGGCCAGGCCTTCAATCGCATCCAGACGATTCGACAGGGCTTGCTGTCCCGAGCGGAAGTCTTCGTTGCTCGTCAGGTAGTTTTGGTCGACGGCAGCGAATCGCTCGTTGAACTGCTCAAGCTTTGTCTGGATCGCGTCTAGGGATTCCTTGCCCGCCGTCCCTGTAACAGCTGTGGTCAAATGGTTCAGACGGAATTGCTGATAGCTCAGCGTGCCGGCCAATGTGAGCAGGCACAGGCTTAGGGCCAGAGTGGTTCGGGTGGGGAGTGATGGTTTCATGAGCGTCCTCGCGCGATAGCGGGGGACACAGTCTCAAGAGGGGCTTTTGGGCGCAGTGGGAAATAGGTTTTGCGCGGGCGTGGAATTTGAGAGAGCTCTCCCGACTGTGCGTCAGCTGGACCTCGCGCGGTCCTGTTTCCTTTACCACCAGTTTGGTGATCGCATAACCAGTACAGGCCGAACTCGCGCCGGAGGGAGACGCGGTGGTCGATCTCTCCGGTGGGTTTGGGCGACAGCTACCAATTGCTGAAAGCAGCTTTCGATCCTAAGCCGCCGTTCGGGAAGGTCGGAAATCGGCCAGAAGCAGTCATCCAGAATCGCTTACGAAATCAGAACATTCAGCCGACGTCGCAGGCGAACCGGGATCAAACCCGGGCATATTGGTCTGCGTATCGGGTGGTCAAAAAGACCCGATTGGCAAGATCGATTGCTAGGCTCTGTACGAAAAGATTTGTCGTGACATCGTGTCCGGCCTTGTTGCGCGGATCCATATAATCATCGAGAGGAGATTTTCAAGTGACGCAGGACAGAGAGCATCCCCTAACTGAACTGATATCGATTGCGGCCAAAGCCGGTATAGGGCTTTTGCCTGGAGGCGGACTGCTCAGTGCTGGCTATGAAAGCTTGCAGCTTTTGAGTAAGCAGGCAGCGATTCAGATGGAGCGTCGAACTGAAAAACGCTACGAGGAGTTCATCAAGAATGTCTTTGAGGGTGAGGTCACACCAGAGGTGACCCAGCATCTCACTGCTGATGATTACACCGCGCTCCTTTCGGGCTGTATGAACGATATGGAGAACGAGAAAGCCAAATACTATGGCCGTTTGGCGGCTGCGATCGGTAGAGGTGAAATCAAGAGCAACAGCAGACGATTCATGATTATTACGCTCGGCCAACTGTCTGAGCTTCAACTTCAAATGCTGCGAAAATCTTTCATAGCCTCCCAGTTTTCGTTACGCCCTAGCCAGGGCAGCGGGCAGTTGGATGCTATTCAGATTCTGCAGATCAACGATCCGATACAGAATCATGAGTACAACGACCTCGTCAGCAGGTCACTCTACGTCACTGACAAGCTCTCAGATTTAGCAAAAGACCTAGTTAAGGCTTGTTTCGACCCGCAAGAGCTTCAGCCAGCAGCCATCGGTCATTTGGAGTGGTATTCCGGAATAGTGGATATTATTTTCGACTCGAATCATACAGAGCTAGTCTTGTCGTTGATTGATGCTTGTTGGGCGTCAGCGATTCGTTCGTCAAACCGGGGGGTTCAAATAATTGATCGACCAGTTCTAGCCCATTTCGCTAGTCCGCGCGTCATGATCATGGGGAGCGATGCTGAACCCGATTATTTCCCGTCCTTGAAGAGACGAATAAAAGATAATGACATTCTTTTCGTGTGCTATCACAATCACGAACAGCTTATTCGAGCCTATTACCCCCACAGTACAGTCATCAATGCGGGTGGTTTGTCTACGGTCGAGATCACTGAGCAGGTGATGATGCGGATCAAAACGGCGAACGGTTTGGCCAGTTAACTGATACAAGGAACGTTATGCGACGCATTTGGCGTAAAAATTGGGGTACATGCGTCGCCTACATATAATTAGCGTTTTCAAAGGATAAGCAATGAGCCTGGAAGATAAATTGTCCGGATGGACTGGCCCTTCGAGTGATACCGAGCAAGACAAGCAGGATAGAACGGAGCGAATGATTCGCCAAGCGATAGATTCACACGAACCATTTAACAATTGCTCGCTGAAGGTTTACGCAAAAGGATCTTACGCTAACAACACTAATGTGCGTTCAGATAGTGATGTCGATATATCGGTAAAATGTACAGAAGTTCTGTACTACGAGGAGCATGAAAAAGGGATTTATACGCCTGGAAAACCATATGAGGGGATTTGGACCCCAGCAAAGCTGAGAGCCGAGCTTCTTTCTGCTATGAAGGCCAAGTTTTCCGGCCATGTAGACTCCACGGGATCTACCGCAATTCAGATAAATTCCAACTCGGCGCGTGTAGATGCTGATGTCGTTCCATGTTTTAGCTATCAATATCACTTAAGCAATGAGGCGAGAGATGGGACTAAAATTTTCAAGACGGATGGCAGCAGTATCGTTAACTATCCAGATCAGCAAATGGAAAACGGGATAGCTAAGAATAAGCGGACTGGTAATGCCTATAAAAAAGGGGTGCGACTTTTAAAGCGTATTGAAAACGCAATGGCAGAAGATGGAGTATTTCGCGAATTGCCATCCTTCTTTATGGAATGCCTGGCCTACAATTGTCCCGACACTGTGTTTGCTCATTCGACATGGACAGAATGCCTCAGGGCTATGCTTTTTCATATTTGGGATAATCTTCAAGGTGATGAGCCGGACTCCGGGCGCTGGGTAGAAGTGAATGAATGCTTTTACCTGTTTCATTCCAGTCAAAAATGGACTCGTGAAGATGGGCGCGAGTTCTCAAAAGCAGCTTGGAACTACTTTGGATACAAATAATGCGCAATGTGACACTTAAAAACTCGCTGTATCTGCTGGTCGGAACTTCAGCTGTTGCTTGGTTTTCGATTGCCTATTTTAGCGGGCTAGATCTATCCAAGGTGCTGGATTTTTTTGGGCTTATTCCAAAAAGTGGTAAGCGTCGATCTTTTGGTGATAGCATTATTTATTAAGTGGGGGTGGAAATTTAAAGTATTTAGAGGATGGCTTGTTCCATTTCCGAATTTAAACGGAAGCTGGGTGGGCTTTATTTATTCAAACTGGACGAATCCAGAGACGGGCGCAAAGCCACTTCCTATACCCGTAATGCTGACTGTAAATCAGTCTTTTTTCCACATTAGCTGCATGATGCGTACGAGTGAAATGGAAAGCTCTTCGTATTCTGAGGGCTTTATTATTGATCCTGATCGACAGATTAAAAGCGTAGCGTATATTTTTACTAGCAAGCCCAGACTAAGTTTGAACGAGCGGAGTATTCCCCATGATGGAGCAGCGGTGTTCCAGATCATTGAGAAGCCGAAAAACAAGCTAGTAGGTAGGTATTGGACGGAAAGATTAACAAAAGGTGAAATAATTCTTCAATACCACACGAAAGAACTGCTAGATGAACTTCCAGAAGACCTAGGCAAGCATCCTGTAACAGAAAGTGAAAATCGACGCTAACAAGGCGCTACTATCGTGCTGGGATAAATTGTCTCATGAAGGACTCTCAGATCTTGGTTAACATTAAACGTATTAATGATTACGCCCAGGAGCATGAAACCCACAAAGATCAATTGGGAGTATTGGCGGAGTGTCAGCAGGATATCTATAGAATTTTAAAAACAATTGATCTCAAAGCTGCTGGAGAATATAAGCTCATCTCCAAGGTCGCATGCTATGTGATGGCTGAAAATATCGATGACATAAATCATGGGATGCTTAAAAGCTTAGAAATTAATTGTTATTCAGCAGTTGAGTCTTTGGCGCGAGTCTCCATCGAAAACTCAATAAATCTAATGTACGTCATAAAGGATAGGGACTCTCTCAAGCCTCGCTCACTTATTAAATCGTATCTCACGTCTTCCAGTAAACGATCAGCTCACTGGTTGAATTACGCAAAAACAATAGACGACGCCAAATATCTAGAGCGTGCGAAAAACTTTTCCGACCATATGGAAAATATTTCAGGCATATTCAAAGATATAAACAATAGCGAGGCTTTTCCTCATTGGCCTGATGCTCGCAGTCGCTTTAGATCCGTTGGGTTAGAAGCTTTTTATCACACTCTATTCGCGCCGACTTCTGATTCTATTCATGGCTTTTCAGAAGATATTTTTAATAGTTTTTTGATTGATCTGTCTCCTGACGAAATAGATGTCAAGCATGCGCTATTAAAAGCTCAAAAGGCTGAAAAATTATCCCTGGCTTACTACCTTACAACTAATGCGGTATTATTTTTTTGTGGTGCTGCTCATAGAATTTGTTGCCGCTCGGAATGCGAGTCAGAGGCAGCGGAGCTGGATAAAATTGTGATAAAACTAAATAGTGTCATTGCCGTTCACGAAAGTCTGATGGATAGATATTATGAGGATCGTGTTTAGCTAAAGAGGCAAAGCGTTACTGTTTTACCAATTATAGTTGCTTGTGAGCCCCAGCGAATTATCTCGCGAATTCTTAATGTTTTACAAACCTCGGCGGATAATAATAAATTGATAGGAGGCTTGATTGGTAAACGCTACTAAGCTTTCTCCGTTGAACGTACGCTACTTATGTTAATGCGCTTGCGTCCTAATATTTCATAAGCTCGCGACTGACAGCTATTGGCCGAAAGCGGTCAGCCAGGAGCGGCTGTTTGCGACCCAAAGCGGCCGCTCGGACTTAAGGGGATCTAATGCACGCAGCGCCTATCGCTGGAAGACGCCTGCGACGCTCGGTTAACCAGGAGGGTCATGGTTAGGGGACTTATTGGTGATAAAGCATTTCTTACATTATGAGTTAAGGCCAGCGTAGCTAGCCTCGAATGTGCTGACCAAGGCGCTTGCTGCAGAAAGCGGTTAGGGCAGCAGGTGTTCGAGCGCTAGGGAGGTGGCATTGCCCGTCAGCGATGTTGGATCGTATGGCCGGATAGCGTCCGATCGCTTGATAACGATAACCCGTCACCGGCAATAGCGTCGCTAGCGGTCTATCTCCGGGTCATACCGCTAACGACTCAACAAAAGCGAGAAATTGTCGTGTTTTGGCCGGTGGATGGATGCGCGACGGGTAGAGCGCGTGAAGCGTGAAGCGCTCGTCGGGCCAGTCTGGCAGCAATTCAACCAGCCGTCCTTCCATGAGGAAAGCCTCGGACCCAAATTGCATGATCTGCGCAATCCCGTAGCCGCTGAGACACACCTCGTGCATCGTGCGTACATCGTTTAAGGTAAGTTGGCCGTGAGTGGGGACGTTAACTACACTACTGCCTTGATGAAACTCCCATCCAAAAGGTTTGCCCGTTTCCGGATCTCGGAACTGGATGCATTCATGGTGTTGCAAATCTTCCGGCCTTTCCGGTCGGCCTTGGCGGTTTAGGTAGCCCGGGGTAGCGACGGTGAGGATGCGGGTACTGAAAAGCACGCGTGCAACAAGGCTGCTGCTACGTGGGGCTCCGAATCGGATAGCTAAGTCAAAACCTTCGGCGACCATATCCCCCAACCGATCTCTGGTAACCAGTTCCAGCTCCAGATTTGGGTGCTCCGTAAGAAACGCATCCAGCTTGGGGCCGAGCAGCAGGCTGGAGAAAAACGGATCGACATTCACCCGCAATTTACCACGCACCGCTTTAGCACCCAACGATGCCGACATCGCAGCCTCCTCAAGCGCCGCCAACAGGGGCATAACTTGCTTGTGGAATCGTCGACCTTCATCAGTCAGTGATACGGAACGGGTGGTTCGGTCAAACAACCGAATGCCCAATCTCTTCTCGAGGCGAGATACCGAGCGGCTAACACCTGGCGGTGATATGTCCAGCAGCGCTGCGGCAGCGGCGAACGTGCCGCTGTCGACTATCGCTGTAAACACGCCCATGCCATTTAAGATTCGCTCATCGAAAGCCATATTAGTGCCAATCAGTCACTTATCCATTGTGTTTGATGTTATCGCTAGATGAATCCAGTCACAACATACTCTTCCTCTCGATAACCACCAGGTTTATCCAAGGGGAAACCGCATGTATGTCATTACGGGAATTACCGGGCAAGTGGGCGGCGTAGTAGCTCGGGCATTGCTTGCTCAGCAGAAGAAAGTACGCGCTGTGGTCAGAGACGCAGAAAAAGGAAAAGTCTGGGCTCGCCAAGGTTGTGACGTAGCGCTGGCACAGCTGAGGGATATGGCCGCGCTGACGCAGGCTTTTACGGGTGCCGAGGCAGTGTTCGTTTTGTTGCCTCCCTTGTTCGACCCTCAGCCGGACATGGCAGAAGCGAGAGCATCGATCGACTCGTTGAATAGCGCGTTGCAAGCGGCCCGGCCACAGAGAGTGGTCTGCCTTTCGACCATCGGTGCGCAGGCCACCAAGCCCAATCTGCTCAGCGCATTGGGTCTGCTTGAGCGCACATTAGCCGATCTTCCCATCCCCACCACTTTCTTACGCGCCGGTTGGTTTATGGAGAACTTTCTTTGGGATGTCGGCAGTGCCTTGGAAAATGGCGTTATCAGCAGCTACTTGCAGCCCTTGGATCGAGCTATCCCAATGGTTGGTACGGTGGACATTGGGCGCCTTGCTGCCGATCTACTTCAGTCCACTTGGAGCGGAAGCCAAGTGGTTGAGCTGGAAGGGCCAGCTCGGTATAGCCCCGCTCAAGCTGCCTCCACGTTTAGTCGATTGATCGAACGTCCCGTTCACGCACAAGCGGTGGCCAGGGATACGTGGGAGCCCAGGTTTTTGGCTCAGGGCATGACCAACCCACTGCCTCGGATGCAGATGCTCGACGGGTTTAACGAAGGATGGATCGAGTTTGAAGGCACACCCCAAAAAGGCGAGACGACATTGGACACGGTTCTTCAGGGGCTACTAAAACGTCACGGCTAACCAGCTATTAAAGGGGACTGACTTATGAGTAGCTCCAGTCCCCTGTGCCATCGGAGGAAGTGCGATGATTAAATCAAGCACTAATCCATCTTTTTTCTAACTCATCTCCTCCAGAGAGTTCAGGCGCGTCTGTTCCACCAAGGAATGAATTGCACCGTCAGGCGCAGTGATATTGGCTTTGCCACTCATAAATGACGAAATGATGCATGTGTTCGCGATTAAGTTCACAACGGTTTTCGCCAGCGCCTGCGTCTCCAGATCGATATTATGTTTGTAGTAGTGTAATGCATCATTTATCGCGTATTTCGGCTACGTACTTTTCCGTTGATCGGCGTGATATGAGTTTCAAGCTTATCAGGCGCGGGCATGGCAGTCGACTCACTAGAAGTCATAGCTGTGTTAAGCGCACGAGGAGGCGAGTGCGGCAATGAAGTGTTTCGGAGCTGGGAACATGTCCATCTTCCATAATAAATAAATAAACGCTTGTGAAACTTAGTCGCCGAGCCTACTTTGTAGAGCGGGTACTCATAAGTTCCTGTCAAAATCTTTTATTTAAGAGGAATGCCTAATGCCGTTAGCCAGAATAGATGTTGCTGCCGAAACTTCACAGGAAACCGTCGCCGCGATTGGTGAGACGATTTATGAGGCGATGACAAGCATCGCCAACGTGCCCGAGCACGATCGATTCCAAATTGTTCATCGACACTCACCGGGAGAGTTAGTCTACCCGTCGTCGGGTTACTTGGGGTTGACCTATACCTCGGGGATTATATTCATCCAGATCACCTGGGTCGTTGGTCGAACAGTGGAAGTCAAGAAAGCATTCTTCCAAGCCATTGCAGATGGAATTCACACAAAGACCGGAATTCGTAAGGCTGACGTGTGGATTAGCTTGATTGATGTAAAGCGCGAAGACTGGTCATTTGGCAACGGGGAAATGCAGTACGAACCAAAAGCATAGCAGTGGATCAATCAGGGATACAGCAGGATGTATCCCTTTCTTATTTTTCAAAAGCTATAGAGACCAGTCATTTGGGAGCTATGTTTCAAGATTAGGGCGGGGAACACCAGGAGGGCCGGCCGTTGGTGGCTGTCGACGTCCTGTCTGGACCACGTAAACGCCCGCTAGGATCGCGGATATCGCTATCAGATCGATGCCGTGAATGGGCTCATTTGCAACGAAGAAGCCGATCAGCAGCGCCACAACGGGAGGAATGTAGGTTACCGAGGCTGCCGCTAATGCGCCTAAGCGATGGACGATGTAATAGTAAAGAACATACGCGATGCCTGTACCAAGTAGTCCCAAACCGACAGATACCCCAATGAACGCTTTACGGTCTTCTAGTATCCGGCTCATACCATTGAAATCCGTCAACGCTGCGATGACCAGCAGCGCTAAGCCAATCTGGTAAGTGGAGAGGGCTACGGGCGAGATATCCAGTCCGGTAAGGAACCGCTTGGCGTAAACGAATGAGCAACCAACGCTTAGGGAACCCATTACCATATAGATCACCCCTTCGAGAGAGATACTGCCAACTCCTGTACTCCACGGGCGTGCAATTAGCAACACGCCGGAGAATCCCAGCATCACGCCAATTGCGGTGCGCTTGGTCAATGGTTCTTGTCTCAGAAACAGGAATGCACAGGCGAAAGCGAACAACGGGATTGCACCACTCAACATACCGGCCACACTCGACAGGAGCATCGATGTACCTTTAGCAAAAGCGTAGTAATAGAAAACGGTCGCCAGTAGCGCCATCACCAGAAAATGGTGCGTATGGCGCAGATGGCTCATTCGCAGCGACCGTGTGACTATTGCGAATGCAAGAATAGGCAGAAATCCAAAGAAAATACGCACCAAAACGATTTGTGACGGTGTAATCAATACGGCCGCCCATTTCATGAAAACGAAATTGGTGCCCCAGATAACACCAAGGACAACAAACGCCAGATAAGCGATTTTTTTCATAATTACCGCCGGCCAGGGGAACGAATGGCTTTCACCGCTGGCTATTTGTGTGATCAGTGGGATTTCAGGGTGAGTACACGTGCTGCTGATGGCTAGTAGTCGGCTTAAGTGACCGACATTCAGTATGCGCTTCATAATGTGACTACAGCATATGTATTTATCTGGTGGCCTCGCGTCGATGGTTCCAAGGTTGAAACGCCTCCCGTCAAAGGCAATCGGCCGTCCTCGTCTCCTTCCTTTGGTAGGGCGATGCCAAATTCTGACATACGGCGAGGTTAACATCGTCTTGAGTTACGTTCTGATGCAGTACTGCAAAAACCAGCCTCTATAGCGATCGTGTTCACGTTCGCTTTAGGCTCGACGAATGTTAGACGCACATATTTCTCCAGTAGCGCGTATCAGCGCAATTTTATGCAGGTTGTCCTTCGTTAGCCTCGGCCGTAGTTGAGCGATCCAACTCATGCAAAGAGGATCGTTTCGGTAAGGTAGAAAACCAGCGTAATGATGTAGCAGAAGTTTTTGAAGTTCATCCAAGCGGGGCCTGACTTGATTAGCAAGGTCTGGCCGTGGGACGTCAGGCGCCTTACCGGCGGCTTGCCACTCGGAGAGGAGGCCGTATTGTACCAATTTGTTGGCTTCCATTTGAGCAGCTATCAACTCTCCTACAGCGTCCTGATCCAACAACCAATCTAACGCCAGCTTCTTCGCACCATCGATAACCTGCGCTTCACGAAGAGAGTCTTGAATGGGCTTTCCACTATCCCATTTAGACAGGGCGACAAGGTCACCCATGTTGAGACGGTCGTTTAAGGTCATTAAAAGCGGCAACAAAGCCGGCGGCGGGGAGGATGATGAGTTTGCCTGGGCGCTTAAAACGACCATGCCGAATGTAGCGCAGCACAGCAAAAAAAGCTTTTTCCGAGTCGCTAATTCAGCAATACTTTTCCTTCTCCCACCAGCGGATACTTTCAGCCTCAAAGACTTCGGATTTTCTAACATTTTTAATGTCTCCGGGTAGTTGTTGCCTTTCGATACGTGCGACAGCCTTGAGCGCTCAATCAAGCGTTTTTCTATAGCGAGATGATAGCTCGCATTAAATAGAATGATAATTATCAATAAGACCTGCCGTGTTCGTTGAACAACGCCTAGATATCTACAACTACTTTGCCTTTCGCTTCCCCCGCGGCAATGATTGCATACGCGTCGTTAACATTCCCCAAAGTGAAAGGCCGCGGGTCCAGCAATACGCGCAACTGTCCCGCTTCGGCCATGGCTGTGGCTTCAGAGAGAATTTCTCCGTGGTGTTTACGGCCTTTGCCTGAAATTAAAGGGAGCAAAGTGAAAACGCCGGAATAAGTCGCGCCGAGAAATGATAATGGCGCGAGCTTGTGTTCACCCCAACCGAGGCAACTCACAACATGACCGGTATACGCTTTCACTGCCGCAAAAGAGGCATCTAGTGTCGCACCGCCGACTGTATCGTATACGATGTCAAAGCCTTCGCCGCCGGTAAATTGCTCAAGATAGTCCGCGGGTGTCTGAGCCCGGTAATCAATAGCAGTGGCTCCAAAGCTTGCAATAGTCAGGAAGCTGCTGACACTCCCGGTGGCATAGACTTCAGCACCTCGCGCGATAGCAATCTGGACTGCCATCTGCCCAACCCCCCCCGCTCCTCCTTGGACCAATACGCGCTGCCCGCCCTGAACATTTGCTCGATCTACCAATCCCTCCCATGCAGTTATGAAAATGAGGGGGAGTGCGGCGGCTTCACGCATGCTGAGGTTGCGTGGCTTAAGGGCCAAGAGATCAGCATCAACTGCTATGTACTCTGCCAATGAGCCTTGCTGGCCGCCTATGCCCCCAGCCATGCCGTAGATCTCATCCCCAACAGTGAATCGTGTGACATCGGTGCCTACCGCTTCAATTACACCAGCCAAGTCTATTCCCAAGATTGCTGGCAAAGGCTGCCGAGCATGCAGTCCTTGGCCGCTGCTGATCTTTGTGTCCAAAGGATTTACGCAGCTGGCAATGACTTTGACTAAAACTTCGTCAGCGGCGATTGTCGGCATGGCCAGATGTTGGATTTGTAGATCGTCGTTGACCTGTAAGGCAATGGCTGCCCGCATCGTGTTACGGCTCATATTCAGTACCTATCGAAAATGTCTTCGTGTGTGGGGATTGACTAAGTCTCCGCCGGTATTGAAATTCCGATAAGGGGCCAAATGCCTATAGTATTAATTCCAAATCATCGCTAAATGAGACACTCATGGATACTTTAGAGGCGATGGCAGTTTTCATACGGGTGGTGGAGAGAGGCAGCTTTTCCGCAGTAGCCCGTGAGGTTGGGCTGTCCCAGCCTACGATTAGCAAGCAGATTGGGGCGTTGGAAATGAAGTTGGGTGGCCGATTGTTTGCTCGCAGTACGCGTAGCTTGTGTCTAACGGATGAGGGGCAGCGCTACTACGAGCATTGCCGGCAAATTCTTGCAGCCGTTGATAACGCCGAACACAGCTTTCAGACAGGAAAAGAGCGTGTGGCAGGCCCGCTTCGCATCGCCTCTTCCGGAAGCTTTGGACGAATACAGATAGCTCCTAGACTGCACGGCTTCCTTAAGCGTAACCCCGAGGTGTCTATTGACCTGCAGCTGAGTGACGAAAACGTTGACTTGGTTAGCCAAGGTATCGATGTCGCGGTGCGGATTGGTGTGCTGAAGGACAGCAGCTTGATCGCTCGACAAATAGGACTCACCAAACGGAAAGTCTTCGCAGCTCCGAGCTATCTCGAACATTTCGGGGTACCTGCAACGCCTGGAGAGCTCAGCTCTCATAATTGCCTTATCTTCAATCAACTGGAGCATGCTGACAGTTGGCGTTTTCAGCACAACAGCACATGGCATGCTGTGCGAGTAACAGGCAATGTCCGTAGCAATAATAGCGAGTCCATACGGCAGATGGTCTTGAGTGGCTTGGGCGTATCGTTGTCTCCGTCATGGTTATTTCGGGAGGATGTGATAGCCGGTAGGGTAGTCCCGGTACTCGAAGACTACCTGCCATCGTCTCTGCCTATTCATGCTGTTTCGTTGATGGATCGCAGGCAATCAGCCCGGGTAAGGGCGTTTACCGAATACTTGATAGACGCATTTGCGACTGACGATGACGTTTGCATCAAATAAGCGACCGGAGGTTGTCACTCAATGCCTGGGGCGCAGTCGTGGTGGAACGGCAGTGATTTGGGCTCGCTTTGCAGACTAGTTATCTCAGATACGTTGCTGGCACTGCCCCTTAGGTGACCGCTTTTGGCCGGTTGCTGCCTGTCGTGGGGCTCTAAAACCATCCCGTAACGACCTGCAGCATGATCTCGCGTGAGGATCGGCGCGATAGTTCGGCAAGTCTGCATAGCACCGCATTATCGAATGATGTACAGCACTTTCTCGTCAGCAGTCCGCAACCTTTTAGCTATTTCAAGCCAAAGATGAAGCTGGCGCTGACGGAACCCTCTCGCTCCACTTTCTCTCCGGTTCCGAGTGATATTCAGCGCACGCACCAGGTCGTCAACGGGTTTAGAAAGGCTTTAGGAAGTCCTAGTGCAGCAATTTGCTGCTGAAGCATCCCTAGGGGCCTTGGTGTTTATAACGTTCAGTATTCAAACGGAGTGGCACCACCCGAAAGGTCGGATAATCACAAATCCCTAGCCAAAACTGGTGCGCCATCTGGCCTTGAGCCGAGCCACTGTTTTTGTACTCATGTCCCTCGTCAATCACGAGCAGGTCAAAGCATGCATCGGGCAGATATCGCTTGATGAACTCAGTGGGTTGATAACCGCCTTCGCCGAAGCCGAACTCGATGTTCGCCATCGCACGCTCATGCGCTTTGCCTTGCGATCGTTGAAGATGAAATTGCCGTCGGAGCCCATCAAGTTGATGAACTCCGATACGTTGTCCATCATCGATCTCGACGGATCTCACACCTGTCATTCGCCGCTCGCTCATGTGAGGGGCGATTGAATTCCGTTTTTTGCAGTATCCAGCAAGTGATGAAGGCGTACTGCATCGCTGAACGTCGCCGCCGCATGCGTGCCTTCGGCAACATCCTG
>Ga0247730_1001386_pt1 | contig 13496 bp, 12 predicted proteins | sample UWRJL073202C2_FD_180959 | JGI IMG/M metagenome (GOLD analysis project Ga0247730, IMG submission 180959) | Plant litter microbial communities from Arlington Agricultural Research Station in Wisconsin, United States - UWRJ-L073-202C-2 | ecosystem: Environmental > Terrestrial > Plant litter >...
TCTTGTTTTGAGCATGTGATCCTCCATAAATTTTGTTTTTACCTGTGCTGATAACAATGTATAATGGTTCTACTATTTATGTTAATCCTTCCCCTGATAGAGTTGGTTTCGTTAAAGAATAGCTGCTGCATTTTTATTTGTAATAAATTACTGTATTTAAGTTCTTAATATGCAGTAGCTTATTGTAGTAAATATGGTAAAAAAAATACTATTCATGAATTAAATATGGAATGAATTGAGATATTGTAAAATATTTTCCAGTTTCTAAGATTCATTAATGCCAGGGCTGCCTGGTACAAAACGAATTTGCAATTTTATATATTTGTCCAAATTCAATTGTTATGCAAGAGATTAAAAAATATGTAGAAGAAAACAAACAGCGTTTTCTGGATGAGTTATTCGAACTGTTGCGTTTTCCATCGGTGAGTGCCGATCCCAAATATAAAACGGATGTGTTCAAAGCTGCTGATTTTGTGGCCGAAAAGTTGAAAGAAGCTGGTGCAGACCAGGTAGAGGTTTGCCAGACTGCCGGGTATCCTATTGTTTATGGTGAGAAGATTATTGATGCGTCGCTCCCTACCATTTTAGTGTACGGGCATTACGATGTACAGCCGGCTGATCCGCTGGAGTTGTGGCATACACCTCCTTTTGAACCTACCATACGTGAGGGCAAGATTTATGCACGTGGTTCTGCTGATGATAAAGGCCAGTTCTATATGCATGTAAAGGCTTTTGAACTAATGGTTAAAACCAATACACTGGCCTGCAATGTGAAATTTATGATCGAAGGCGAAGAAGAAGTAGGCTCTGCCAACCTGAGCACTTTCGTCAACGTGAATGCTGAACGCTTAACTGCTGATGTGGTACTGATTTCTGATACTTCGATGATCAGTATGGAAGATCCATCTATAGAAACGGGGTTGCGCGGCCTTTCTTATCTCGAGGTTGAAGTGACAGGGCCAAACAGGGACCTTCACTCAGGTATTTACGGAGGTGCAGTAGCCAATCCGATCACGGTCCTGTGCCAGATGATCGCCTCGCTGCATGACGGGAATAACCATATTACTATTCCTGAATTTTATAGTAAAGTAGCAGAACTGACAGAAGAGGAAAAAACAGCATTGAATTCTGCTCCCTTTGACCTTGAGGAATATAAAGCCGATCTTGATATCGCAGAGGAGTGGGGCGAAAAAGGATATTCTACGCTTGAACGTACAGGAACCAGGCCTACACTGGAGGTTAATGGCATCTGGGGAGGGTATATCGGAGAGGGTGCAAAAACGGTATTGCCATCAAAAGCCAATGCAAAGATCTCCCTGCGCCTTGTTCCCAATCAGAGCTCTGCCGAGATTGCTGAGATCTTCCAGAAACATATGGAATCCATCGCACCTGCCTCCGTTAAGGTAAAGGTAATCAATCACCATGGTGGCGAGCCTGTGGTTACACCAACCGACAGTGTGGCTTACCGCGCTGCTGAAAAAGCAATTGAGGAGAGCTTCGGGAAAAAACCAATTCCTACACGCGGCGGGGGAAGTATCCCTATTGTTGCCTTGTTTGAAGATGTGCTGGGCATTAAATCTGTACTAATGGGCTTTGGGCTGGACAGTGATGCCCTGCATTCACCAAATGAAAAATATGATATCTTTAATTACTATAAAGGGATTGAAACCCTGCCGCTGTTCCACAAGTATTTTGCAGAACTGAGTAAATAAATCTGATTTAATTTTTTGATAAAGGGCGGCTCTTATGCTGCCCTTTTGTATTTTTACACCGTGCCTCCACCGATAAAGAAGAAACCTACCGAGCTGCTGAAAAGAGCAATGTCTCCGGATACAACAAGTACACCAAAGAAAACAGGTACTACCAGACAGTCAACCGCGGCGAAGCCTGCAGCAAGAAGAAAAAAAGCCCCTGTAAAGAAAAAAAAGGCAATACCGCTCCAGGTAAAGTTCCTGATTGCTGCCTTGCTCCTGATCCTGTTTTCTCCTTTGTATTATGGATATGTGCTCAGGCTGTTCAGTTCTTCGATCAGCTGGATCAAGGATATCGGTGAAGATCCCAACTACCGTACTTACAAAAGCTATGCGATCCGTATCCCCAGGAACTTCAGTATTCACGGGATAGATGTATCATCGTACCAGGGGAAAATCGACTGGAAAAAAGTAAAGGCGATGAAAGAGGACAGTGTACATGTTACGTTTGCCTTTATCAAAGCTACGGAAGGTATCTCCAGTGTAGATCCGTACTTTCAGCGAAACTGGAGGGAAGCACCCAAGGCAGGAATTGTCTGCGGGGCCTACCATTACTTTATACCCCGGAAATCGGGATTATGGCAGGCCAGGTTCTTCCTGCAAACCGTTAAGTTTGAAGAAGGTGACCTGCCGCCGGTGATAGATGTGGAAGACCTGAGCGGTCAGTCGCCGGAAAAGATGCGTGCTGAGCTGAGTGATTTTATCCGTCATGTGGAAAAGAAAACAGGAGTAAAGCCTATCATCTATTCCGGACTGGTATTTTACAAGGATTATCTGAAAGGTCATTTTGATGGTTATCCCTTATGGATTGCGCACTATTATCAGGCAGAGCTCAAAGCAGGGAAAACTACGAAATGGCAGTTCTGGCAGCATTCTGACCGGGCCAGGATCACCGGTATCAGCCATGTAGTAGATTTCAATGCCTTTAAGGGTGATAGCCTTACTTTCCAGCAAATGCTGATTAAATAATCAGTTCGCTGTACAGTCCTGCATTTGGTAAATTTGCATTAACAGGAACAAATTGTAATCTTCCTTTGTTAGGATAGGCAAAGCAATGAAACAAAACCTCTATATTTGCCGAAATAAATCAAATCAGCGGTCTGTAATAGCAGCTGAGCAAGCAATAAATTATTTAACTAAATAAGATTCCAATGAGTATTAAACCCAATACAGTGGTTTCATTAACGTACGAACTGCATACGACTAATGAAGAAGGACAACAAGTTTTCGTAGAAAAAGCTGATGAGCAAAATGCTTTGGTTTTCTTATACGGTACCGGCATGATGTTGCCGAAATTTGAAGAGCATTTAGCTGGACTGAATGTTGGTGATGAGTATAAATTTGAGTTAAGCGCAGCTGATGGCTATGGAGAACAAGATCCGGGTGCTTTTGCTGATCTTCCAAAAGATATGTTCAAGGATGTTGACCTCCCTAATGTAGGTGATGTTATTCCTTTGCAGGACAATGAAGGAAACCACTTCAGAGCTGGTGTTACAGGCATTCATGAAGATACGATCTCTGTAGATTTAAACCACCCTATGGCTGGTAAAAACCTGATCTTTGGCGGAACAATCCTTGCTGTTCGCGAAGCTACTGAAGAAGAATTAAGTCATGGTCATGCACACGGTGCTGACGGACATTCGGGACACTAGTTCCAATAAATAAATCCAATAAAAAAGGTGCAGATTTAATTTTCTGCACCTTTTTTATTCCCCCGGAATTAATTTTCCTTGACCTGCAGACTGCATTTCTCGCAAATCCCGTAAGCGGTGGTATTAATCGTAGCGGCTTTAAAGCCCTCCGGCATCGTCATCTTTGGTACCTTAACATCTAGACAGTAAATCCTGCTGCAGTTGGTACAATTAAAATGTACATGTTCATCATGGTGATGATCTGCGGTGCATGCAGCAGAACAGATCGCATAATTGGCCGTTCCGTTCATGTCCATAATGCGGTGCAGAATACCCTTATCTTCATAGATATTCAAAATGCGGTACAACGTTACCCGGTCTATTTCTTTACCCAGTTTTTTTTCCAGTTCCGGCTGTGATATGGCTACAGTATCCAATGCAATTTCCTCTAAAACACGAACTCTCTGTTTGGTATGCTTTAACGAATGTTCTTTCAATACATCAACCGGATTGATCTTCATGGTATAACTGCTGTTTATGCGCTGGCCTGCAAGGTGAATGATGAAGCAAATATACCAATAGCCTAAACCGGGAGCAAATAAATGACAGTATATTTAAATGCAATTATGTTGCTTTAGTTGTGGGATAAACTATATTTGCAACATTATTGCATTAGTAAAGTATTTGAATCAGATGAAGAAGAAATTATTGCCCGTAACCGTCTTGAGCGGATTCCTTGGAAGTGGTAAAACAACCCTGTTGAACCATATTCTTCACAACAAACAAAATCTGAAAGTAGCCCTCATCGTAAATGATATGAGCGAAATCAATATTGATGCCCGTACTGTTCAGAACGGGCATATGCTATCCCGAACGGAAGAGAAACTTGTAGAAATGAGCAATGGCTGTATCTGCTGTACATTACGTGAAGATCTGATTGCAGAGGTAGAAAAACTGGCAAAGGAGGACAGGTTCGATTACCTGATCATCGAAAGTACCGGTATCTCTGAGCCTATACCCGTGGCACAGACCTTCAGTTATGTGGATGAGACGATGAACATTGACCTGAGTAAATTCAGCAAGCTGGATACGATGGTTACCGTGGTAGACTGCTTTAATTTCAGAAACGATTTTGGCACAAAAGAGTTACTGCTGGACAGGGATTGGGTGAATGATCCGGCAGACAGGCGTACGATTGTGAACCTGCTGACAGACCAGATAGAATTTGCCAACGTGATCATTCTGAATAAAACGGACCTGATTTCTGCCGAAGACCTGAAGTTGCTGAAGGCTGTGGTCAGAAAATTAAACCCTTCTGCCCGGCAGATTGAGTCTTCTTTTAGTAAAGTTGATCCGAAAGAGATCCTCAATACAGGTTTGTTCAATTTCGAAGAGGCCGCACAGGGAGCCGGTTGGATACAGGAACTGAATGCGGAACACTCGCCCGAAACTGAAGAATACGGGATCAGCAGTACCGTTTTCAGATCGCCGGTCCCTTTTCACCCGCAAAGGTTCTGGGACTTTCTGAATAAGGAATTCCCTCCAAATGTAATCCGTACCAAAGGATTGTTCTGGCTGGCAGCAATGCCTGACCATGCCTTGAATTTCTCTCAGGCTGGCGGCTCACTAAGAATAGAGAATGCCGGGGTATGGTGGGCAAGTATGGAACTGTCTGAAAGGCTTGCTTATCAGGATTACGCTGAAAACAGATCCCAGATTGAGTCCAGATGGAACAGCGACTTTGGCGACCGCCTCAATGAAATGGTGTTTATCGCGCAGGATATGGAAAAAGAAACACTGCACTGGGAGCTCAGCAACTGCCTCCTTACAGCTGAAGAACTTGTCCTGTATAAAAACAAACAAACCTTTGTAAACCCTTTTGCCAGTGTAATTATCTGATATAATTAGCGCAATGCAGTTACTACTGTATTGCGCCAATACTATATTTGATGTTAAATTAGTTGTTTTCCAGGTAATCCATGCCTTTTTGAGTAATAGTAACCGAAGGGTGTGCTTCATCCGGATGATAAGCGATAAAGCCCATTCTTTCCAGTTCATCATAAGTTTCTTCCATACCTCCAAGAATAGATGAACTTACCTGTTTTTCGATCGACGCCAGCAGCGTTTTAATTTCTTCTCTTTCCATGATTTTTGCTTATAGCATATAAACAAAATGGGCATGATAAAGTTTACCATGCCCATTCTTATTTTATGTTTAAATCAGTTATTTATACATTTGTGCCCTTAACTCTGCCACATCCCCACTATTGATATATTCATCATAGCTCATCATTTTATCAATTGTTCCTTTAGGAGTGATTTCAATCACGCGCGTTGCAACAGATTCTGTAAGTGCATGGTCACGTGATGTAAACAGGATCGTTCCTTTAAAATCCTTCATACCGTTGTTCAGTGCGGTAATTGATTCCAGGTCAAGGTGATTCGTTGGCTCATCAAACAGGAGCAGGTTGGCATGTTTCAGCATCATTTGCGAGAACATACAACGCATTTTTTCACCTCCTGAGAGCACTTTAACATTCTTTAGTACTTCCTCTCCGGAGAAGAGCATCCTGCCCAGGAAACTCCTTACAAACTGCTCGTCCTTATCGGTATCAGAATATTCTCTCAGCCAGTCTACCAGGTTTTCGTCTTTACCTTCAAAATATGTAGAGTTATCATTTGGAATGTCAGCAATGTTGATGGTTACACCATATTTAAAGTCGCCGGTATAATCCTTGTCACGGCCTGTCAGCACTTCATAAAATGCGGCAGTAGCCAAACTGTTTTGTGAAACGATGGCAATTTTGTCGCCTTTATTCACCATAAAGTTGATGTCCTTGAACATCACTTCGCCGTTGACAGTTTTGCTCAGTTTCTCTACCTGCAGGATCTGGTCACCAGCTTCCCTGCCCAGGTTATTAAACATAATAGCCGGGTACTTACGGCTTGAAGGTTTAATCTCTGTAAGGTCGATCTTGTCCAGGGCCTTCTTACGCGAAGTTGCCTGTTTGGATTTTGATGCGTTGGCGCTGAAGCGCTGGATAAATTCCTGCAGCTCCTTAACCTTCTCTTCCAGTTTCTTGTTCTGGTCGCCACGCTGTTTTAACGCCAGCTGGCTAGACTCATACCAGAAAGTATAGTTACCGGAGTAAATACTCATTTTACTGAAATCGATATCTACGATATGTGTACATACGGCATCTAAAAAGTGCCTGTCGTGACTTACCACCAATACGATACTTTGATAATCAGCCAGGAAATTCTCCAGCCAGGCGATGGTCTCGATGTCCAAATCGTTGGTAGGCTCATCCAGCAGAAGGATATCAGGGTTTCCAAATAATGCCTGTGCAAGCAATACGCGTACTTTTTGCTTTCCGTCCAGTTCCTTCAGTTGTTTAAAATGAAGTTCTTCCTTGATCCCTAAGTTGCTGAGCATGGTTGCTGCATTGCTCTCCATGTTCCAGCCATCCATTTCAGCAAATCTGTTTTCCAGTTCACCGGCGCGTTCGCCATCTTTATCCGAGAAATCTTCTTTCAGGTAGATCGCATCTTTCTCCTTCATGATGTCATACAGTTCCTTATGACCGATCATCACGGTCTCCAGCACAGAAAACTCATCAAACTCATAGTGGTTTTGTTTTAAAACTGCCATGCGCTCGCCCGGGGTAAAGGCTACGCTGCCCGAAGTTTGATTAACCTCACCGGAAAGGATTTTTAAAAAGGTTGATTTACCTGCGCCATTAGCTCCAATCACCCCATAGCAGTTGCCATGGTTAAATTTAAGGTTGACATCTTCAAATAAGGTACGTTTTCCGTAACGCAGGGATAAATTAGATACTGAAATCATATTGCACACAAAATAAGCCGCAAAGGTAACGATTATTTAATAAAATGCCCGGAACAGATCTGATTCATTAGTTCAGCTTTAAATGTTATTTTTGTGTTTTCAGACATTATGGCAAACGAAATAGAGATACTCAGTTCAATCATACAGCGCCGGAGAAGTATTTTTCCGCCAAGCTACACCGGAGAGGAAATTCCTGATGAATTGATCCTGAAAGTTTTGGAAAGTGCAAACTATGCACCTACACATAAATTAACGGAACCCTGGCGTTTCATCGTGCTGCGGAAAGAGGGAAAACATAAATTCGGGCTGGAGCTTGCACGTTTATACCAGGAGCAGACACCGCCACATCAGTTCCTGCAAAAGAAATTTGAGGCAATGGTAGAGAAAGCTGATCAGTCGAGCTGCGTCATTGTACTCAATGCCCAGCTGCATCCCGGACAGATCCCGGAATGGGAGGAGATTGCTGCTTTTGCCTGTGCAGTGCAGAATATGGCTTTAACCGCCGAAGCGCTGAATATTGGCGCTTACTGGAGTTCTCCGGGCACGATAGATCAGTTGCCGGCATACTTTAATATGGCCGAAAACGAAAAGTGCTTCGGCTTGTTCTTCATGGGTTTCCACAATGAGGCACCACGGGCTGCCAGACGTGGTCCGATAGAGGACAAAGTGAGGTGGATTGAAGAATAAGGTATATTGCAAAATAGAGGCTGACCGAATATTAGCGGCAGGTATAAGAACAAGTGTGATCCGGATAGAAAATTAAAATGGAAGATTTCAAAATCAAGTTATACCAGCGCTGCATGGATTTTGTGCTGCAGCGTATTGATACTGCCGAAACTGCGTTGAAACAGGCGCAGGAAGCCAGCAATGATGATACTAAAAGCAGTGCGGGAGACAAGTTTGAAACCACGCGGGAAATGATGCAGCAGGACATTGCAAGAAATAAAAACCTGCTGTTTGACGGGCAGCAGAATTTACAATTATTGTCTTCTCTGGAAAGTGTTCCTGCTGCGGGGGATACTGTCCGCAACGGCAGTGTTGTATATACTTCGAAAGGAATATTTTATATCAGCATCAGTGCAGGGCAGCTGAATGTGGATGATCAGGTCGTATTTGCAATTTCAGCAGCTTCGCCAATCGGGCAGCTGCTGACGGGAAAGAGGGCAGGTGATTCGTTCAGCTTTAACCAGAACGAATACACCATTAAGGATATTCACTAGTATATACCTGTCTAATCAATCTACTGCTGAAAAAGATGCTTTCACCTTTGTATAATAAAGTGTGGTTGTGCCCTCGTACCCGGAGTCTGTCCCAACATAAACCCAGGCTTCACCATTGCTGTCTGCTTTTCCAGTAAATTCTGCCGAACGGCTGATCAGGGCATAATCCGTTTTATTGGTGCCATTATCGATATCACCCATTTTTACCGCATCAACGCCCTCTCTCTCCTGGTTCCCTTTATCGATATTCATCACGTATAATGTACCTGTTGGATTCATCACCTTTTTAGGTTCCTCCAGTGTCATCCCGGCCTTTAAAATGACAGATCCACCCGGGCTGCCGCCCACACCGAGGTTGGACCTGAGCGCATTTGAAGCCAGCTCTACATCAACCTTCATTTTATACGTCTTGTTAGGGGACAATCCGGATACTTTTTTCTTGATGTACATAAACAAATCGTCACTGTGATTGATCCCCGACACCAATATGCCTTTGGACGTCTTGTCTAAGGGGGCCGGTAATATTTCATGTGAGGATTTTAGTTCCCAGGGCACTTCCTTATCTTTTGGATAGTCTGAGAAACCTGCTGTCCAGGACTGGACGGAATGGTTAAAGCTGTCATCAATATCTCCCGTAGCGGGGTTAAAGGTGTCATGATCTTTACTGCATGAGAAAAGGAGTGGAGCGAACAAGATTGCGAGTGTTACGACTTTCAATTTCATTTCTTTAATCTTTAAATGATGAGTATTTTAATTATAGTTTAACATGCTGCTGTATATGTGCGCGGTGTGTTAAGCTATAAGTAAAACGGCCGCATTTCAAAAAATGCTACAGTAATCTGCTCTTCCCCATTTATCCCGATCTTTTCCGGATGAGCCAGATGATTTCATGAGTCTGATACTTAACAAAAAAGCCCCCGGAGAGCGTCTAACGTTTGGGCTAGTCCACTCTCCGGAGGCTGTTCAGGGTATGTTTTTTGTCTCTGTGGAATCTTACAGGACTCGTTTTTTAAAAGCTGTTTTTGATGCTGTTGCTTAAAGTTTTTGGCGTCCAGTATCCGCTGGCGATAATCCTTCTGATCGTAAACAGTGGATTGTTTTCATCACGTTTGGTACCCAGGATAAATGCGCTTTTAAAGCCCCTTTTTTTCAACTCCGGAATCGCTTCAGGATTCCATAGTCCGAAAGGATAGGCAAAGTGGTGAATATTCTTTCCTGTAATTTCCTGCAGGGTTTTTGTCGGCTTGTCAATCTGGATCTCCCAGTCTTTGCCCTGGTATTTTTTCACATTGTGATGGTCCCAGGTATGTGAGCCAATGTCATTTCCTTTGTCAGACAGGTCTTTCACCTGAGCTTTGCTCATATAATGCGGCCTGCCTAAAGAAACAGTCATCACAAAATAAATTCCTTTATAACCATATTTTGTGAGTGTAGGCTCTGCAATAGTGTACTGGTCTACATCGGTGTCATCAAAGGTAAGAACGATAGGTTTACTTGGCAGGGCAGTGCCATTATTCAGGTAATCATAAAGCTGATCGGCCAGGATGGTGTGGTATCCGCTGTCGGCAAGCATTTTCATTTGTGCTTTAAATACAGCGATAGGTACAATATAATCTTTAGAAGTTTTGGAATCCGTAGGTTTCCAGTCGCGGATCTGGTGATAGCACAGTACTGGTACCTGTTTGCGCGCCAAAATGGTTTTTGCATCTGCAACTTTGACACCGGAAATGTCTACAGCTTTGGCTGTTGATGCCGGAACAGATGTGCCGGAAGATTTAACAGTGGTATCTGCGCCTGCTTCTGCAACGCCTGTTTTAGATTTTGACTGACAGCCGGCACTCATTAACAGGGCCGCTGCCGTAATAGATAGGATATAGTGTTTCATTCAGGTATTGATATTTTTATGTGGCTGCAAAACTATGAAATCAGGAGTCAATATGCGATATAAAATACAAGCAATTATATTCATGCTCTAACTAGCCAATTTATTACAGTCATTATCCCGCTTTATCTGATATTATTAAATAATTTAGAAGCTTTTTATTAAATTATATACATGAAACTATGTTGATCCGTCAATTATAGTATAATTGATCAGCATGTCTCGGCACCGTCATTACTGTCAAAATTAATCTCTAAATGAAAAAACTCTACGTTTCTTTTCTGTTTGTCGCGCTTTGTTCCGGGGTATACGCCCAGTCGCGAACTTTTACCTTAACTGAAGCTGTCAGCGAGGCGCCAAAGGCGAATTATCAGCTGGCATCCAGGTTCTCGCCCAATAAAATAAAAAAGATGGTGTATTCCATCGCGGTAGATCCGCACTGGCTCAAGCTCAGTAATCGCTTCTGGTATGAATACGAGAACCCGGGCGGTAAACAGTGGTATGTTGTTGATCCTTCACAGCGAAGTAAAAAAGCGCTCTTCAATACCGCCAGTCTCGCTGCCGAAATCACGACCATCATCCGCGATCCCTTTGATGCGCAGCATTTGCCTATTGAGAACCTGAAGTTTTCAAAGGATGAGAAAAGTATCAGTTTTGAAATGAAAAGCTCTATTGATGAGCTAAAGAAAGACAGGAAAGATAAGAAGTCGGCCGACTCCATGCAGAAGAAGATCTTTTATTTTAATTACGATCTTGCGGCTGCAAAACTCAAAGAGGTCAAAAACTATGAAAAACCAAAGGCCAAGCCCGAATGGGGTTCTGTGGCCCCGGATTCGTCAGCAGTAATCTTTACCAGGAACTTTAACTTGTACTGGATGGATAAAGTGAACTATCTGAAGGCCGTAAAAAATGAGGACGACAGCACTATAGTGGAACATCAGCTAACCAAAGACGGTGTTAAATTTTATGCCTATGGCGATGATGGGGATGGCGAGGATAATGTTGAAAATGAGAAAAAAAATAAAAAGAGAAGGCCGGCACGTGTGTACTGGTCGCCCGATGCCAAACATTTTGTGCTCAACCGTGAAGACTCCAGGCTGGTGAAAGACCTTTGGGTGATTAATAATACTGCATCACCAAGACCGACGCTTGAAACCTACAAGTACGAAATGCCCGGTGAAAAAGAAACTCCAAAAAATGAAGTCCTGTTATTTGACTTTGCAGCGAAGTCGTTTAAAAAACTGAATGTTGCTGCATTTAAGGATCAAAGTGTTTCGCTCTGGCCTGCACCATCGCTCAATAAAGACAGGGATAATGGATTCAGGCCGTCTTTATGGCTCGGGGATAATAGCAAGCTGTACTTCTCCAGGACCAGCCGCGACCTGAAAAGGGTGGATATCTGTGCTGCGGAGATCAATACGGGTATGGTAACTCCTGTGATTGAGGAGCGCTTTAATACCTATGTAGAGATCAACCGCCCCGGACTAGTGAAGAATACCGGTGAAATCATCCACTGGTCGGAACGCGATGGATGGGCGCATTTCTACCTTTTTGATGCAAAAGGTACACTGAAAAATCAGATTACAAAAGGTTCGTTCCACTGTGAAAGTATCGTGAATGTGGATGAGAAGAACCGTGTGCTGTACTTTACTGCTAATGGCAGAGAGGCAAAAGAAGATCCTTATTATCTTCATTTGTACCGGATCAATTTTGATGGCTCCGGGATGAAGTTGCTGAACACCGGGGATTTCGATCACCTGTCGAATATGAATGATGAAGCCAGTTATGTAGTAGATAATTACTCCAGAGTGAACACCATTCCGCAGTCGGTTGTGCTGGACAGGAACGGGATGAAGGTCATGACGCTGGAAACGGCCGACCTGTCTTTGCTGATGGCGGCAGGGTATAAGTTTCCTGAACCTTTCAAAGTAAAGGCAGATGATGGCGTGACTGATCTTTATGGTGTAATGTACAAACCATTTGACTTCGACCCGAAGAAAAAATATCCGATTATCGAATATGTATACCCTGGTCCGCAAACGGAAGCAGTTAATAAATCTTTTAACAAGAGTATGGACAGGACGGACCGCCTGGCACAGTTTGGCTATGTAGTGATTACTGTAGGAAACCGGGGCGGTAATCCGGCACGTTCCAAATGGTATCATACCTATGGCTACGGAAACCTTCGTGATTATGGACTGGCCGATAAAAAAGTGGCTGTGGAACAACTTGCGGACCGCTACAGTTACATCGATGCGGGCAGGGTAGGGATCACCGGCCACTCTGGTGGCGGTTTTATGTCGACCGCGGCCATGCTGGTATATCCGGATTTCTTCAAGGCGGCGGTATCCAATGCCGGTAACCACGACAATAGTATATACAACAGATGGTGGAGCGAGAAACATAATGGAGTGAAAGAGATTGTCTCTGCCAAAGGTGATACGACGTTTAAATACGCAATTGATAAGAACCCGGACCTGGCTAAGAATCTAAAAGGTCACCTGATGGTGATGGCGGGGGATATGGACAACAATGTGCATCCTGCCAATACAATCAAACTGGCGAGTGAGCTGATGAAGGCAGGTAAGAGATTTGAATTTGTGATCGTTCCGGGTGCGCGTCATGCCTTTGGTGCAATGACAGAATATGCGTTCTGGAAACTTGCAGATCATTTCAATAAATACCTGATCGGCGATTTCAGCCATTCGGAGGATGTGGATATCCTTGAAATGGACCGGGAGGTGGAGATGAGCGGGAAGTAAATATCACAAAGAAGTAGAATTAACCGGTAAGTAGAATTGGCCCGGGATTACAATCAGCCAGAAAGCAAACTGGAAGAGAATAATCAATGATTTCTAAGTACTAAAAAAGCCCCGGCGACATACCGGGGCTCTTCTCAAAAACTAAATATGTAAAGTGCCTAAGTACTATAAGTAGAACTGAACACCAATTTTTGGAGCAAAGAAGTTCGCACCGATGTTGAAGTTTTTGCTTCCGCCATTATCGTTACCGTTAGCGTCTTTTGCATTGTAGTCATTGTAGCTGATACCATTAACAGAGAACTCGATACCGAATTTTTTGCTTGGGAAGAATGCGAAGCCTGGAGATAACGCAACACCAACATTATTGTCTTTGCTCACCTTAGTGAAGTTATCACCATTAACG